>Ga0190359_1000664_pt1 | contig 22861 bp, 20 predicted proteins | sample 48721823_MG_FD_161269 | JGI IMG/M metagenome (GOLD analysis project Ga0190359, IMG submission 161269) | Hydrothermal vent microbial mat bacterial communities from Southern Trench, Guaymas Basin, Mexico - 4872-18-2-3_MG | ecosystem: Environmental > Aquatic > Marine > Hydrothermal vents >... | reverse complement strand
GGTCTTTAGCGGAATCAATCTTGAAGCTCATGAGTTTTTTGAGTTCCTGTTCAACATTGTCCCATACAGAAAAATCTAATTTTTCTGGAAAGAATTTCCTGGGTTGCTTTTTTATGAGTTCTTTTGGCATTTTCTCACCTCCATGATTATTATACAACTTAGTTAGCATGTCGAACAAACAACCATGTTTTTGCCAGATACGGCTGTGATGAGTTTGTGATTGCACTACCTGAAACCAATGGAAAAGGTGCACAAACCTTCATCAAAAGAATAAAGTATGCAATTGAAAACCCTATTATTGACGACGTTAAAATGATTCTCAAGTTGAGCATTGGACAGGCAATTTATCCGCGAGATGGTGATGATATTGATGAACTTATAAAAATCTCTGATAGCAGGATGTACATGAAAAAGCAAAACAATCCAAAGTATCCATGATTTTCTAAAGTCGCTGTGATTGCTTTGTTGCAGCTGTATATTCAAGCAGTATTCTGATATAAAAAACCTCCCGGATGGGAGGCTTTTATTTTAGCTCAGTGGATCAATTGTATTCACATGAAAAAGGGCTTACTTGGGAATAGTGACCCAAAAACCAGCGAGACAACGGACATGAGTTTTATCAATATATCCATAGAAGGCCCCACTGTATCTTTCAGAGGATCTCCTACGGTGTCGCCTACAACGGCAGCTGCATGAACATCTGTCCCTTTACCACCATAATTTCCTTCTTCGATAAATTTCTTTGCGTTGTCCCACGCACCACCGGAATTTGCGGTAAATAGAGCAATCATAATAGCACTACCCAGACCTCCAAGAAGCAAGCCAGCCACAGCTGCTTTTCCAAAGAGGAAGCCCACGATAAATGGCGTGAGAATTGCTATAAGTCCCGGAGCGAGCATTCTGCTAACAGCTCCTTTGGTTGTTATTTCAATACAGCGTTTATAGTCAGGTGTTTCCTCACCAGTCAAAATTCCTTTGTGTTCTCTGAACTGTCTCCTGATTTCCGTTATCATCAAATCCGCAGAATCAGCAACCCCTTTTATGAGCAATGAAGTGAAGAAGAAGGGAAGCATAGCGCCAATAATTACGCCCACAATCGTATATGGTTCAACGAGGTTAATAACCGGGTTATTCACTATCTCTTCCGCGGAATGAGCGGCACTCCAGATATACGAGACAATAAGTGCAAGTGCAGCAAAAGCTGCAGAACCAATGGCAAAGCCCTTTCCAATCGCAGCGGTTGTGTTACCAACGGAGTCTAGCTTGTCAGTTATCGTTCTTACCTTCGGATCAAGCTCAGCCATCTGTGCTATACCACCAGCGTTATCTGCAACAGGGCCATAGCTATCCACGCTTACTATATATCCAACGAAAGATAACATTCCAAGAGCCGCTACTGCTATACCATAAACGCCCGCAGACCAGTAAGCACCGAGTATCGCCATAGCCAGAGTGATAACAGGCCATAATGTGCTTCCCATACCTAATGCAAGACCGGAAGTAATATTAATAGCTACACCAGCTTGTGTTTTTTGAGCGAGTTTTCTTGTTGGCGAGTAATCGGTAGAGGTAAAGTATTCACTTAACTTGCTTATTATCAATCCAGCTATCAGTCCGCTTGCTATTGCCAGGAATATTCTCCATCGCGAAACAAAATCGGGATTAACAATGAATTCATCCTTGAATTTGTAGTCGGGTGCATACAAACCTATCACAAGAGCTGTGGAGGCGAGAACTAAAATACCAGTGAATACGTTCCCAAAACCCAATGCTTTCCTCGCATCTTTTGCCCTTAAAGTGGCTACGACTATTACACCGATTAATGACGCGATCACGCCCGCTCCAGCTATCAGGACAGGCAAAAGAATAAGTCTATAATAATGATCAGAGCTCATTCCCCACTGAACGACACCGTCAACTACTTTTTTGTCTGCGAGTTTCATGAATATGGCGAGAACTATGGCAGATACAATAGAAGCAACATAAGATTCGAGAATATCTGCGCCTAATCCGGCAACATCGCCAACGTTGTCGCCGACATTGTCTGCAATAGTAGCCGGATTCCTCGGATCGTCTTCAGGTATGTGAGCTTCGATTTTGCCAACAAGATCAGCACTCATATCAGCGGCCTTTGTGTACATGCCGCCTCCGACCCTGTCAAAAAGGGCAATCAAACTTGCACCCAGCGAATAAGAACTAATTATCATAACTGAATCAAGAAATGATATTTTCCCGAAAGCTCTTGAAACCTCCGTAAGACTCTCATAAACAAAAGAATCTTTGAAAACTATCATTATAACTGCAAGTCCAGTTAATGAAAAGCCTGCTACGGAAAGCCCCATTACTGATCCACCTGAGAAAGCAACCTTAAAGGCTTGAGGCAGGCCACTTTTAGCACCTTCGGCAACTCTTGCATTAGCCCTAGTTGCAGCGTACATTCCTATTACACCCGCAAGCTCTGAAATCAAAGCCCCAAAAAGAAGGGCAATGGGGTATTTGTATGATTGAAATATGATCCCCAGAGCAGCTGCGATGAGAATAGCCACGGTGAAAATCTTCCTAGCTTCCGCACCAATAAAGGTAGAGGCGCCTTCCTGCACATAACCGGAAAGTTTTTGCATTGTTTCACTCCCCGGTGAAAATCTAAGTGTTCTTCTGAGCATAATGAATGCAAAAATCGTTGAAATCAAGCCAGCAGATAGTGGTAGATACAATGCTTCCATTTCTTTCCCCCCTAGCTTAGAGTATTTATGAGATTTATAGATCCCATCCTATGTCCCAGAACTCCACCGTATCTTCAGGTATTTTTGCTATGAAGTCATAACCAGATCTGAAAACATATCTGTTTCCCATCATAGGCCTGCTTCTTCCACCTTTTTGCCTGATTATGTACAAATAATCTCTTGCCCTGGTTACTGCGACGTAAAATATGCGTTCCTCTTCATCTATGTTGCCTTCATTGAGCGCAAAATAACTCGGAAAATCCCCGGGATTAACAGCAATGATAAATACCACATCCCACTCCAATCCCTTTGCCTGATGTACGGTGCTCAAAACAACCTTTGATTCTCTTTCGATTCGTTCCCTTTCAATATCAACCTTTTCACTAACAGCAAGATCTTCAAGGAGTTCGGAAATACCTGAATATCGTTCAGAAATTTCCATTAACCTTTCGATGTCCAGTTTTCGTTCCCGGGCATCGGGATACTTTTCATCAAGGTAATTGCTATAGAAAGTGTGAAATATTGTTTGTATAGCATTTACAGGCTGTTTGTCTTCATTCATAGCCTCAAAAATCTTTATTAGCTTTCCAAGCTTAATTCTACTACCGTCAAATTTCCTCAACGTTTCCAATATTTTATCCTCGTTTCCCAAGCTTAGCCGAATAGTTTCAATTATTCTTAGTGATGTCGTACTTCCGACTCCCGGGAAGAGTCGTAAGATTCTTCCCCAGGAAAGCTGATCGGCGGGATTAACAAGTACCTTTAGAAAAGCAATTATATCTTTCACATGAGCGGTTTCAACAAATTTGGGTCCTGAAAACAATATATAATCTATTTTTCTCCTATCTAACTCCATCTGCAATTCAAGAGAATGATAATGTGATCTATACAACACGGCGATTTTCTCAGGCAATATTCCATCGTTTATGTGTTCTTCAATTTTTTGTGCTATGAAATTCGCTTCCTCCATATTATCCCAGGTTTCTGCCACTACTGGCAATGGTCCCGACTCTCTTACTGCTTTAAGACTCTTTTCAACTGCGTTGGAAGGAATGATATTGTTTATCAGCTTAACGATTTCAGGAGTAGAACGGTAATTTGTCTGTATCTTGAAAATCTTTGTATTTCCGCTATTTAAAAAATCAAATACGTTTTCAAAACGCGCTCCCCGAAAAGAATAGATCGATTGAGCATCATCGCCAACAACCACAAGATTGCCATGAACGTGTGATAAAAGCTCTACAAGCTTGTATTGAAGAATGTTAGTGTCTTGAAATTCATCCACAAGAATCCAACGGAATCTCGTCGATTCAATTTCCAAGGCTTCAAGATTGGTTTCGAATAGTTGAAGAGCTTTTACCAACAAATCGTCATAATCCAAAGAATTGTTTTCGATTTTCAAAATGCTGTATCGTTTCCAGATTTCTTCAATATGTTCTTCAACCCCGAGAAATTTTTTGCTTTGGTGAACAATAGCCTCCCTTAGTGAAAGACCACAATTGATTGCATAAGAGTAAATAGATTGTAGTACACCAGCACCCGGGAGAATAGAAGCGCCTTTTTTACTAAGTTCTTCGAGAAGCTGTGAACGGCAGTGTTTAATGAGATCTTTTGCGTCTTCTCTATCGAGTATTGTGAAGTTCGCATTAATATCAATGCGGTGGGAGTATTTTCTCAAGAAGTAATTGCAAATGTGATGGAAAGTCCCGGCAAGCATGCCTCTCAAATCTGAGCCGCTCGCTCGTCGAGCTCTTTCAATCATTTCTCGTGAAGCAGCACGGGTGAAAGTAACAAGCAAAATATTTTCGGGTTTTACACCGGAAGCCACCAGATGTGCAATCTTGTAGGTGATGACTCTTGTTTTTCCAGAACCTGGCCCTGCAACAATCAGTGTCCTTCCAGAAGAATTGAGGACTGCATCTAGTTGTTCATCATCTAACGCATTGTTAATAAACTCTGGAACTGGATTCGGTTTAAGATGATACTTCTTGGCTTTTTCCTTCATGTTCAAATTCTATCACAACTTTCTAATAATGAAAGCGTGAAAATCATTCGCAAAGTGTTTTCATTTCACGAAATGTGAAAAAGCATGGAGAAAGCCAATTGATGATAAAATCCTTATAGGGAGGGATATAATGAAAACAATAAAGCTTTCGGATATATACAAATACGTTAGTGTTGGCGACCTTCACTTTCTTCCACATGATAACACCTTTCTTTTTGTAAGAAAAACCATGGATGCAAAGAACAACAGATACAAGAGCAATATCTGGATTCAAGGTTATAACGGTAGAAATCTTAGGCAGCTGACTTTTGGGGATAGCGATTTTTCACCAACAGTCAGCCCTGATGGGAAAAAACTGTTTTTTTTGTCTAAAAGGGAGAAATCTAAAGGAATCGGCTTGTATTTGATGCCTTTTGCTGGTGGCGAAGCTATGAAAATACGAGAATTTTCGGAAAACATCACAAATCTCAGATGGGCCGGAAAAAACAGGCTTTCTTTCGTTTCGTATCCGGGCTGTCTGCAAAAAAAGAAGAAAGAAGATGATGATAAAAGGGTTTATGAGATAGAAAGCATACCTTTCTTATTCAACGGCAAAGGCATTACAGAAGGAAAAAAGAGGAAGGCATTTGTTTTTGACACCAAAAGGGGAAAAGTTACTCAACTTGCAGAAGACCCTTCTGTTGATGTTGTTGATGTGATATTTTCTCCCGATGGAACCTCTTATGTAACTATCGCAAAGGATAACCCTGAGGCTAACCCAATAATGTCAACGCTTTACCATGTTTCAGAAGGGAAAAAAACAAGATTATCACCTGAGGGAATAAGTATTGCCGCAGCAAGGTGGAAGAACAACAGTGAACTCTTTGTCATTGCCATAGATTCCACTAAAGCCTTTTCTGCTAATCCCTTTATAGCACTTGCGACATTGAATGGAATTTTCATCCACTTAACTAAGGATTATGATATCCCAATGTTCAACGCGCTCAACAGCGATGTTAGAGGAGTGGGAGGGCGTCAATTCAAAGTTGTCAACGATTCTTTTTATTTTCTCGCTACCGAAAGATTTAAAGTCTTGCTGAAAAAAATCGAATCTGATGGACGAATCGACACCGTCTTGGATATAAATGGCAGTATTGATACCTTTGATGTTTCGGAGAAAGGGGATCTGATTTTTACTGCCTCCACCCCCTCAAGACCACTTGAAATTTTTAAATACTCAAATGGAAAAAGTAGAAAACTCACCTCTTTCAATAGCTGGATCAACAATTGCATAATTTCTTCCCCGGAGATGTTTCGGGTTACTGCTTCCGATGGAAAAGACATAGATGCCTGGATTTTAAAGCCGCCAGATTTTAGAGCTGATAAGAAATATCCAGTAATTCTTGAAATCCACGGTGGTCCAAAAACCGCATATGGAAACGCCTATCTTCATGAATTTCAAATGCTCGCCGCTGAAGGATTTGTAGTCATTTATTGTAACCCTCGAGGAAGTCATGGTTATAACAGTGAGTTTGCTGATATTCGTGGGCATTATGGTGAGAGAGATTTTTTGGATATCATGGAAGTAATAGAATTTGCTGTGAATGAATTTACCTTTATTGATTCAGAGCGCCTTGGAGTTACAGGTGGTTCATACGGTGGATTTATGACAAATTGGATTGTTGGTCACACGGATATTTTTAAAGCAGCTGTTTCTCAACGTTCCATATCTAACTTCGTTTCATTTTATGGTACAACTGACATCGGGTACTTTTTCGCTGAGGATCAGATAGGTTTGTCTAAGCCCTTTTGGGAGGAACCAGAAACCTATATGCGGCAATCTCCTCTAACGTATGTATCGAATGTTGAAACTCCATTGCTTTTAATTCATTCTCTTGATGATTATCGGTGCTCTGTTCCTGAAGCAATGCAGTTCTTTACAGCGTTAAGGCGCTTGGGAAAAACCGCTAAGTTGATTCTTTTCCCCAAGGAAAACCACGAACTATCGCGTAGCGGGCTTCCATCACACAGGGAAAAAAGGCTAAAAGCGTTGTTGAACTGGTTTAAGCTGTATCTGAGAGGGGTGAAAGAGAGTGATTGTGAGACAAGCGAAACCTGAAGATAACGAGAAACTCCTTGAAATTGAAAGGACCTCCTCACAAGAAGGGAGCATATGGTTTGCTTCTGATAGAAAGGACTTTTTTGTGAAAATGAACCATTTTGATGATGGATTTATGCTGGTTGCTGAAGACGAAAAAAACGGTGACATTATTGGTTGTGTGGGTGCAGGATATGCTGATTACTGGCTTGAGGGGAGGAAACAACGCGGCGTCTATATGTTTGGGCTGAGAACAAATCCCAAATATCGTATGCGTCTAGCACGATGGTTGAAAGCAGTGATTCAGAAAATGGGCGACATTCTCGAAAATTCTGATGTTGAATTCGGTTTTGGATCAGTAAAAGTGGACAATATAAACTCAGTTAAGATTTTAAAACATATGAAGTTCGAACCCACAAGAGTATTGAATATTTATGCTGTACCGGTTATGAGAAAAGGAAAAGTAAATGGAATTAGCATAGATGAGGAACCTGATCCGCAAGCTCTTCAGAGTTATTATAACGAAAAAATTGACGACCACGATCTTGTACCACTTGATCTCGGGCAAAATTTTTTTCCAAAACTCATTGCTGAAAAGAAGATAAAACTCATAAAGCACAATACAGCTACGGCAATTGTTTGGGATACTTTGGGCGAGTTTGATGTCAAAATCACAAAGCTCCCAATCGCTCTCAAGCTCTTTAGGGATTTTGCGGCATTCATTACTTTTTTGTTCCCCTTCATAAGAATTCCAAGACTTAACGATCCTATTCATTCATGGAATGTGATTTTTCTGGATTATAAGGACCGAAAAGATGGTAAGAGATTGGTAAAAGCTATTCATAATTTAGCGTGGAAAAATAATATAACACTGTTGAATTTTGGTGAGGATAGCGAATTGGCAAAGGTAAAGAATATACTGGGTATTTTGAAATTCACAGTACCTTTCAGATTCGCTCTTATTGACAGAGCAAGAAACAAAAAAACATTGAGACCCGTGATCTGGCCACCACGCATCTAAGGACGCCGTAGGCGTCTTTTTTGTAATATTAATGCGTGGAAGTGTGTTAAAAAAGGTGGTAGCATTTATCGGGAGGGATTTTGGTGAATCTTCTTGTTGATGTTGGGAATACAAATACGGTTTTTGGCCTGTGGGCTACAGATATGTTGAAGTCAAAATGGCGAGTTTCAACCAAAAGGTTGGGGACAGAAGACGAGATATATATGATGGTTAAGGAATTTCTGAATAGAAATGATTGCACTGTGGAAGAACTGGAAGATCTGTGTGTAGCCTCAGTTGTACCTGCGGTGAATAATTCCTTTAGATATTTCGCTGAGAAGTACATAAACAAAGATGCGCTCTTTGTCACAGCCCGGGAAGATATTGGCGTGAAATGGGATGTGGACTTTCCGCCTGAAATAGGTTCGGATAGGGTTGCCAACATCCTTGGCGCAAAAAGCTTTTATGGGGAAAACGCAATCGTTATCGATGTTGGAACCGCAATAACTGTTGATGTATTAAAAGATGGTGCTTTTCTAGGTGGAGCAATCATTCCCGGTCCACATGTTTCCATGAAAGCGCTCTTTTCTGGCACCGCAAAACTTCCCCAGGTCGAACTTCATTTTGTAAAAAAACCGATCGGCAGAAATACTGCTGATAACATCAGGATAGGGATAATTAATACTACCTTTTTTGGATTGAAAAGCATAGTTATGCAGATTGTAGAAAAGTATCCTGCGAAACCGGTTATCATTGCAACGGGCGGATATGCAAAGCTCTTTGATATAAGCAAGGATTTCTTTGATTTTATCGATACAGAACTCACCCTTAAAGGCATAAGGGAATATTGTAAGCTGGTGAGAAAGCTTGAAGAAAATACTGCTCATTAATCCCTGGATTGAAGATGTAGCCGCTTATGATTTTTGGCTGAAGCCTCTGGGCTTGCTGTATATATCTTCAATATTAAAAGATGCCGGGATTGAAACGGCACTCATAGATTTGCTTGACCGTTATGATCCGGAGCTGGAAGCTTTCATGGGAAAAGAAGCGGAAGATAAATATTATGGAACTGGGAAATTCTATAACGAAGCAATAGAAAAGCCACGTTGTTTAGAGCATATTCCTCGAAAATTCAAGCGCTATGGCTTTCCTGAAGAGCTCTTTCGACGAAAACTGCGAAGATATCGAGGAGTCGATGCCGTATTTATAACATCTATGATGACTTATTGGCATTATGGAGTAAGTGATACGATTAGGGTGATAAAAGAGGAGCTACCCGATAAGCCCGTTGTGCTTGGCGGCGTTTATGCGTCGATCTTACCAGATCATGCGATTGCCTTTTCTGGTGCTGATTTTGTTGCCCCGGGCACAGGCATTTCTCCTGTGAACAGCGCTCTTGAATTTCTCGGTATTAAAGCGTCGTTAAAAGAGAATTTCCTGGAGGAGCTTGACCCGGATTATTCCCATTATGACAAGCTGAGTTATGCTGTTTTGATTACAAGCACGGGATGTCCTTTTCATTGTAATTACTGTATGAGTTGGAAATTGTGGAAATCCTTTTCCCGTAGAAGCCCTAAAAAAGTTGCAGCCTTCATTGAAAACCTCTACTATAAAAGAGGAGTCAAAGATATAGTATTCTTCGATGATGCTATATTGGTTGGCTCAGATTTCAAAGAACTACTGAAACTCCTTGAAGCTAAAGAGCTTAAGATTAGATATCATTTGCCTAATGGGCTACACGCCAGGCTTATAGATACTGAAACTGCCCAGCTAATGAAAAAAGTGAATTTCAAAACCATAAAGCTTGGCTATGAAACTTCTAATGCGGCTCTTCAGGAAAAAACCGGGGGGAAAGTATTCGATTCCGACCTTGTAAGAGCGGTTTCATTTTTGAAAAGCGCAGGCTTTTCAGGAAACGAGATTAGCGCTTATATCATTGCAAATCTTCCTGGACAAAGTGTTGAAGACGTTGAAAGGGCAATTGATAAATGTGATGAATTGGGTATTTTACCCGTTATAAATGAATTCACACCGATTCCCGGCACTCCACAATGGGTTGAGCTCGTCTCGAAAAAGAAATTACCAGAGGATATTGATCCTCTTTTATTGGATAATTCCCTGTTGCCTCATTGGTGGGACAAAGGAATAACTGAGACTTCCTTGAGATTATTAAAAGAAAAAGCCTGGAAGGTGAGAAAGAGGATCGAAAATGAAAACTGTTTATCTCGCTTTTGGTAGTAATCTCGGTGACAGAACTGAGAACATTATGTTTGCTGTGTGTTCTCTTAAAGAAAAAGAGATAGAGTTGCTCGATATTTCTAACCTCTACGAATCAGAACCTTATGGGGTAGTTGATCAACCCGCTTTTTTGAATTGTGTTGGGAAATTTCGTTATTACGGGACTCCTGAAAGCCTTCTGGATATAACCATGGAAGTAGAAAAAAAACTCTACAGGAAGCGAGAAAGACGCTGGGGACCCAGAACTATAGACATTGACATCCTGCTTTTTGGTACAACTGGATATAAATCGGATCGTTTGACTATACCGCATTATGACATGAAAAATAGATCTTTTGTTTTGATTCCATTGCTGGAAATTGCTCCGAATATTTTGGAACCGGGTACAGGGATTCCTTATAGAGAATATCTTAAAGACATGTCAGGAAATGACCTAAAATTGGCAAAATCATCTGAAGCTTTCTTGAAGGAATTGAAGATCACATGTACCGTATCTCCTTTGAAAGGAGGCTACTATGGATAAAATTAAATGGCTAATTATACTCTTTCTCCTTTTTCTTTTGACCTCATGCAGCACCACCAAGCGCGAGTTATCACCTGGAAATTTCGCTGGTTTTAATCCCAGTGGCTATATGGTTGTATCTACACGCGTGGAGCTCGGTGGAGAGCTGGATGGATTATATGTAGAAAACGGTGTCACGCTCACCATCAGGCTTGCAAAAGGCACTGAATCTTTGGAAATCTATGTCGTCAAATTTGATAAAGCCCTAAAGGCCTCTTCTTTTTGGTATAAATGGGGAAAACTGAATTTTAACGAATTGAAAGTAGTTCTAAGTGCGATTCCCGGTGTATATGGTGAGCTCAGTGGAAATGCCAATTCTGGTTATATAGAGTCATGGTTGTCAGGAAAATGGATTTACATTTTTAGAGGGGAAAAAACCGCTGTAAAAGAGACAGTAAAGGCGTTCAAAGAATACATGAAGGAGTTGAAAAAATCTGTTGAATCATGAAAAGCCATATAGGGATCTAAAGACCTATCTCAAAGAACGCTATGGAGAACCAGTTTATAGATTGCCAATAGATGCGGGCTTTACTTGCCCCAACAGAGATGGTACATTGTCTACGGGTGGCTGTATCTACTGTGATGCAACAGGAAGTGGTTTTTCGGTAAACAAAAAACTCAGTATTCAAGAACAAATGAAAGAGCGAATGGAAAAGCTTAGGAATAGAGGTATAGGTAAATTCATGGCTTACTTTCAAGCAAATTCAAATACATATGCACCTATACCAAAATTAAGGGAACTCTATTCAAGTGCATTACTTGAGGATGTAATTATCCTTGATATATCCACAAGACCAGATCTCGTACCGAACGAGGTGCTTGAGCTTCTCGCCGATTATCGAAAGAGCGTTGATGTATTTCTGGAATTAGGTCTTCAAACCGTGAATTACCATACACTTCGTAAATTAAATCGCCAACACACCCTGGCCGAATTTGTCGATGCCGTCATAAGAGCTAAGAAATATGGCTTGGAAGTTATTGCCCACGTTATACTAAACCTGCCGTGGGATAACCTCGAGGATGTGGTAGAGACGGCAAAAATAATATCCGTGCTGCAAGTCGATGGAGTTAAGCTTCATTCGCTTTATGTCGTAAAGGATACCCCCCTTGAAATATTGTATCGTAAGGGTAAAATCAAAATTGGGTCTCTAAATGAATTTATCAACAGAGCAATAACCTTTCTGGAATATCTCGATCCAAAAATTGTCATCCATAGATTGGCAGCAGATCCACCACACGTAGGGACAGTTTTTGGTAACTGGGGCTTGCCAAAGATTGAAATATTGAACAGAATCGAAAAGGAAATGATATTAAGGGGAAGTTATCAAGGAAAGAAATACGCATATCTGAATCGATAGTTTTTAAACTGGAAAGTGGGACGGGTGGTCGCGGCATATGCCGAGGAAAGTCCGGACTCCATGGGCAAGGATGCTGGGTAATACCCAGGGGGAGTGATCCCCGGTAAGGGCCATAGAGAAGAAGACCGCTGTAAAGCAAGGGTGGAACGGCGAGGTAAGAGCTCACCAGGTCCGGGGTAACCCGGATGCTTGGCAACCCCCATCCGGAGCAAGTCCAAGCAGGGAGGGTTTGAGGGTGCCCACCGAATTCCCTCCCGGGTAGGACGCTTGAGGAATGCGGAAACGCATCTCCCAGATAGATGACCACCTAAGACAGAATCCGGCTTACAGTCCCACTTTCCAGTTTATCTTTTTTATTGGGAGTGAAAGCGTGAAATATTTACCCATGACCAGACGCGAATTGAAGAAGCTAAAGTGGAAAGAAGTCGATATAATTCTGGTTACAGGGGATGCCTATGTGGATCATCCTTCTTTTGGGGTAGCTGTTATTGGAAGGGTACTGCTGGCTGAAGGTTTCAGAGTGGGAGTGATTTCTCAGCCAGATTGGCATACTCTGAAAGATATCACTGCCCTTGGAAAGCCCAGGCTGTTTTTTGGAGTTACCGCCGGGAATGTAGATTCCATGGTTGCAAACTACACCGCTTCAAAAAAGAGGAGGAGAAGAGATGACTACACTCCGGGCGGACTGGGGGGGAAAAGGCCGGATAGGGCAACCATAGTTTATTCAAATCTCATAAAGAGCGCTTATAAGGATGTTCCAATCGTGCTTGGGGGCATTGAAGCAAGCCTCAGGCGTTTTGCACATTACGATTGGTGGAGTAATAAGGTTCGGAAATCAGTGCTTGTAGATGCTAAAGCTGATGTTATCGCCTACGGTATGGCAGAAAAGAGCATAGTCAAAATAGCCAAATCGATCGCGAAAAATGGTGAGATTGACAAAGACATTCCAGGTATCGTTTACTGGTGTACGAAAAAACCTCTTGCTGGTATAGAAATCCCTTCCTTTGAGGAGATATCTAAAAATAAACTCTCATATATAAAGGCATTTCGAATCTTCTATAATGAGACTGATCCAATCAGGGGAAACAAAATATATCAAAGGCAGGATTTACGCTATGTGGTTCAGAATCCACCAGAACTTATTTCAACCACGGAACTTGATCGAATATATTCTCTTCCATATTCCAGAGAAGTACATCCAGAGTGCCTAAATAAAGGAAGAGTGAAGGCGATCGAAACAGTGAAGTATTCTATTACAACCCACCGCGGATGTTATGGAGAATGCAATTTCTGCGCCATTACTCTTCACCAGGGTAGATACGTGGTAAGTAGAAGCCCTGATTCGATTTTGGATGAAGCGAAGCTCATTTCAAAGCGAAAAGATTTCAATGGCACTATCACAGACGTTGGAGGACCAACGGCAAATATGTATGGTTTTGAATGTATGGTCAAGTTCAACAAAGGAGCTTGTTTAGAAAAACGATGCCTTTTTCCAAAAATTTGCCCTTCTCTTAGAATTGATCACACTCCTTACATTGAACTGCTGAGAAAAATAAGGAGCTTAGATGGAGTAAAACACGTATTCATTTCTTCAGGCATCAGGTATGACCTCATACTGATGGACAGGAAAAGTGGAGTGAAATTTTTAAATGAGCTCATTGAACATCACATTTCCGGACAACTTAAAATCGCACCAGAACACATTTCTGAAGATGTGCTGAAATTAATGGGAAAACCCGATAGAAAAGTTCTCGATAGATTTATCTCCCTCTTTGAATCAATGCGAAAGAATCGAAAGCTGTATCTTATAGGTTATTTCATAGCTGCACATCCAGGTTGTACACAGGAACACATGGAAGAGTTACGCAATTATGTGAAATCGAAGATGGGATATACTCCTCGTCAGGTCCAGATTTTCACACCCACGCCGTTGACCTTTTCTACCACCATGTACTATACAGAAATGAATCCTTTCACTGCAGAAAGTGTGTTTGTAGAAAAATCAGAAAAGAAAAGGACATTACAGAAAGAAATGCTTCTGCGGAGACCGCAGAAGCGAAAGATTTAACGATCGAAGAGATGGCATTTTACCATTCTTGTTTCGCTTAATTCAATCTCCGGTGGTTCTTCGACTTTGCATTTGTCCATAGCAAAAGGACATCTGGGGTGGAAAAAACAACCCGACGGCAAATCTACGGCATTCGGGACCTCGCCAGCAGGGATCATTTTTTTCTTTTTCGTTTCTGGATCCGGTTCGGGAACAGCGGAAATCAGGGCTTTGGTATAAGGATGAGCGGGATCTTTATAGATTTCCTCGAAGGATCCGGTTTCCACAATTGTTCCCAGATACATAACAGCTATGCGATCGCAGATATATTTCGTTGTTGCTAAATCATGAGTTATGAACAAATACGTAAGATTGAATTCTTCTTTTAGTTTCAGCATTAAATCCAATAACTGTGACCTCACAGAGACATCAAGCATGGCTACCGCTTCATCAGCTACCACGAATTTTGGTCTTGTAATAAGAGCTCTGGCAATTACAACTCTTTGACGTTGCCCACCTGAGAGCTCTCTTGGATATCGTTTGACGAAATCTGAAGCGGGTTCAAGATTTACTCTCGATAACATATCCAAAACCATGTCATGGCGTTCTTCCCGATTTCCAATACCGTGTATATCAAGAGGGTGCCTAACAGCATCCCCTACTTTCATATATGGGTTAAGTGCTGCCAGAGGATCCTGAAAGATGATTTGAATTTCTTTTCTCAACTTTCTAAGAGGTTCTTTTTTGAGAGCGGTTATATCCATCCCTCTGTAAACTATACTTCCAGCAGTGGGTTCAATTAACCTCAAAACAAGTCTTCCAGTGGTTGTTTTGCCACTTCCCGACTCTCCAACGAGGCCTAAAGTTTGCCTCTCTTCTATGTTGAAACTGATATTGTTTACAGCGTGAACGACCTTTTTTTCACCTGTCAGCATGGTTTTAACAAATGATTGCCTTATGGGGAAATGTTTTACTAGGTTTTTTACCTTCAGCATCATTTTCCTTCACCCTCTCCGTATAGCCAGCACTTCACCAATCTACCATCATCTGTGTAAAAATCAGGCGGAATTTTCTGCTTACAAATCTCTTTGGCTTTGCTGCACCTCTCTGCATAGCGACAACCTTGTGGGGGATTCATAAGGTTTGGGGGATACCCCGTAATGAATCTCAGCTCTTTATCATCGATATTTGTGTTAGGCACGGAGGCCAATAAGTCTTTGGTGTAGGGGTGAAGTGGATCTTTGTACAACTTGAATTTTGGGGCATATTCCACAAGATGCCCTCCATACATGACACCAATATCGTCCGCAGCTTCAGCAACAACACCGAGGTCATGGGTGATAAGAATCATCGCCATTTTGAATTTTTCCTGCAACCCCTTTAACAACTGTAAAATCTGTGCCTGAACGATAACGTCAAGACTGGTTGTGGGTTCATCGGCAATAACCAGTTTGGGATTCAAAACCAGCGAAAGGGCTATCATTACTCTTTGCCGCATTCCACCACTGAGCTGGAAAGGGTAGTCATTGAGCCTATTTGATGAAATTCCCACTTCTTTTAGAGCCTGTTCTGCCATAGCAATAGCATCTTCTTTTGAAGTCTTAGTATGCGTAAATATGGTTTCTAAAAAGTGGTCCCGCAACTTCATCACAGGATTCAAAGAAGTCATCGGATCCTGAAAGATCATAGAAATATCTTTTCCCCTTATGAATCTCAACTCTTTACTGGGCATTGAAATCAAGTCCGTTCCATTAAAAATGGCTTTCCCGGTGATTTTCGTTTCTCTAGGTAAAATGCCCAAAATCGCGCCACCAAGCGTTGATTTTCCACATCCAGATTCACCCACAAGGCCGAGAGTTTTCTTCTCTTCAACCGGAAGACTGACTTTATCAACAGCTAATACTCTTCCCTCACGTGTTTTATAACTCACCATCAAATTCTTTAACTCAAGCAGCATGTACCATCACCTCCTGGTTTCGCCAACATTGGGATTGAGGAACTCATTCAGCCCCTCACTGAAAAGGCTGAAACCCAGAACAATGGTGATTATGGCAAGACCAGGGAAGAGGATCATCCACCAATAATTCAGAAGTAAGAACCTCTGTCCATTGGAAAGATCGTAACCCCAGTCAGGTGTAGGTGGAGAAATGCCAAGACCTAGAAAGCTTAACCCCGCTTCTGTCATAATTGCGTCTGCCAGGTTCATAGAGAGCACTACAATCACAGAAGGTAAAACGTTAGGAAGGATATATCTACCTAGTATGGAGAAATTCCTCGCTCCCATGGCTCTGGCTGCTTCGACAAAAAGCTGGTCTTTCAGAGAAGCCACTTGATTTCTTATCACTCTGAAATAAGTTGGGGCATATATGACAGCGATTGAAAGTGCAACATTTATCACACCGGGCCCCAAGACAGCGGCAATAGCTATGGCTAATATCAAACCAGGGAAAGAGTAAATTGCATCCATGAACATGCTGAGGATTCTGTCAAAAGCACCGCCTACATAGCCCGAGATCAGCCCCAATGGAATTCCAATGGCTGCTGCGACAGCAACAGCAAGGAAAGCAATTTTAAGTGCAATTTTTGCACCGTAAATGATTCTGCTTAGTACATCATAACCAAGGTTGGTTGTACCAAACCAATGTTCCTTTGATGGGGCTGAAAAGGCCTTGCCCGATCGTCTTACAGGATCATAAGGAGCCAAATATGGCGCGAAAATTGCCATGATCAAATACGTTAGAAGAATCGCAAAGCCCACAAAAGCCATAACGCCAGATTTGTCTCTGAAAAGCCTTCTTAAACCTTTTCCCAATCTATATGATAAACTCCATTCCTGCATGCAATCACCTCAATATCTGACCCTTGGGTCAACCAACGCGTTTATTATATCGACTATAATGCTAATTGCCACAACTATAATGGCATAAACCGCTATGGTACCCTGTATGGCAGGGAAATCTCTGTATCTTATCTTCTCAACCAGGTAAGAGCCTATTCCCGGCCAGGAAAATGTAGTTTCAGTTAGAACTGCACCGGCCATTAATGCAGCGAGTTGAAGGCCCATCACAGTCATAATGGGAACAAACGCGTTTTTCAAGGCATGGCGATAGATGACGCTATTTTCTTTGATACCTCTTGCCCTTGCGGCTTTCACGAAATCTTGTGAAAGCATTAACACCATATTGCCACGTACCATACGCAAAAAGACGCTGGATATTATAAGACCGAGAGCAAGACTTGGTAAAATTATGTGAAGACTTGCATCTTTTAGAGCGGGCATGTTCCAGGTGAAAAGAGAATCAAATAAATACATACCGGTGATTTTGTCTGGTCTAAGAAGCGGAGAAATTCTGCCGGCTATGGGGAGCCATTTCAATTTAACGCCAAAAAACCATTGGAAAAGCATACCCAACCAGAATACGGGAATTGAGTAGATAAAAATTGCATAAACTCTTCCGGTTATATCAAGTACTCCCCCATGCCTTTTTGTAGCTTCAGCACCCCAAAAAATACCAATAACAAGTGCAACGATGAAGCCAAAAATCGTCAGTTCGATGGTTGCAGGTAATTTGTCAGCAATTTCATCGGCTATTGGCCTTTTCGTTAAAGCCGACCGGCCAAGGTCACCCTTAATAATGTCGAGCAGGTAGTCGCCAAATTGATTAAGAAGCGGTTTGTCATATCCCAATTCATGCCTCTTAGCTTCAATTACAGACATGGGAGCTTTACCGCCGAGCATGGCAAGCACAGGATCCCCTGGAAGAATGCGCATCACAAGAAAAATCATAAAGAGAAGAATGAAGAACATGGGGACCGCCAGAAGAATTCTGGTGATTATATACCACTTTAACGACACGGAAGCACCCCCTGTTTATGTTTATAAACTGCCGGGTCTTTTGACCCGGCAGAACAGTTCGATTCTTATTCCTCGGTGTAGAGTAGATAGTACCTGAAGATTTGTGAAGGTTCCAAAACAACTCCTTTGACGTAAGGGTAAGTAACACAGTATTGCTTGCCCTGCCACAAAGGCACATAGGGTACGTCTATTGCGAGAACCTTTTGAACATCCTCATTAATCTCTGTTCTTATGTCTACATCAGATTCAGCTCTGGACTGTATCATCATGGTCTCTATGAGCGAATTTTCATAGAAAGCCCCCATGGATGCTGCACCAGATTTTGAAAGGAAGGGCCATAGATAGTCGTCAGGATCGAGGTAGTCAGGATACCAGCCGAGCAGGAAGGCACCCATGTAGCCGTTTATGAAATAATCGATGTATGTTGCCCATTCTGCGTACTTGATATCTACTTTGATCATGCCAGTTTCCTCGATAGCTTCTTTCAATACCTGAACAACGTCGGCTTCTGTTGACCCGTAATGGCTTGGTGTGTACCAGAGTTCTATTTCGAGAGGATTGTCTTCGGAATAACCTTCTTTTCTGAGCAATTCTTTTGCCTTTTCGAGATCTCTCTCAGGCATCACATCAAGGTGGCTCCACATGCCAATGGGAACCAGTGTGTAGAGAGGTTCTACTGTTCCCGCGAATACATCGTCCACAATATAGCTTCTATCAACGGCATAAGCAATGGCTTTTCTGATATTGACGTTGTTATACGGCGGCATTTGCACATTGAAAACAAGTTCCCTTATAGCGGGGCTTTGGCCTTCATAAACAACGTATCTGGGATCGCTCTTGATTATGAGCAAATCACGGGGATCTAAAGTTCTGTAAGCTACATCGATTTCTCCGCTTTCAAGGGCGAGTCTCAATGTACTTGCATTCTGGTAGAACCTTATTACGATGGTATCCGTTTTTGGCTTGGGCCCAAAATAATCAGGGTTAGCCTTCAAGATCAGCTGAACGTCTCTCTCCCAGTCAGCGATATAATATGGTCCAGAAGCCACTGGAGCGTCGTAGAAGAAATCGTCTGCGGGTGCTACAGCCGGATCAACCGGATAAGCAACGGTATATCCAAGCACGGCTATGAAAGCGGAGAACGGATACTCCAATGTGACTTCAAAGGTGTAGTCGTCCACTACTTTCGTTTCTGCAACAATGTCAGATAGAAGGAAAGCTGGATCACCGTTTAATGCAATTACCCTATCAAAAGAAAACTTCATGGCATTGGCATCTACCGGGTGACCGTTCATAAATTTGGCATCTTTTCGTAGATGGAATGTGTAAACCAAACCGTCTTCCGAAATATCCCAGCTTTCCGCCAACCATGGGATTATCTCAGTTCCGCCTATTTCGTAGTCTACTAAACCCACCATGGTATTCTGGAGAATGTTACTTGAGAAATAGTCATAGCAGTCTGCGGGATCGAGAATTCTGATTTTGTCGGTTGTCCCAATGGTGATGTGGCCATTAGCAAAGACAAAAAGAGCAAGCGTTAAAATAAGAACAAGAAAAAGAGCTTTTTTCATGCTTTCACCCCCTAATAAAGATATTCCCTGATAAGAAAGTTTATCACAAAATATCTTTGTGATTCAAGTCAACAAATTGTTCATGGGTAGCTCAAGGAGAAAGAGTTACCCTTTTTATGCACTTTTGACTTTGATATCGTATCCATAAGAGATAGAATGGATATAAAAGAGTATCACAAATTAACAGATGGTTCGTATTCAAACCTGAATGCTATTTTGTTATCTGTTAAGTATCAAGTCCTTTGCTTTGCCGTGTTAAGGGAGGTGCTGTGATGTACAGGTTGAAAAGGGACAGTGTCATATACGAAATGTCTAAAAATAATGAACCTGTTTTGTACATAAATCCAGGCGATAAGATTATCGTTGAAACTGAAGATTGTTTCGGGCATAAAATCACCAGCGAAGATCAACGGCTTGGAGAAGATTTCGATTTTTCAAAAGTAAACCCGGCGACTGGACCTATTTATATTAGAAATGCAAAGCCTGGAGACAGTGTTGTAATAGAAATAAAGCGGATTGAGCTCGATACACATGGTGTTGTGGAACTATATCCGGGTTTTGGTTTGCTGGGCGATAACATCTATGAAAGCAGGACAAAGGTATTAAGAATCGAAAGCAATCATGCGATTTTTGACACAATGCAACTTGATCTTAAGCCCATGATTGGGGTAATAGGCGTTGCACCTCTTCAAGGGGCGGTTCCTTGTGGCATACCCGGAGCGCATGGGGGGAATCTCGATACGGTGGAAATCACTGTTGGCAGCGTTGTTAAACTGCCTGTTTTTGTTGATGGAGCATTATTGGCTCTTGGCGATGTTCATGCGCTCATGGGACAGGGCGAGATATGTGGTACCGGGGTTGAAACCCGTGCGCTTATAGAAATTGAAGTGACACTGGATGCTAATTATCATATAAATGAACCTGTCGTGGAAACAAGCGAAGCTATCTATTTCCTCTCAAGCAACGAGAATCTCGATCTGGCGATTAAAAATGCAACTAAATATGCGGTTAGCCATATATCTGAAAAAAGAAAGCTAAGCTTTGAAGAAGCATATATGCTATCAAGTATTGTTTGCGATTTGCAAATCAGCCAGGTAGTGAATCCCTTGAAAACTGTGAAAATGAAAGTGCCCAAATCGGTATTGTGATTTACCAGCTTCTCAAACCAAAAAGCCGCAATTTCTTTTTGAGGTAACTTGTTGTCACTTGGTCAGGCACTCCAAAAAGGTTATCAAGATTATTGAGATCACCTTCGACTGCCAAAGCTTCCATACCCCCTACCAAAAACAATTGACTATTGTGTCCCCCTGAAGAAACCAGGTCAATGTCCGGGAATTTTATCTTTCCACCTTTTCCATCCTTTGGGAGTGCTTTTAGTCTGGCCGTAATGGTTTTTATGCCATGACTCGAGCTTCCGTTTCCTTGAGTGTAATTTATATAAACATCTCCGCTAAGGGTTGTTATAGATAATAGGTCATTAACTGCTCTTTTAGAGAGTACATCAGAAAGGTCAGAAAGAGAGCTTATTCCCTGGTTGGCTACACTGCTGTTTCCATTGCCATTGTTAAATGCTTCATAGTAATCTCTGTATATGAGGTTTGAATTAATATAAATGTTTCCCGTAGCTACTATATCGTACTTTCCTATTACGGCTAGAGCTTTATGTGGATCACTTGCTTTTGAGTTGTAATCGAATATGGCATCTCCTTCTATCAGAACATTCAGGTAATCAATGCCGTAATCATCAAGGTCAATACTAAAAGATTTCCCGCCAGAGGTGAACGTGACCTTTCTTTCATAATTTTCGGGCTTTTTTGCATCATAATTTGTGGCAAAAGTAACATAAACCGGTACATCTGAACTGGGGGGATTAACCACCAGGAGTGTATCCTCAGTCAGAGATGTGGGCAAAATATCATATGGATAGTCAATGGTAACAGAAGCAAGGGAGCTGATTTTTTCAATTGTCTCTGAAACTTCTTGAGAAAGGTAACTTTCCGCCGAAGTAGCTATTTGGGTGTAACTGTAATCAGAGGTTTCAGGAGGAGCAATAAGATCGTGTGTGTAAAGGTCTCCGGCAAAAATGTTAGCCGGGTCTCCTGAAACCACCGTAGTGTTTCCAAAAATCATAACAGGCCCGGCAAAAAAATCTCCTTTACCTATTTTGTCTTTTCCTTTTGTGGTCTTCAATTCTGAAAATGTTTTCCCGGGATAAGCAGTGGCAAGGACAGGAATCACTTCAGAGATTTCTGCAAGTGTAGCAACTGCATATCTCGTCATACCGTTTTTTTCTGCAGAAGTGATTAAAATATATCTGTTTCCTATCTGATATAAAACAGCCGTGGCGCCGTAACTTTCAAGCCAGGGTTGAGTATCGAGCAAATTTCGGAAACCAGTGTCATTTGTTAGTAGATAACAACTAACATCTCTTAAGCTATTCAAACTCACTCCCCAGTAATAGCCTTCCTTACCTCCTTTGGAGCTGATAAAATTTATGAATTCTTCTACTTCAGGCCATGAGTCGTTGAAATACAGCTTGCTGTATCTGTCACTGAGATAGCCAGTAGAAAAGTTGATAAGGTTTTCACATACATTTTGTACAGAACGAACCATCGAATATTCTCTTGAACGCTTTATCGTTCGATTAAGCTGCAAGCTCATAGTAGTTAAAATTATCGAAGCGAATACCATTACAAAAAGCGTAATAGTTAATACATAACCCTTCTTATGGTTCATTGTATCCAACCACATAAAAGAGATCACTCCTTCCGGTAAGTGTGTCTCTGAGTTTTGCCGTGTATAGACTTATATTTTCATCATTCCCGGGGTGTACCATATCTACATCTTCAATGAGTTCGAACTCTGAAAGTCCCAATCTATCCAGCAAATCATTTATCGCTTCCATCGTCGTTGTAGCAGAAGGCGAATACATGAAAAAGTCAATAATGGCTGATTTAGCTGCAAGAAATCTTACCGCGTGTTGGTTTTCATTGGAGATCTCTTTTGTGTGGCTTATAACAAACATACTCGAAATAAGGAAAATTCCCACAACAAGTAAAGCAATTATTGTTTCTACCAGCGAAAAGCCTCTTCTCAAAAGAACCTCACCGCCCCATTCGTCCTTCGAGTTACTCCTTCATAGCTAAGAGTAGCGTCGTAAGTTAGCCACTGTGTCTCGCTACCAGCTGAAAAAACAATATCACTTATATGTTCTGCAATGACATTAGTTACAGTTCCATCTGGAGTTGCTGGAAAAGTATAGACAACCCTCTGCGATCCCACATCGAAAAAGATCATCTGTGTGACAGTCGCAAAATTTGTTAATCCCGTATCTGTATATTGTGGTACAGAAGTGATAAAACTAATCGTATGTTCATCGGGAATTTCTGAAAGACCATTCCAATTCCTGGAAATAATATAATCC
>Ga0190359_1000663_pt1 | contig 22865 bp, 18 predicted proteins | sample 48721823_MG_FD_161269 | JGI IMG/M metagenome (GOLD analysis project Ga0190359, IMG submission 161269) | Hydrothermal vent microbial mat bacterial communities from Southern Trench, Guaymas Basin, Mexico - 4872-18-2-3_MG | ecosystem: Environmental > Aquatic > Marine > Hydrothermal vents >... | reverse complement strand
AATCATCACCTCTGGAGAGCCATCTCAATCTGAAGTTGTATCTCCCGGTCAGCGTGTCGATCGGAGCCTCCACCTTGATTAGGACGGATGCTTCATCTCCGGCACCCACATTCGTCATCGCAGGCGTGGACACCGAGTAGGTCGCTCCCATGTCGGTTGAGAAGTATATATCGAAATCATCCGGCAGTGATGTCTCATCCACCTCTATCTTGAAATCATCGACTCCCGTCCCGCTATTCTCGACCCTGGATGTGAACACGGCATAGAGTTTGTTGGTATCGGTGTCCTCCTTGGTCTTTATGTAATCATCACCCAGAACATTGGCGCCGTATGCCTGCTTCACCTTGGTCTGGAGGATAAGGATATCCGAGTACTTGTCATCGGCGTCGGTGTCACCCTCGCTGTAGGCCCAGATAACGGTCTTGTGGGTCGCCGGTTCGTAATGATCCTTGGGGACCTGAACGGTAATGGTGATGGTCTCCTGACCGTTCTTGGGTATGGAATTGGTCACGGTCTTCGATAGGACCACCTTGAAGTTGTGGTCGGTCTTGGTGATGTTGGACCAGGTAGCGGAATCCACGGCTTTCGGTTTCGATACGGAATTGTCAAGCACCTGGACTTTGAAGGTATCCGAGGACTCTCCCTTGTTTATGACCTGAACGTCGTATTCGACCTCTGTGTATTCCAGGTCCACATCGGGAACGACCTCTTTGGTCTGTTCAGCGCAATTGAGCTCCACATCCCTTCTGGGCTCCACTGAAACCGTCAGTGTTATGGAATCCGAAACCGCCTCATCGCCCTTGGAAGTGGCCTTTATGGTGAATGTCTGATCGCCGGCGGGGGCGTTCTCCGCAACGGCAATTTTCACGGTCATCGTCTTCGTCACATCTATGCCGACATCGTCAACAACCTTGTCCAGTGCGGAACCTACACCCCATTCCTCGACCCAGTCGGCCTTGGCGGATGTCAGGGTGAGTTCGAATCCGTCGATGGCATTGCCGGTGTTCTTCAGAAGAACCTCGAAGTTCACGGTCTGGCCGGGTTCCGCATCCTTCTTGGTAACGGAATTGGGAACCCTGAGGTCCACACTGTAATCCTCCTTGACGGTCACATCGAAAGGCGTGATGGTGAATGCCTTGTCATCGGTGGTGGACACGTTGAAGTATATGGTGAATGTCTCGGCCTCGGCCGATGAGGGGGCCTTGATCGAAGCATAAACGGAAGCCGCCTGATTTGGGTCCAGATCCGAGAGGGTGGATGGCGAGATCGTCACCCAGCTCCTGTATTTCGATGGCGTCGATGTGTCCACCTTGACGTTCATCGTTGTGGGTTCGTTACCTTTGTTTGTCACGTTGAGTTCCACATTGGAAAGGGTCTTTCCAGGCTCAACCTCCGCAGATCCCAGTGGGACCAGGAACTGGATCCTGGCAACCGGCATCACCTTGATCTTCAGTGTTATGTTGTCTATTGTGACATCATCCAGCTTCTGGGTCGTCTCCCCATCAGAGATGGCCTCGAAGACGAGTTCATAGGTTCCCGTGGGAATTATCTTGTCCTCTATGGAAGGCACGGATACGGATATGCTGATGTAGCTCTTCTGATAGGGGGCCAGTGTCAGGGAGGAGGGAGAGACGATGATGTCCTCGAATTCGAATTCATCCCTGATCTCTATCCTGAAGGTGTCCGTGCTCCGGGTTCCCCAGTTCTCGATGGATACGTTGAATGCCGCGGATTCTCCAGGGGCCGCCTGCTCGTAATTATCATCCGTTGAAAGGTCACCCGCGAACTTGTCGGCGAACACGGCAGTGAAGTATTTCTCGTCCTTGATCGTGAGGTCCGTGGAATGGGTGGCGGTCACTTTGACCCATACGGACCCCCAGTCAGGATCGGCCCCTGTCTTGATCGTTGCTGTAAGTATTATCGTCTCCTGCTCGAGGGGCTGCAGGACCTTCGTTGTCAGATTTGAGTTTGGAATCGACCAGTCCACGTTCGGACCGTAGTTGGGATGCTCGAGTGAGATCTGGTAGTAGTCCGATGTTGTCCCCCTGTTCTGGATTATCACGCTGAAGGTGACCGAGGAGCCTATATTCACCTGGGATGAGTTCACTCCCGAGAGTATCTTCACCCTGTGAACGGGTTCCAAGACCAGAGAGAGGTTAATGGAGGCGATCTTGTCATCCGATGTGTCCGAGATCGTTCCGTTGTCGCTGGAAGCCTCCACAACGAAGAAATATGTTCCTGCTGGAAGCCCTGATCCTATCCGGGGCATCTCGATATCGAGTGATGCCGTTTCCGAGCTGTCCGAATCGATGGTTATCTTCGACCTGTCATTTGCCGTGAAGTAGACAGAATAGAGTCCGGCAAATGATGAAGGGGCCTCCTTGACCTTCACGGAGATCGAATCATCCTGACCCGAGCCTCTGTTGTAAACATCCAATGTGAAGGAGACCGTGTTCATGGTGCCGGAATCGTTGGAGAACTGACCCTTGATGCTCTGCTTGTTTGCGGAAATATCTATGTTGTATATCTGGGGGATCCTGACGGACAGCCATATGGTCTTGAACACGTTGCTGTTCGTGGAGCTCGCATTAATCTGGAACCTGTAGGTTCCCTGCGTGGCATTGGACGGGGCACTGACGGTCAGGTTGAAATAATAGTATTCATCGGATTCCAGAAGCGGTGTGGTCGCTGCGGAAACCAGCGGTGACCACTCCGTCTCCACGGAGGAGGTCTCCCCTTCGACCGAAAGGTCGAAGGAGTCGGCTCCGTTCCCCTTGTTCTGGAGACGGACCTGCATCTTGTATGTCTGTCCCGGCTGTCCGGATGCTATTATCGCTCCGTTCGGTGCATCGAGGAAGGCACCGTACTGTTTGTTCACCACGGCGAAGAAATCGGAGTGCTTTGACACGCCGTGGGTGGAGTTCACATACAGTCTCAGCCTGTAGGACTGTGCCTTGACGACATCGGAGTCGGGGTTCAGGGTCACATTCACCAGGGAGCTGGCGCCGGAAGCAAGAGTGAGCGAGGAGGGTTCGATGGATGAGTCCTGGAACCCCCGGGGGTAGGAAAGACTGAGATCGAAGTCATCCTCGTCATTCCCCTTGTTCGTCACCTTGAATGTGTATATGACGGATCCGTCGGGGTCCACGGTCTTTGATGAAGGACCGGTGTTGAGAACTGTCAGGTCATAGTACGGTTTAACGACGCATGATACCTTTACCTGCTGAGTGACCGAGCTGTCGCCCACGGATGTGGCGTTTATGTAGAACTCACCTTTCGAGTTCACCGGCGGGCTGTAGGATTTGGAAGGGGTATATGCGAAGAAAGTGACATTGACACTTCCGTCTGCGGCGATCTTTGATGTTGTCGTTGTGGATATGTCCGCTCCCCATCCCTTTGCAGTATAAGCAGACGGAACATAGTACTCCAGATCGAACTGGTCCTCTCCGTTTCCGAGGTTTGTGACCTTGACATTGAAGTTGACGACCCTCTGGCTTGTGATATCCACCTCCTTCACTCCCTCGGATGAGATGGAGACCTTGTAGGTCTGGTTCACGTTGGCGGTGATGGTCCTTGTGGCGGATGTCGTGTTGTCCGTCACCGAGGAAGCCTTGACGACGAACTGGTACGATTGTGCCTTGGCATTCGAGGGGGCCTGAACGGTCATCGTGGCGTTCTTCGTGGTACCGGGATCGATCTTGCCGGTATCGAAGTCGATGGAAGCCGACCATCCTGACGGGACGGTAATCGCTTCGAGAGAGTATCCGTCCTTGTCATTGCCCTCGTTCTTCACCTTGAATGAGTAGGTGACGGATTTCCCGGGATCGAGGTTCTTGAGTCCGGGAGAGGAGATCGAAACACCGTATGTCCTCTTGAGCTGTGTTGACAGGAGGACAGAAGCCGAGGAGTTTGTAGGGTCGCCCTGCGAGGTGACCTTTATGGTTGCGTAACAGTACGATGAGATATCAACTCCTGTCGATGGCGCCCTCACCGTGACTGTGAATGTGGTCGTTGAGCCGCTGCCTATATTTCCCGTGGATGTCTGGCTGAGCTGAACCGTCCAGGTGGAGGGTGATTTGGAGACATTACTGGTTATGGTATATCTGTCTCCGTTGTTCCCCTCGTTGGTGATGGTGAGCAGATAGGAGACCTGCTGCCCGGCCGCAACCTCCTTGCTGGCATCATCTGCGGTCAAACTCACATCATATGCTGAAGCGGAGCTTGCGAAAGGCATGTTGTATACGAACACCGCAAGTCCGCCGGTGATGAGCATGATCACGAGTGCGATCTTCATTATTCCCTTGTTAATGGACGTTTCCATTGCTATCCCTCTATCGATGTGAGCAGGAGGGCCCTATTTAACATTTGTTGATTATTAATCTAGATATTCGGTGAAATATGAAATACATTTTTTATAGATTGTATTTTATTTGTAATAGAAATGTATTATTATTATTGAAAAAGGAAATATTTAACTAGTAAGTATATTATTCTTTCCATGGTGGTGATAAAGAATGGCAGACCTCTTGACCCTAAGAATGAATACTGTGGACAAAAAGGCCCTGACCCTGTCTTCCCACCTGTCGGATATGCCCGTATCGAGGTTGATAATGCCTTTCATGGCGGAAGGAACCCGAACGGTCCTCGGGAGCACAATACTTCATCATATCGATCGTTCGGGGACATACGACCGGAGGGCCCTCGAGATGTTCACGAACATGATAATGGAATCCTCCCGGACCGGTTCCAACCTCCGGTTCCTGATAGGACCTGAGGATGTGAGGAGGACTTCACCGAAGGTTGTGTGGGATTTCTTCGATATCGTATCAGAGGCCAATATCGTGAAAAGGATGAACGAGGTGATGGAGGAGGTGAGGGTAAGGATGGGAACCGCATATGTCTCATCATCTTTTCTCAGGTACCTGTGCTACCGTATCGGTGACGATTATGTGACCACGGGGGGAAGTCTGGACCGGTTCGATTATCACCAGGCATCGGAGATATTCTTCACGGTGATGCTGGAACGTTTCTATCATCACAACGCGGAAGGTACCGCGGATGCCCTTCATTCCCAGTTCTTCATTCACCAGGGTCTTTTCAGAGAGTTCATCACGGAGATGATGGACAGGTACAACGAAAGGACCAGGGAGAGGAAGCTGGAAGCCATCGAAGTTCAATCCAGCACCAATGTGCCCAGGGGGCGTCCTCCCAAACAGGCAAGGAAAGGGAAAGTGAAGAGATCCCGGGTGGTCGCTAGGGAGCTTTGATCATCCGGCCGGATCCCGGCATCATCGTTCCTATCCGTACATCGAAGGAAGCGGGGCAGAGCTCTTTCCCCCCGGTTTCGATACCTTCTGATACCCCCTCATCTTCGCCTCCAGAAGGTCCGCTTCCGCGTAAAGAGGTTCGAGATCTATCTCCAGATAAGGTATCATCTCCCTCAGCTTCTCGATGATTGTAGCCGCGGCCCTTGCATCCGGGATATTGTCCCTTGCCTCCGTGAGGAGGCAGTTGACCTCGAAGTTCCTCTTCTTCCCCTCGTTTAGCATGACTCCTGGAATGCCCGATATCAGCCCCTCGGGGAACACGGGGATATTTGCAGATTTCATCCGCTCCCTTCCGGAAGGGGTGGAGGACAGTCCGTAAACCTGCTTCTCCTTGGGAAGTTCCGGTGTTTTGGGAACCATCTCCGTTGGCATGCCCTCCTCTTCACCGTGGTTCTCATCTTCCCCTGCCTCTTCCTTCCCTTTCTCTTCCCCCTCGGTCTCGATGACGAGACCTTCGGGTGAGATGAGGCATGCGCATTTCTGCTCCTCGGCCCAGTCAAGTACCGTATTGCAGATCATCTTGATCAGATTGGATGGAGGCTGGAATTCCGAGAGGAACACAACCAGCCTGGTCCAGTCACCGTCCGGTCCCTCGAGATCTCCTGCGTAGAACCTGACAGGATGGTGCGGTTCCCCGTCCCTCACAACGGATACGGTGGGGAAATATATGGAGTCCATGATCCCGATGAGCTCCATGTCCAGTGCCGCCACGATGTAGCTTGCGGTTATGGTGCTGACCAGCCCCACGCTCGGGAATCCGTCCAGAATGAAGGAGTCCCTCAGGTCAAGACGCCTGTATTCGAAGATCTCGATATCATCCATCTTCCGATCACCTGACGGGTCTCATTAGCAGAGATGTAAGATAAAATATTGTCGCTCGCTGCTCACTCAGCTGATTCAGGGTCGGGGTGTCTTTTCCAGTAATTCTTCAATCTTCTTTCAAGGGTGTCCATGTCCTTTTCGAGTTCCATGGATAATATATCGGACAGTCCGTTCCTCTCATCAGGATCCTTGACCTGATCGAATTTCCAATTATCCTCCCTCTTCCTGCCCTTGTTCGGTCCCTCTTTGCGTTCTCTGGACATCTTTCCCGGTCCCTCCGTTATGCACCTTATGGGATATTATTTAAGATTAGCCTTATTTTTTCCACGAATTATTATTAATAACTCGGCATCTTTGAATTCGAGACGGATGTTGGAGAGGCATTCCGAGCATGCGGTTCGATAATGGAAGTCAAGGGAAGATGGAAAGACGGAATAGTTATTGCCGGGAACGGCGATATGCGTTTATGGACCGCCCCTACGTTCATGTCAACTGTGCTTCCACCCTTGACGGGAAGATATCCGCACCGGACGGTTCGCGGCTCAGAATATCATCCCGGGGAGATATGGTCAGGGTCCATACGTTGAGGCAGGAACTCGGGGCCGTTCTTGTGGGAGCCAAAACGGTGATCTCCGATGATCCCAAGCTTTCGGTCAACCCCGCCTACGTTGCCGAATCCTCTTCCATTACAAAGATTGTGATAGATGGCAGGGGGAGGATCCCGCTGTCATCCCGGTTCCTGAGGACCGAGGGTAGATCCTATATATTCACATCGAACGAGGCTGATGCCGATTGGCTTGAGGGGATGCTGTCCGGGATGGAGGAGGAAGAACTGGATGCGGAGATCATCATGATGGATGGAGAGGATGGATTTCTGGACATGGGCAGGGTCCTTTCCGAATTGCATGGTCTGGGTGTTGAAAGTATACTTGTCGAAGGGGGTTCCGGAATAATCAGGCAGTTCATCACCCGGGGCCTCTACGACAGGTTCACCGTATTCATCGGCCCCCTCTTCGTCGGGGGTGTCGGCCCCTCCATTTTCGGCAGTGAAGCTCTGCCCGAACCATTTGGAGTGAAGCTGATATCGATAGAGAGATTGGATTCCGGACTCCTCGTTGAACTGTCCGGTTGATCTCAACCGTCGAATCTGGTCCTCTCGCCCTGGATCTCCAGAAGCTTCTTGATGGCCTTCTTCTCCCTTAGCGACGGTCTTGCGGGCACATCCACATTGACCTTGAGGAACATGTCCCCGGTCCTGCGGGGATATCTGAGGTCCGGCATGCCCTTGCCCTTGACCCTGAGAACGGAGCCGGGTTGTGTTCCGGCGGGTATCTTGACCTCAAGTGTGCCGTTCAGGGAGGGTACCTTCACTTTAGAGCCCAGGACCGCCTGGGGGTAGGTGATCGTTATCTCACCGTGAAGATCGTTGCCTTCCCTGGTGAAGAACCTGTGCGGCCTCACCTCGATTATAACGAAGAGGTCCCCGGGTCTTCCGCCCCGGTCTCCTGCGTCTCCCATTCCGGGGATCCGGAGCTTTGTTCCCGAATCCACCCCCTTCGGGATGTTCACGGTCTTCCTGCTCGTCTTCCTGACCTTCTTCTTTCCCCTGCATTTCGGACAGGGATCGCTTATTATGCTGCCCTCCCCGCCGCATCTCGGGCAGGCCTTTGTGGTGACATACTGCACGGGGCCCAGGTTTCTGACCATCCTCTGGGCGCCAGTTCCGTGGCAATCCGGGCAGACATCCGGTTCGGTTCCGCTTTCGGAGCCGGTTCCATCACATTCTGGGCAGAGAATGAGGTGCTTCACCTCTATCTCCCTTTCCGTCCCCTTTGCAGCTTCCTCCAGGGAGATCCTGACGTGGGCGACCCTGTCATCACCCTGCATCGGTCTTCTCGATCCCGCCCCCCTTCCTCCTCCGAAGAAATCCCCACCGAACGGATCTTCACCTCCGAAGAACGAGGAGAATCCGCCGCCGAAGGATCTCATGAACATCCGGAGAGCATCGTCCAGGTCTATATGCTGGTATTGATAGTGAGGCATGCCTCCCTCGTCATCCGATGTAAAACCGAATTGATCGTACTGGCTTCTCTTCTCGGGGTCGGACAGTACCTCGTATGCTTCGGTGACCTCCGTGAACTTCTCGGCAGCCTTGGGGTCATCCTGGTTGCGGTCCGGATGATATTTCAGGGCAAGGGTCCGATAGGCCTTCTCTATCTCTTCCTTGGTTGCGTCCCGGGAGATCCCGAGGATCTCGTAATAGTCCTTTTTCATCCCTGCCATGCTCCCTACGTGTTGTTTAGGGAGGGAGATTCATCATATCTCCCTCCCTTGGTTGGGTCCCGGACCCATCAGTCCGCGTCCTCTGCATCGACGTCGATGTAGTCATCGTCGACCTTTTCTTCCTTCTCCGGGGAGGGCGGCTCCTCCCCGTTCATGTCCATGGATTCCCCTGCCGATTTGGAGGCCTGTTTGTACATCTTCGCAAAGAGTTCCTGGGATGCTTCGGAGAGTTCTTCCGTCCTCTTCTTGATCTCATCAGCATCGTCTCCCTGCGCCAGTTCCTCCACCTCCTTCATCAGCTCCTCCACCTTCTTCACATCCGCCTCGTCCAGCTTATCCCTGTTATCCTTTATGGCTCGTTCGGTGGCGAACACCAGAGAGGTCGCATTGTTCTTTGCTTCCGCGATCTCCAGCTTTCTCTTGTCATCTTCGGCGAATCTATCGGCATCTTCCATCATCTTCTCTATCTCATCGTCCGAGAGTGCTCCCGTTCCGGAGACCACGATGTCCTGGCTGTTCCCTGTCGCCAGATCCTTGGCGGTGACATGGACAATACCATTTGCATCGATCTCGAACGTCACCTCGATCTGTGGAATGCCTCTTGGGGCGGGTGGGATGCCGGTCAGAGTGAAGACGCCAAGCGTCTTGTTGTCCGCCGCCATCGGCCTCTCACCCTGAAGTACATGGATCTCCACCTGGGGCTGATTATCCGAGGCGGTCGAGAAGATCTTGGACTTCTTGGTGGGGATTGTTGTGTTCCTGTTGATGATCTTGGTCATCACCCCTCCCAGCGTTTCGATACCCAGGGACAGCGGTGTGACATCGAGAAGGACCATGTCCTTGCCCACCTCTCCGGAAAGTACTCCCGCCTGAATGGCAGCTCCTATGGCGACGCATTCGTCCGGGTTGATGTTCTTTGTGGGGTCCTTTTTCAGGACCTCCTTGATCTTCTTCTGGACCAGGGGCACCCTTGTGGAGCCCCCCACAAGCAGGATCTTGTCTATGTCCGAGGGTTCCAGTTTTGCATCTTTCAGAGCCTGTTTCAACGGTCTTATCGTCTTATCCACCAGGTCCGATATGAGCGATTCGAACTTGGATCTTGTGAGTTCCATCTCCACATGCAGAGGTCCGTCATCCCCCTGTGTGATGAAGGGCAGTGAGATCTGTGTGGTCGGAGTGCCCGAGAGTTCTATCTTCGCCTTCTCCGACGCGTCCTTCAGTCTCTGAACGGCCTGTCTATCCTTGAGGAGATCTATTCCGTGCTCCTTCTTGAATTCGGAGGCTATCCATTCCATGACCCGTCTGTCGAAATCGTCCCCTCCCAGATGATTGTTGCCGGAGGTGGATTTTACCTGGAAAACCCCTCCGCCTATCTGGAGTATGGACACATCGAATGTCCCTCCTCCGAGATCGTAAACGAGTATTGTCAGATCGTCTTCCTTGTCAAGGCCGTAGGCGAGAGCTGCTGCTGTCGGTTCGTTTATTATCCTCTTGACCTCGAGACCCGCTATCCTGCCAGCGTCCTTCGTGGCCTGTCTCTGGGCATCCTCGAAGTATGCCGGAACCGTGATCACCGCCTCGGTCACCTTCTCCCCGAGGTATTCCTCCGCATCCTCCTTCATCTTTTGGAGGATCATTGCCGAGATCTCCTGTGGGGTGTAGCTCTTCCCTCCCATTTTGACCTTGGTCTTCTGACCCATCTTTCTCTTGATGGATGCTATGGTGTTCTCGGGATTGGCCACTGCCTGTCTCTTGGCAAGCTCGCCCACCAGTCTTTCACCTTTCTTTGTTATGCCCACGACGGATGGAGTGGTCCTTGCCCCTTCCCTGTTCGGTATCACGACGGGCTGTCCACCCTCCATCACTGCAACCACCGAGTTGGTGGTTCCCAGATCTATTCCGATGATCTTTCCCATTCATATCACCTCTTTGTGTTCATAATGTTATGATTTCTCCTTTCTTTTCGATGATCTCGATGACCTTCTTTCCCTCTTCTTTCCGGAGGGTCTCCTGTTGACCAGTACCTGGGCCGGTCTCAGGGTCTTTCCCTTGTAGATGTATCCTTTCTTTATTTCCTTAGCAACGACCTCGTCACCCAGGCCGCCTTCCTCCACATATCCCACGGCCTCGTGGAAGTTGGGGTCGAAGTGCTGCCCCGTGGCCACCATGGGGCTGATCCCCACCCTGGAGAATAGGTTCAGAACCTGTGCCTCGACCATCTCGACACCCTTGATCATGCTGGAAATGCTCTTGCTGTCGCAGCCCGAGGACAGAATGGATTCCTTTGCGAAGGAGAAGCTGTCCAGGACATCCACCAGTCCCGAGGCTATCTCGGATATCTTTCTGTCGGCAATGGATTCCTTCTCGTTCTCATGCCTCCTCCTGATATTCTGGAAATCACGCTGCAGGAATCCGATCCTCTCTTCAAGGGCGGCCTTCTCTTCAAGGACCTTGTCCAGTTCGCTCTTGAGCTCCTCCATCTCCTTTTCAAGAGATATCATCGGGATGGAGAGCTCCCCATCCTTCCCATCCTGGGAGGAATCCTCCCGGGTCCTCTCGGTCCTCTTCTTGAGTTCGACCTCGAGGACCCCCTGGGAGAACGTGACAGCTATTCTCTCGGGATCGGGTTCGAAGGGAATGACCTGTACCGTCCTGAACCTCCCCCTCTTCCCTTCGGCATCCAGTTTCAGGATGTCACCCGCCACTCCCATCTTGATGGAATCCTGGGATACACCGGGAAGCTCCACTATGAGCTTTGCGCCATCTTCTTCCTCCATTACCTGGGTGATGGGTTCCCTGACCTCTTCGGCACCGGTCATTTTAATCATCTTCCTGTTTACAACCTTGAGTTGTAATCTCGTTGTTACGTCAATGTAGTTGTCCTATATAAACCCATCGCATCATGCCGGGGAAAATGATCAGCAGGAATGAGAAAACAATCGTGTCTGAGCTCTCACTCCCTTACCTCAGAGAAATCCCGGAAAACGGGTGTTGGATATCAAGGAGATGTTAAAGGAGACGAACAGCCGGACAGTTTAAAATATTCAATATGACGGAAAAAGGAAACGGATTTCTATGAGCATGATGTTGCCCGATCATGGAGGTCCACCCACTGATCTACGTAATCCTTCTTCTGATCGTCATCTCGGGTCCGGTCATGGCAAATATTGCCTACAGCGGATGGAAGAATGTTCTACTGGCGCGGCTCTTCATCGTGATCAGCATCCTGTCAATGGCTGGCCTCATGTTTATCGTACTTCTTTGAGGTGCTAATCAATGGAGAAAAAACCCCTCATAACACCCCATCACAACGGCCCGGATCCGGCCTGGATATACCCTGTGAGGTCCCCCCTGGATTGGAAGAGAAGGGATGGCAGGATAGTGTTGGAATATCCCAAAAATCTCAATCGCTTGGAGAGGGCCCTCAACAGGGTCCTGAAGGGACCGGAGAATATCAGACGCCCCCTGGATGATGTCGGAACCCTTCTGTGGGAGATGAGCGACGGGGAGCATTCCCTTCTCGAGATCTATATCGAGGAGCAGGAAAGGTTCCATGAGAGGGTCGAACCGGTTGACAAAGTTGTGGGTGGATTGCTGGAAACCATGCTCAAGCTGGGTTTGATGAGATTGGAGTTTCACCCGGGAGGAAAAGGGAGACAGGGGGAAGGTGCCCGAAAAGGCTCCAGGATCGTTGTGAGGCCTGCACGGTGATGGAACGCATTGCTGTCCTCGGTATGCCTGTCGGGATGAACGGGTGACAGGTGTATCAGGGGATCTTGTACTGCAGGTGGAACGACATCATTCCGTTCCGGAAAGGCATCCTATCGTTTGTAATGTACATATGACAATATTTTTATCCCGTTGACCTATAACAAAGGGTTGTACCAGAGGGTCAGCGCACCCTTGGAGTTCAAAGGTGATGCTGTATGTCATATCATACGGTTCTGAAGAAAGCTCTTCTCATGGTCGTCACGGGCATGTTCCTTGTAGCACCGCTTCTTTCCGGAGTTGGCAAGGTGAATGCGGCATCGAGGCTTCCCGCCGGGTTCGAGGGAGTTTCCTACGAACGGATGACGTCCCTAAACAAGGTAACCCTCGTCAACCATGACGGAGAAGGTATACTGGACGATTTTTCATATCTTGCGGAGGTGCCTGCATCGGCGTTCCATTCAGGGGCTTCCGAAAGGGTATTCGTGAACCCTGTCCTGTTCTACGAACCTTCCAGGGAAGTTTCCGATACGGAGAGAACGTTCAACCCATATCCCGGTGTGAAGAACCTTATGGATGACATGATGACCGTGAGCGGGGGCGACCTCGACAAGATAGAGCTTGTGGGTTTCGACGGTCAGACACCGGGGGAGATACAATCGGATTGGACCGCCTCCAGGGTGAAGCACATCGATGCGAACGATCCATTCTCACTCTCGGCGAAGGTGGCGCTGGAGAACTGGGAATATTCCGATAAGGCCGTCATCGCGGTGGTGGACGCGGATCCCGCTCCGTTCGAGAATGTATTCACCGGGGAGATTACCGGGAAAACACCGAATGCCTCTCCGAAGAGCGGTTCGATGACGGGCTCAAAGGAACCGTCCCCCGTCGATCCCAACACCCACTCGTTCACTATCGAACCCGATTACAAATACATCACATCACAGCTCACATGGGGTCAGAGCTGGAATCCGCTTTCAAGCATAACGGAGAGGGGAAAGGACCCCGACCTTCAGCTCTATGATATGCAACTTGGAATGGTGGGCGCCAGCGAGAAATGGAATGTCCTGGAGGGTGCTTCCGAGGAGATAAGCTCCTACATATATGATTCGGGGGAATGGCAGTTCGCGGTGACCTACATGCCAACTGAGAATTCAATGGTGCACGCGGACGAGGAGTGGTCGTGGAACTCCGTTCCCCGGCCTTCCGAGGTGACGCCGTCCCAGAGGGATGCGTGGGTCCGGGAAAGGATGGAAAGGGTTATGAAGGATAGAGAGGCGAAAGGATTGGCCCCTCTTGCCCCGTTCGATTCCTCCGTGGAATATGTAATAGATTACACGCTTTACCCCGGAGTGGATGTCCCGCAGAGGATAGAGACCCCCTTCTACTGCAGGGATGCGAAGTTTGTCCTTGAATGGTCCGACACCTCTCAGGATCTGGGACTCATACTGAGAGGACCGTCCGGAGCGGAGATAGCGGTGGCTGACCAGCCCGCGTCCGGTGCCCAGCAGGTAATCGAGGTCCCCGAGCTTGGTGAGGGAGAATACCAGGTATCGGTCATCAACATGGGAGGAAGTTCGCAGTCCACCGATTTCAGGATATCATACGAGTTCAAGCAGAAGAAGGACAGGTTCGAGGGAACGTCGTGGGCCGGAGCTGCAAATGGTGCGGTCATCGCAACGGCACTGAACGCTCCTCTCATGTTCTCGGATCGGAATGGACTCAGCAGCAGTGTGGGGGATGCCTTGAACACGCTGGGCGTTGAGAAGGTCTATCTGATCGATATAGATTCCCATGCCGGGAGCGGCCTTGAACGGGATATCAGGGGGCTGAGAGGAATAATGCAGAGGCTCTTCGGGAACGGAATAACGGTGGAAACGCTGAACGATTTCGACTCGCTATACGGGACTGTTAAAAAGTTGACAACGGTCGGGGGTGTCCAGAACAGGGATATCGTCTTCACCACTATCAATCCATGGACTTCCTGGAAGGTCCTTGAAGGACGGGATACCTCGGGGAACCCCGGACCGGAGGTTCCGGGTGCACTCTTCGTCGGACCTGCGGCTCTTGAAGCTGCCGTTCACGGCGCTCCGGTCTTCGTGACCGACGTCCATTCGGAGCTCTCATGTGCCCAGGCGTGGCATAATGAGTTCTGGAACTATGCCTATCATCACAGCAGGGCCCCTCCCTCCGTCGCATGCATGGTCCTTACGGCAAAGGCCGCGTATCATAATGTGATAGATCGCTTTGGTTTCGATGTCAAATCCCCCGTTGACGATGAGGGGAAATGCAAGGAATCGATAATAACAGTCGCTGATCAGTTTGACATAGGTTCCTCGTGGGACAGGGCCTTTGTGGGCGGGGCGGATTCCGGGAGAATCATGGGCACTCCAGTGGATACATCCGTATGGATATCAAGATCCATCCTGTACCCCAAATTGATATACGCCAATCCCGCAGTGAATCCCGAACTTGACGAATTCGATGGTATGAGGATACAGGGGTCGAGCTCCACAAGGGTGGGTGGAGCACTGGTCATCACGGAACCCGAGAGGGAGGAGAAGGTGGACTTCCCGGTGGTCCAGACATGGGTGTCATACCAGTACAAGTTCAATGAACAGGCCAGCGAATACTGGGGATGCCCCTACACCACAAGGACAGGCATCACTCCATGGTTCGATGACTCATCGGAAACGGACCCCGACGGTATCGATCCAAACGGAAGATATCCCGATCTCGACTCTTCCGAGGTGATCCCTCACTACCTGGAAAAGTGCGGATACGGAAATGTGTTCACCACCACTTTCGAGAAGACCACCGAGAACCTGAACAGGGGCGCCATCATGTGGCTTGAGGTCATGCACGGCGGTCATACAAATTCGGGTGTTGTGGGGTGGTGGCAGGAGGAAGGTGCAAAGGAGGGGAACCCCTGGAGGGGTTACGAGGAGAGCGGGATCCCGACAGGTACCGAGACGATGAGACTGAGGGGGGCAACCGATGATCCGGATGTCGTGACCATGTCAAAGCATGTCGGGCTTGACATCACTCCCGGTTTCGGTCCCCAGACAGGTGCAGGTATTATACCGGAAAGGCACGACGGAGTGGTCATCGCGATCGCACAGCAGGGTCAGACAGGTTACACGGAGACAGGTCTCGTGATGGATGAGGCATTCGGGAACCTTCATTCCATGGGTTTCTCCGCGGGTTCGTGTCTCATCGCGAACACCTATCTCCATCTGATGATGGTAAGGCACGGGTCGATATTCCAGGTCATAGATCCATGGCTTACGTCCTGGTATTCGGCTTTCGCCATGGATATGTTCGTTAGGGACATCTATTACGGGCATACCGTAGGTGATGCGTACGAGAGAGGCATATCCCATGTGGGAATAGAATATCTCATCGACGGCTGGTGGTGGGATATATTCGAGAACCTGGTCTATTACGGTGACCCGGATCTCACGGTATTCTCACCGGTGCATCGGTGGGAGGAGCCCGATCACCTCGAGAAGGGTGCTGTCATAGACGGCCATTCTCCCTACGGAGCCGGGGATCACCCCAGGGCCGTGGGGAATGGACTGATATGGGACATAGCGGCCCTTCTTGCCCTCTCCGGTCTCGTGGCCGCAGGTGTCTATGTTGCCATCAGATACCGCAGGGGTCAGCCCATACCTCTTCTCAATGGGATAGTGGGCAGGAAGCAGGGAGCCTGACCAACTGCTAATCGGAGGGTATTGAGGGTCCCCGTCGGGACACAGCTCGTGCCATATGAGGGGGCCCTTGGGGCTCCCTCGCGTTCTTTTCCCCTCGATGTTTGGGTTAGATATTTGTAATGTACTCGCATATCCTGTCCCGGATCGGGCCCGAGGGTCCGGGAGATGGGGGGCACACATGATCGTGACCAATCTGGACCACATCCCAGATAGAGAGGTGATTGCTGTTCTGGGGATGGTCAATGGTTTCTCCGCGGGGGAGAAGAAGGATGAAGATTACCCCGCCTTTGTGAACGGTCTCTTTGAAGAGGCGGAGAGGGCTCTTCTCGAGAAGGCGGAGGGATTGGGTGCGGATGCGATCCTCGGCGTTAGTGCTGCCGTGATGGCACCGTCCGGGAAGGTCAGGGAGGTTCTGCTGCTGGGAACCGCGGTCGTCCTCGGAGTGTCCTCGGAGGAGCCCGGACACGATATATCGCTGTCGTTGGGCGGCAACAGACTGCCATGGTCCCAGCCTCCGGCAACCCCCACTTCCGATGTGGTGAGGATGATACGCCAGAAAGGACGGGCCGAAAGGGACAGGGGCCGGAAAAGAAAGGACATCTACGATCTGGCGGACGAGATCGGCATATCCTACGACAGGGCAAAGATCCTTGTGGACAGCGGTTTCGAGAACATCGATGATATCGCGAACGCCTCGACAAGGGACCTTTCGGTACTGGAAGGGATCAATCCGACCCAGGCAAGAATACTGAAGCGAAGGGCCCAGGAAATCCTTGAAATGGAGAGGGAGCTCTGATGGACCAGATCCAGATGGTGTTCACGGCCAGGGTCCTGATAGTCGGAATGGGTCTTCTGGCGGGGTCCGTCATGGATATCAGGACAAGAAGAATAAAAGACAGCGTCTGGATGTTGATGATGTTCTCCGGTCTCCCGCTGCTTGGATTCGAGATGTGGCTCAAAGGAGGAGACTCGTCCTGGATCTCTCTTCTCTCCCTCCTTCTGCCGCTCATGGGGTTCCTGTTCGTACTCTTCGGATATCCCGAACCCGGAGAGGTCCTCAGGGGCAGTGCGGCGGATATATCCTTTCTGGTGATCTACTCGGCATGCATCATTGGGTCCGTTCTCGGCTTCGTCAGGGGAGATCCCGCTCTGACATATCCAGTGGCATTCTCCTCATTGTTCATGTTGATATATTTCGGTCTCTATCATGTTCCGGTAGGTGGTACAAGGATCATTCACGGCGGAGCGGACCTGAAATGCCTGCTGGTGCTCGCCGCTCTCTTCCCGTGGTACGGGAGCGATCTTCCCTTTGCTCTGGGCCCCTTCTACCGGATATTGTCCGGAAATACCCTTCTGGCCTGGATATTCCCCATACATCTGTCCGTGCTGTTCAACGGTGCGTTCATCACGACAGTCCTTCTGCTCGTGATTCTTCCCGTCATGAATCTGATCAGAGGAGATCTGGCCTTCCCGAGGATCTTCACATCCTATCGAACGGATGTCAGGGGAATGAACGGAAAGCATGTATGGGTGTATGTGGAAAGGAACGGGAAGAGGGAAAAGGTCGAACCGACGAGGAAGCTGGAGTCAAGGCTGCTGGGTGAAGGCACGAAAAGGGTCTGGGTAACCCCGAAGATCCCCTTCATATTCTCCCTGTTCCTTGGATTTATGGTACAGATGACCGCAGGCAACCTTGTTGCACTGATATTTCTTGCAATATAGATCCACTCATCGAAGGGACATCCGACATGGACCATTCCGATATCGGTATCCGGAGGTCCGGAGATATCCGCCATTCCTCACTTCGGTTCAGATGACTCCGGTCTTGTGCAGTGCTTCATGATAATCCTTGGGTGAGAAATATCCAAGGAATGTACCGTCGGAATCCTTGACAACCACCGCGTAAGGGGCGTAACTGGAGATCTTCAGCAGCACCTCGGAGATGGGATCGTCAACACCGATCTCCATGATATTCGTGTTCATTATTTCGTCCCCGGATGCCACGAGAAGGTCGATACCCTTCACCGTGGCGATAAGGAACTCCCTTGCCGTCACCGCTCCAACTGGAACATTGTTCTCGTTGAGAAGGAAGATGGCCCCTCTGGGCACCTCCATCAATCTCTTTGCCAGTTCCCTGCAGGGCATTCCCTTTTCAACAGAAATGAATTCATCAGTGATCGTGAAGTCCCTGATGGACATTTTCTCAAGACCGGAGACCTCTTCCTTTTCTGTCTCGTCATCGACCATTAGTATCCCCCAACGGTCAAGGGATTGATGGAATATAAAACTTTGATGTTGAAAACTTCCCCGATCCCGGTTTTCGGGCGATATTCGAACCGCAGTGGAAAATCGGAAGCACCAAAGACTATATAGAGGCGATATCCTTCACGGAATTCGCCAGGCTTGGTCGGGGAGCTAGGCCCTCCCTCTTGCTTTCAGCAAGCCGCAGAATGGTCTACAGCGGGACGACAGGCCGGGGGCGGCACAACCAGTACACCATCGGTCCAAGGGACGACGATGAAGTAACGTCCTACGGGGTTGGAAGTGATGTTCGGGGCGGCCGGAGGGTCGCTTCGCCATCTTGACTACGGGGACCGGGTCAGGCCCGGAAGGGAGCAGCCTAACCGTAGATTCTCAACGCTCGTTGGGAGCCGGGATGGAGGAGTCCCGAGGATCCACCGGTGGCGGACCAGGGTGTCCACCCCGGTCGGCCTGGCAACCTTTGCGGTAGTGGTGCTCAATGGTCCGACACCGTCCCCTGGTCGCTTTCGATATGGACGGCGTCCTTGTTCTTCAGAGGAGTTCATGGAGGATAATCCACCGGGAGCTTGGTACCGATAACGAGGATTCATTCACGGCGTACATGAAGGGAGAGATAGATGACAGGGAGTTCATGCGCAGGGATATCGGAAAATGGCTCTCTGTCAATCCCGGCCTGGACCGGTCCTGGATGATGAATGTATATGCGGGAGTGGAAAGGACCCCCGGGCTGAAAGAGGTGTTCTCGGAACTTCGACGGTCCGGTATCGACATCGTGATAATCAGCGGGGGGATGGACCTTCTTGCGAATGAATTATCGAGGGAGACCGTTGCCTGCCCGTCACTGGCGAACGGGGTCGAGTTCGATGAGAGAGGCAGACCCACCGGGGAAGGCATCCTCAGGGTCCCGCTGAGGGACAAGGGTTCGGTTCTGAGGGACCACGTTGAACGCGGAGGCTACGACGGCCCGGTGATCACGGTGGGGGATTCCATTGTGGATCTTACAATGTTCGATATTTCGGACCTTTCCATCGCCTTCAGGCCCGAGGACCCGTCTGTCTCTTCCGGGGCTGACATATCCATCCGGGAACCGGACCTGCGTCCAGTGTTGAATGTGATATTCAGCTTCCTCGGGAAAGATTTTCAATAACCTTTTATCACGGGTTTGATATACCCCCATGGTTTTCAAGCCCCTTCCGGGGAATCCGGTGAGGCCCATGGTTTCGCAGAAAGATGAACCTAGCAATGAGATCATCAGATCCATCATGGAGATGCTGAACGAGAAGTTCACTGACGAGAAATGTGTGACCGTTCAGCGAATATTCGACAAGTTCGCGACCAGACTGGTCAAGGGACGCGATATCACTCTCTACCTGTACAATATTGGGATCCTGACCCCAAGACGTGAGAACGAAACCCCCAAGGATGCCAATCTCTGGAAGATAGACATGGCAAGGGTGAGGGATTTCCTGGAGAATGACGGTGCGCTTCTGGATTACAGGTGTCCGTTGTGCGGTTCCCGAACGATATCCAAGAACTACAACAGCTACAGATGCACAAAATGCCTGTTCAAGGGGGACCTTCCCGATAAACCCTATTCGAGAATCAGGAAGAGCTGAGGACTTCAGCTGTCATCGTTCTTTTCCAGATCATAGTATTTCCTGCGGAACCTCTTCCAGAAATCCTCTGCCCTGGGCTCCTCTATACCGATTCCGAACGGGTGTTTGGATCTCTCCTCCATTTCCCATATCTTCTCCGTCTCGCCCCTGTCCATCCATATTCCCTTGCAGACTGGACAGTGGTCCACATAGACATCGAACACCTCATGTGTGGTCATCCGCTCCCTGCATTGGGGACACAGCATCCCTTCACCACGGATCTTCCCCGTGATCTCTATCAGGAGCTCTGTCGAGCCGTCTCCCATGAGTTCATCAAGCTCGCTCTTGTCGAACCATATACCTTCGCAGGTGGGACACGTATCAAGCTTTAACCCGCCTCTCTCCACTATATACAGGTTCCTGTTGCATCTCGGACAGATCTTCCGACCAGGTATGCCCCGGATATCCGATTCCTTCTCGTCCATCCCCGTCACCGGCAAGTGAACCACCCCATGATTAGAAATACCTTTTGACAATGAAACACGAATTCATGGGAGGCAATCTTCAAATGGCGGGTCCCACCCGGAAGCTTCCATTCTTGTGGTCCAGGGCAAACATCGAGGTATTGTGGTCCATTCCCCTCAGCTTGATGCATCTTATCCTTCTCTGAAGGTCCACCTCACCCACGGGGCTGAGGGTGAGCTGGAATACCCCGTCCGCCAGAAACTCTTCCTCTCCGTAATCCATATCGAGCGATTTCTTCTCCGAGATCATGATTGTTGTCGTTCCAAGGCCTCTGAGCCATTCGAACAGTTCGAACAGGAACTTCCGCCTGTTCTTCTCCTCCGATAGTATTTCCAGCACGGGCAGGGAATCAATGACGAGGAGCTCGGCCTTCCGCTTCTCCACCAGATATTCCACGTAGGACCGGAGGGCGTGCATCCAGTCGTTCTCGGTCGAGAACTTCTCCGCTGCAGCCCTTATCCTGCCCACATCGGACACTATCATGTTCTTCTGGACCCTCTCATCCATTGGTCTTTCCATCCTCTCCTGCTGCGAGAGCAGGCTCTTCATGGATTGTTCGAGCAGGAGGAATATACCCATGGTGTTCTTGGTGATGGCCGCATTGTAAAGCATGGAATAGGCCACCGAGGACTTGTATGTGCCCGGCGTTCCGGACAGAAGGATGATGGAACCTTTCGGGATCCCCCCTCCTATCTCCTCGTCAAGGCCCTTGATGGATGTGGCAATGAGCTCCATTTCCAGGTCTCCCCGTATCATTTTGGAATCAGTATCTTCTCCTTCTGATAACGTATCCCGCGATGAACACTCCCGCTATCAGAAGCATGATCACGGCCGAAGCTGCGACGACCTCGGGGAGAATGCTGTCCGCCCCGCTCCTGCTGTCCTTGCTGGAAGAGGAGCTGTCCTTCACGTCGGATGAATTCTTGACGTCCCTTTCACCGTCCGATGAACCCACATCCCCTCTGTCGTTTCCATCCATGTTCTCCCCCCTCTTCCCGCCGATCCTTTCCCGTTCCCCGGGACTATTCGGCTCATCAGGGTAGTAGGGCGGATATTCATCGTCTGCCCAATCCTCATCCGGGTATGGCGGATATTCATCATCGGGCCAGTCTCCCTCCGGGAAAGGTGGGACCTCACCTCCCATGTAACCCATTTTCTCCATTATCATCGAAAGGAGGAAAATGAGTTCCTTCATTGGTGCGTTCAGATCGAACAAAATGGATTCGAAATTGCCGTCACTATCCCTATCCGTCATCTCGAGGGTGAGGTCGGGAATGTCGTCATCTCCGGTGTCGGCGATAACGATTATCTTCTCGGGTTTTCCGTCGCTGTCCTCATCCACGTATTCCATGTGTATCTTGACCCTTTTCGGCTCCCGGTTCTCCATCCACGGCAGTTCCACGGCGATCCTCACATCCGGTCTTTCCGGCGTGAGAGCAGCTCTTGTCTCGAACGGTTCGAAGCCCTCTGCAAGGACCCGGACGAAGTAAGCACCCAGCGGGAGCCTCATCCTGAAGCTCCCGTCCCTTTCCGAGATTGTTCCGGGGGGTTCCATCCCCATAGGATCACAGCATGTTCTCTCTTCCGGCAGATCTCCCATTACCGGCCGGTCCATCGGGAATGCGATTATCCTGGCGCCTCCGACGGGGCTGCCTTCCGTGTCGGTGACAATTCCGGACAGAGAGCCGAACTGAATGTCCCCGTCCTCCCTCTCGAACATCAACATCAACCTAACTGGTTCGTCTTCCGGGACCTCAACCTCACCCCTTGCGGGGGTATAACCCCTGGACTCGGCATGCCAGGAATACACTCCCGGTTCAAGGAACAGCTCGAAGTTCCCGTTCCTTCCCGTTTCCACTCTGGCCGCAGTCCTGTCACCGATGTGAAAGGATATGATACCGGAAACGGGCATCCCCTCTTCCCCCACCATCATGCCGAACACATTCGGCTCCGGTACATCGTTTGCAGGATCAAGGGGTATGCCTATCTCCAGGGGTCTGTCATCGGGGACGAGAAGTTCATCCCTCTTGTCCTGGTATCCCCCGGCCGAGACCTCGATAAGGACCCTGCCCGGTCTCACATGTACCTTGAAAGCCCCTTCCCTGTCCGTCTCCACGGTGACCATCCAGCTCTCTTCAGGACCTCCGTGCAGCGTTATCACGGCATGAACCGGTTCCCTGTTTCCGGAATCGAACACCTTCCCGAAAAGATTTGGTTCTCCCTCCCTCTCGGAGGGGTTCTCCTGTCCAACCACATTGGCAAGCACGACACCGAGAAGCAGAAAGCTCACGGATAGTGCCAGGATGGATTTTCTTATTGTCATTTCTTTCACCGGGCGAATATTCGCCTTACAACTATTAATACAATTCCCCGCCCCTTCTATGCTGGATCCTTCTTTCATCCGATGGGAATTTCAAACCGTCCCGTCACATAACCTTTGAAATACTGCCAACAAGTGAAAATTGCAGGGTGTGGGGGCCATGAGTTCAATGTTCGGTGCTTTTGATCGGGCCTCGATCATAGAAAAGCACCTTTTTTTCATTATATGGGAATTTCAATATCCCTTACGCAAAGTGATCTTATGGGATATTGTGGTAAGTCCCTTCCGCTGATTGGAAAGAGAATCGGGA
>Ga0190359_1000661_pt1 | contig 22869 bp, 23 predicted proteins | sample 48721823_MG_FD_161269 | JGI IMG/M metagenome (GOLD analysis project Ga0190359, IMG submission 161269) | Hydrothermal vent microbial mat bacterial communities from Southern Trench, Guaymas Basin, Mexico - 4872-18-2-3_MG | ecosystem: Environmental > Aquatic > Marine > Hydrothermal vents >... | reverse complement strand
ATTATTTTAAAAATCCTGTGATAGGGAATCATGGCAGTTGTAGTTTTCATAAAAGATTTCTCAAGATTTAAAATCTCTTCCCCTGAGATAATCATTGTGTCGTTTGGTGCCCCCCTATGAACATACCGTACTTCCGCTTTATCTAGATCACGGTCTTCGTGCCATCTCAATTCATTTAAAATATCTCGTGGATTGGTCATAATCATATCATATATTTACTATTTTCAAGAGTGGCTTTCATATGTTTGTTTCCATCACCTTCTACAACAGATTCGTGACCTGGATAAAGATTTACAATATCTAACTTAGCTAACCGTTCAATAGATTGTCTTAATTGTTTTACACTTCCGCCTGGAAAATCATATCTTCCAAATGAGCCATGGGCAAATACAGTATCTCCTGAGAACAGAGTTTTACTTTTTTTACTGTACAAACAGATACAACCTGGAGTATGACCCGGTGTGTGTAAAACATCAAATGTTTCATCTCCGATTTTCAAAATATCTTTTTCTTTTAGTTTTACATCAACTGGCATTTTAGGCATTTTTCCACCAAGCATTCTTGCAAAATCACTGTCTCCTTTTTCGATTTTTTCAACTGCGTTTAAATGAGCTAAAATATTTGCTTTACCGCCGGTCAATTCATGCATTTTTTTTACACCGCCACAATGATCATAATGCTCATGTGTAAGAATAATTTGTTTTATCTCTGCAGGGTTGGTTAATCCCTTGATTTTATCTTCAATATATTTATGGTGAAGTCCAGTTCCACAATCAATTATCGTTGGATTTTCACCAAGAATAACATAAATATTAGAATCGTAAGAAATCCCATAGATACAATGAATTTCCATATTATTTCTCAATACAAACAGTTTTAGATAAATGCTTCGTATTTTTTACTTAAATATATGTGGCGGATTGAAAATATAAAAAGTCATTTCCCCACTTGAGTTGCTGTTGCCACTTTCATCATAGACTTTTGTTTCGATTTTTTGTTTCATAAACATTGGATCATCAAACTTCCAGACGAATGGTTCTTTTGTAAGTATGTCTTTGAGCTTTCCATTCACATAAAATTCAGCTTTGCTAACTTTTTCATCATTGACATCGATGCTTAGAGGGCCAAATATTACTGGTTTGAAGAAGGGAATTATTTTCTTGTTTTTTATGTAAATAAAACTCTCAAATCCTATGTTCTTCTTCCTTAAAATGGCAAAAATCACGATTGAACCTGCAATTATTCCACCCATTATCATCCAAATTAAAGAGACGGGCAGCTCCATTTTCTTAGGTGCATAGGGTACATAATTATACCATACATCTTCGATATCAATATTTTTATTTCCATCTATCTGATCTACACGAAGGAAAATCTGATATCTTTCTCCATCCAAGTTATTTGGTGGTGTATAACTAAAGTTTATATTATCTTTTGTCTCTAAATAATCAACAATAGTATATGTAGTACCATTTGTAATAACATATCCTTCAGAGTCTAAAGGAATGAAAGTTGCATCCCAGATTGTCACAGGGACGTTAAATTTTATAGTTATTGTTGGATTATTTTTATCAATTGTTGAACCACTTTGTGGAATAAAAATTATTTTAGAACGGGACAAAGGCGCTGTCTTGTAAATATATTTGAATTGATAAGTTGTTTCAGGGTCGTCTAAAACATATGTTTTGTCATTTTTTCTAAAAAGCATGTCGCTTTTTATCTCGATATTGTTTTTTGTAACACTCGAAAGACTTTCAATTTTTAAAGTTTCATCTAATACTGGATCTGGAACTTCCAAAAATATCCAACCACCTGTTTTATTAATAGTAACCTCTTGGGTTACAATTTTGTTTGATTTGTCCTTCGTCTGTTTTTCCAGTGCAGGTTTTATGTGAGTTATATCAATAATCTCGTCTGTTGTGATGTTCCACATAAACTCAGGTACTTCTCCTCCGGTAGCATTTAACAAGAAAATTGTGTTACCACTTATGTTAATATAGCCCTCATGTATCGCTGTCAATATATTATTTGGATCAACAAACGTATCTACCTTGCTGTCACCATCTGTGTCATAACCATAAAACAGCTGCATGAGAGAAATGCCGTAATCGCTATAGATTTTGTCCAATATTGCTTCTGATGTTTTGATTTGAGTTGTTTGGGATATTGTTGCATATGTTGTACTTGTATTTGTTCTACCATCATTATCCGTTACAGTTACTGTAACTGTATAATTGCCATTTGTCGAATAAGTATGCCCAACTATTGCACCAGATCCTGTCGTTCCGTCACCAAAATCCCATGAATATGAACTTATACTGCCATCTAAATCAAAACTATTTGATGCATTAAATGTCACCTCAACTCCGTTAACTCCAGAATATGGTCCGGTTGTATTGGCAAATGGATTTTTCGAATCTTTTTGATTGCCAGTAGGATCTGTTGCTGTTATTATGCAATAAACTATTGTACCGCTAGAATCAAGTTGAATTACTTTCTCATAATAGTTGCTACTTTTTTTATCCATGGTTGCTGTTTTGTGGTCATCGGTTTCGGTTCCGAACCAATATTCAATTTGTACCTGTGAAACTTCGTGATTGTCTGCTACGGCCGCCCCAACTGTATACTTGCTTACCACTCCATCTGAAGAATATTCATGCTTTTTAATAGTTATACTTGGTGGTATTTCATCAGTTATTGTTACAGTTTTCAGCGAAGTTGTTTTTGAGTTTCCCCATCTATCACTTGCATGAATAGTATAGGTCAAACTGGATATTGAATTTGTCAAAATTATTGGAGGATAAGGTTCAAAATAGTTGCCATAAACATTAACCAATGAATAATTATTGTTAGTGTTCGTTCCATGACTCCAAATAACATATAAATTAGTTAATTGACTTGCAGTATCTGAATCATCTGTAATAGTTGCATTTAGAGCAAAACGTTGTGAAGGGGATCCTATTGAAGGTGAATTGTCTGTGATTGTTGGGGGCATACCTCGATCAATAATAAATGTCCTGGTTCCAGATGTGGCCCAGTTTCTTGGGTCTTTTGCCGCTATGTGATAAGTGTATGTGCCTATTGAAAGATATTTGTTATTACTGTAGTAGGTGTTACCTGTTTTGTTAGAAGTTATTGAAAAATTTGCTACACTGTTGTCTGGATAAACAATATGGAGATATACTTCTTTTATCTCTATTGCATCTGTTACTGTTACACTTACGTATGTATAACTTCCAACTGTTTGTGTACTTGGGGAGGCTGAAGGCGTTCCAACTGTCGGTGGAGTTACATCTAAAATTGGCCCATAGTCATAATTTGGTCCATAGATATGATATTTTTTATCTGCAATACCGTCTCCCTCACTATCTGTAGCGCTTTCACTTGCCTCATCAAAATCATCCCAGTAATTCCCACACAAATAAGATCCACCGACTTTGTTTGTTCCACTTGTTTTTTGTATGTTCCATCTGCTTCGATTGTTGCTTTTATCTATCGAATTATTTGTATTGTCGTGGAAGTAGTTATTATATATTAAGTTATTAAATGTAAAGTAATCTAAATATGCCCCATATTGTGAGTTGCTATCAATTTCATTATTATATACTGTGTCGTTTGTTGAGTTATATAGATGTATTCCATCTTTTGCATTCCCTCGGATTATGTTATTGTATATCGTGTTATAATCATCAGCAAATAAAAATATTCCATGTTCGCTGTTGTTGACAATATGGCTTGATTGTATAGTGTTTCTTGAACCTGCCACCATTATTCCATAATTTGTATTTTTTTTGATGCGGCTACTTTGTATTGTATTGTAACTTGAGTTTTCCATTCTTACTCCACTGTTGTTGTTGCTATACATATCGTTACTTGTCATTGTGTTGTTGTTGCAATGGTCGTTCAAAAATATTCCATTTTTTGTATTGCTTGAGATATTGTTGTTTGCTATTGTATTTAGATTTGACGTTTCATTCAAAAATATTCCATTTTGACTATTGCTCTTAATTGCTGAGTTGTTTTCTATGCTGTTGCTCGAAGAGTTATAAATAAAAATTCCGTTGTAATTGTTTGTAATGGAGTTGTAGGTTATCGAGTTGCTATCTGAATGGTTTAGATATATCCCATTTCCACTGTTACTATAGATAATGTTGTCGTATATAATATTGGAGTCTGCATTGTTTATTGTTATTCCAATATTTCCACTTGTTATCTTATTGTCTGTTATTATGGCATTTCCTTGATTTATTGCTATACATGAGTTATTTGAGCTACTGCCGCTATCTCTTATAGTAAAATGACTTACATTTACATATTGAGCGTTTATTATTATCACATCATGGGTACCAGAGCCATCTATGATCGTCGTATCTCTGTCTTCCCCAAATAGATTTAGCTTGTGATCTATTACTAGTCTCTCGTTATATGTTCCCTTGTATACTATTATCCTATCTCCTGCAGAGGACGCATTAATTGCTTCATTTATTGTATCAAAATGATCTACGTTCCAGCCAGGTGTTGAATTATCATAATCATCATCTACATAGAATTTTGGCTGGACAATCCCATTACTTTTGCTAATATCATTAAATATAAAAAAACCACTTGTAGCTAATATTATTGTTATAAATATAATTAAACTTTTATGAGTCATCCCATCTGCCTGCATATGCAATTGCATATTCTACATAAAGTATTATATTAAAAATATTGCTATATATTAAAAAATCAAAAAGCCCGGAAAAATAATTAAGTATATTAGCTATTCATAATCTAATAAAATGGAAGAAGATATAGAAAATACCAAATTGTCTAATGTTAATAACTCAGATGTAGTTAAAAAAACATTAATTTCTTTGATTATAGTTGCAACTTCAAAGACATCTGATGACTATGCATGGTCATCAATTAAAACGCTTTTGAAGGAATTGAAATTAAAATATGGATTCTTAAAATATATAACAATTGGGGAACTTGAGTCCCTAAAATATACTGCAGATGATATAAATATTTCAACAAGCATGAACGACATAGAGTCAAAAGAAATTGGCAGGGCTCTGCAGGACCTGATAGATTTGTTGAAAAAACGTCTTGGAAAAAAAGCAGGATATTTTTTCTTACAAGAATTTAAAGAAGTCCTTGGGGACAGGTATCACTCAATCATTAAGGACATTGGTGTGGATCTGCGTCTAATAGAGTTGCAAAATCAAATAAAGGGATTAGATGGCGAGCAATATAAAATTAAAGACAATCGCAGTTCTAATATAGCCTTTATTGAGAGAGTCTGATAGTGGGCCTGCCCGAATTCGAATCGGAGTCCATGGCTCCCAAAGCCACGAGGATAAACCAAGCTACCCCACAGGCCCAAATGTTTTTTGTGGTAAACATCGTTCAATATTTAAAAACTTTCTTAAATAGCAGATGTTTTAATGGGACAAATGGATTTTGATATTAAAAAACCAAGTCATATCTTTTCATTAGTATTAATTTCAATAACTTTTTTGTTGATTGTAATTCTTCCTGTTCTTACTTTTTTTGGTTTTTTTCAAGCAGTAAACACAGTCAATTATCAAACTTTACCAAAAGTATACAAATTATTTTTCGAAATCTTTCTTTTAGTCTTTCAGCTGACTTTAGTTATTTTGTTAATGATAGTTTTTCCGTTCATATGGTATTTTTTGGTAAACAAATATAATTTAAAACAAGTTTTATCTAGGTTAAAATTAACCTTAGGTAATATTGATATGGCATTTCTTTGGGGCATTCTTACTACTATTTTGATTTTTGTCATCACTATTGTTATAGGAATACTTATTGTCTCAATCTTTGGAGTTAATGCCCAGGACATGGGCAATATTCCAGATCTAGAAGCTTTGTTTTCCCCAATATCTTTATTTTTGTTAGTTGCAATACAGCCTGTTGCAGAAGAAATATTCTTTAGAGGGTTTCTATTAGATAAAATAGAAAGCTTTGCAGGACAAAACATCTCAATAGTAACGACATCAGTTCTGTTTGGTTTGGCACACGCGAGCTATGGTAAAGTTTATCCAATTATATTACCAATAATAATGGGAGTTTTGCTCGCCTATATGGTAATTAAAACCAAAAATCTCTATACATCAATAATCGCTCATGTTTGTTTTAATGTTGGAACATTGGCTCTTACATTTTTAGCAAGATCACTTATGGCGTAAATCGTTAATTCTAAATATCAAGTTTATATCCCGTATTTAAGATTCGAAGGTTGATTTATATGAGCAATCAAAGAACATTTGTAATGATTAAACCTGATGGGGTACAACGTGGATTAGTTGGAGAGATCATTAATCGATTTGAAAAAAAAGGCATTAAAATTGTTGCAATGAAAATGGTATCTGTAAGTAAAGGGCTTGCAGAGAAACACTATGGAATCCATAAAGGCAAATCATTTTTTGAGCCCACTGTCAAATACATCACTTCTTCACCTGTTGTTGCTATGGTTCTTGAGGGTGAAAATGTTATAGATCTGGTTAGAAGTATGATGGGTAAAACTAACCCTCAAGATGCAGCTCAAGGCACCATTCGTGGTGATTATGGTCAATTTATTGGTCGTAATATAGTTCATGGTTCTGATGGTCCTGATACTGCTGAATTTGAGATCAATCTGTGGTTTACTAAAGAGGAATTGTCTGATTACACACGTATTGATGAACAGTGGTTGACAGAATAATTTCCAATTTTTCTGTTTTTATTTTATCGTTTGCCGTTTAGTTTATAATGGGATATTTGATACAGATTTAGCAATGGCTTTTGATAGGAAAACTTTTGTTGTACCAGATAAAACTAAATTTGAAGAACGGACTATTGTTACAAAAGGCGATGTTATAATTGGCGATAGATGCCTTGTACAGTTTGGCATTAAAACTGATGGACGAATTTTTGTTGGGGAGCATGTAATAATCGATGGCGATTTGGATGCAACTGACGATGTCCGCGTTGATATTTTTTCTAGCATAGGTGGCAGTATAAAAAGTGGAAACAATGTATATCTCGGTGAAAAGGTAAAAGTCAAAGGCAAACTTTCCCTAAGTGGAGACCTTGACGTTGGCGATAGCGTTGAAATTGAAGAAGGTTTTGAGGCAAAAGGTTGGATCAACATTCGCAGTCCAATACCTGTTGTAGTATATATTTTTATATATCTTCTACAAATGTTGAAAATGGGGCATAGTGAAGAAATTGAACGAATATTGGAGGAGATTGAAGAGAATGACGGCGATACCATTCCAATATCTGAAACATTTCTTTTTATTCCAAATAATTCAATTATTGGCATTCAAAAATCCAAAGTTGATTATAATTTTCATGTCGGCAAAAAATCTCACCTCATAGGAAACTATGAAATTAAGGGTAATGCATTTATTGATGACGATTCAATAATATATGGAACGATAAAATCTACTGGAAATGTTTTTTGTGGTAAAAAAACAAAAATTAAGGGCAATATCGAGTCAAATAGCGATGTAAAAATTGAAGAAAAAGCGAACATTGCTGGAAAAATAGCAGGCGATAAGATTTATTTGTCAAAAACCGCATCTGTGATTGGTGAATTATTCGCCAAAAGTGGGGTTTCATTTATGTCTGAATCTGAAGCTGCAGCTGAAGAAAAAATTGAACGTTTTGATACAGATACGGATGTAGTTGATGAAGTGGAAACCCTATTGGAGTAAGAAAATATGGGTATGCAAATAGGCATCGTTGGAAAGCCTAACGTAGGCAAATCTACGTTTTTTAATGCTGCAACAGACGCGCATGCTGAAATCGCAAATTATCCTTTTACAACAATAGATGCCAATCGCGGAGTAATGTATGTGCGGAAACCTTGTCCGTGTAAAGAATTTAATGTAATATGCACTCCTCACAATTCTAAATGTATTAATGGTACAAGATTTGTGCCGATTGAGGCAATTGATGTTGCAGGTCTAGTTCCAGATGCCTACAAAGGTCGTGGTTTGGGAAACAAATTTCTTGATGATCTTTCCCAAGCTGATGCACTTATACATATAGTAGATGCTTCAGGTAGTACAGATGCTGAAGGCAATCCATGTGGCTTAGGAAAATATGATCCTTTAACTGATATTAACTTTCTAGAAAAAGAAATAACTTATTGGTTAAATGGAATAATTAAAAAGAATTGGGAATCAGTTGCAAAAAGATGTGAATTGGAAGACAAAAAAATCGAGTCCATGTTGGGTGAAAAACTAACAGGATTAAGAATTAAGGAAGAGCATATAAGTAGTGCAATAAAGAAATTAAACCTTGATAGCAGTAAACCTTCAAGATGGACTGATGAAGAACTTCTAAAATTATCAGAGTTTGTTAGAAAGATTAGCAAACCTATGCTTATTGCTTTTAATAAGGCAGATATCGCAACTGATGAATTTATTAAAAAAGCTGAAGAATTGCAAAAAAAAGGGTATGTGGTTGTTTTGACTAGTGCAGAATGTGAGTTAGCGCTTGCCAATGCTGCAAAAAAAGGGTTGATAGACTATACGCCAGGATCAAATAATTTTAAGATATTAAATGAATCTGAATTGACTGATAAACAACGTAAAGGACTTGAGTATATTAGAACTCACGTTTTGGAAAATTATGGCTCTACTGGCATTCAAAAGTGCATAGATGAAATAGTAAAAATGCTAGACTTGATAGTAGTTTATCCTGTAGAAGATGAGACACATCTAAAGGACAAACAAAATCGCGTTCTCCCAGATGCTCATTTTATGAAAAGGGGCAGTACAGCAAAAGATTTGGCATATAAAGTTCACACAGACCTTGGGGACAAATTCATAAGGGCAATTGATGCAAGAACAAAAAGAGTAGTCGGTGCAGATCATAAATTAAATGATGGGGATGTCATAAGGATAGTTGCTGACAACTAAAAATATATTTCCTGAATGTGTAACGTAACAAATAACATATCAACATTAATTCTTAATTTTTCATAAAACCGTCATATTTTTAATGGTCTTCATTGTTCATTGTACGAATGAGAAAAGCTAGTTTCAAAAACATCGGTATAAATATTGTTCTACTTGGTATTGTCAGTTTTCTTAATGATGCTAGCAGTGAGATGATTATGCCGATTCTCCCATTATTTATAGCATCTCTTGGGGGAACTGGACTTATTATTGGTCTAATCGGTGGTATACGTGATAGCATTTCAAGTCTACTCAAGGTTGTCTGCGGTTATTGGTCAGACAAAACAGGAAAACGAAAAATATTTGTTTTTTCAGGATATCTTACATCTGCACTATTCAAGCTTTTGTTGTCTTTTTCAACTATTTGGCAGCATATCCTTATATTTAGTGGATTAGAGCGTGTTGGAAAGGGCATTAGAACCGCACCGCGAGATGCAATTATAGCAGATTCAATGCCAGAAAAACGTGGAAAGGGATTTGGAATTCATAGGGCACTAGATACAGCTGGCGCTATTCTCGGCTCAGTCATTGTTTTTTTATTAATCTGGTATGTTAATGTTGATTTTAATGTGATAATTCTTATAGCAACTGGCATTGCGTCTCTTTCATTCATACCACTGTTTTTTGTTAAAGAAATAAAGAGAAAAACACAGGAGATATCATTTAAAACGAGCATCAAAGCGTTACCAAGATCGCTTAAGTTATTCTTCATAGTATCTAGCACTTTCTCTTTAGCGAATTTTAGCTACATGTTTTTCATATTGAAAGCACGAACAATTTTTTCAGGGGAATGGGCTGTTGCCGCTCCCATTCTTTTGTATATTTTATTCAACGTGTTTTACGCAGTTTTTGCGATACCATTTGGTTCTTTATCTGATAAAATTGGAAGAAAAAAGGTTTTGATGGTTGGATATTTGCTATTCTCAATTACGACAGCAGGATTTGCATTATTTTTTTCGCTATCTGCTTTTATCGTTTTGTTTGCGCTGTATGGAATAGTATATGCCATTATTGATGGAAATCAACGAGCATTGGTGTCTGATTTATCTTCAGAGAATCTTAAATCAACAGCATTAGGAACCTATCACACTTTAACAGGTTTAGTAGCGTTACCATCAAGTTTAATCGCAGGTTTACTCTGGGAGACAATAAACCCCTCTACTACTTTTCTGTTTGGTTGCCTGATTAGTCTGTTAGCAGTGATTATATTCTTCATCTATTTACCAGGCATAAAAATTAATACCCATGAGAGCGGGAATTAAAATCTTTAATATTATGGAGTCAGTATGGTATAGATATGATTAGCCAAAAAGAAAAAAATAAGTTGATTGAGTTCATCTATTCGCGGGAGAAGTTAGAAGGTGGTTTCAGTTTTGCAAAGACAACACCCCAAACTCTTGAGGATACATATTATGCTTTAAGATTATTGAAAGAATTAAAAGTTGCCTACAGTAATAAAAAAACTTTGAGCTATATTAAAAATTTTAATTTTAAAAAAAATGTTAGTTTAAAACAATTGTATCAGTTGGTTTATCTTTATGATATGTTTGAGTTTTCTGAACAAAAACATGATGTTAAGATACATATTGTTTCAAGATCATTTAATGGCAAAACAATTTCAGAAATATACTATATGTCAATGATAAAAAATATTCTTAACATGGAAATAATTTTAAGTCAAGAGGTCGTGAATTTTCTTTCCTATATGTCGCTTAAGAAATTAAAAGACATTTCAGAATGTGAAAAGTATCTTGCTCTGGCAAATAGATTTAGAATACCATTTAGAAAACAGGATTTCCTTCTTTGGATAAAGGACGCTCAAAATCCAGATGGTTGTTTCGGTTTTTTTCCGAAGACTACTTCTTTTTTAGAAAATACATATTATGCTCTAAGGGCATTGGAAGAATTGCATTCAACCCCCCATGATATTAAAAACTGTAAACGTTTTATTCATTCCTGCTTAACAAACACAGGTGGTTTTGGAAGACAGGCAACTACAGTTCCGTCTCTTCAATATTCTTATTATGCGATTCTTAGTTTAAAAATTATTGACAAAATGTAAAACAACAACAAAACCACTTTATTTTTATTTAACAGAACCTTCTTTGCCGCATTCAGGACATTTAATTTTATCGCCTTTGTTTTTCAATTCAGCTGTGAAGATATGTCCACATCTGGCGCACTTAACTGTGTATGCCCCCTCCTCAAATTTATCCTCTTTTTTATCTTTTGTGTTTGTATCATCACTTTTTGTTAAAGTTATTTTCCCGTTTTTAATATTCTTCCTCTTTTCTATTGCGGAAATTAATGCCTTTTCAAAGCTTTGATCTAAAAGGTTTTGTTTTAAATCTTCTGGTTCTTTTTCAACCTCATCGTCTTTAGGTTTCTCAACTTTTTCAATTTCTTTTTTCTTTTCAGAAACAGGTTTTACTTCAATTTCCTTTTCTGCAACCTCTTTTTTCCCTTGTCTGCCATGTTTTTTGTCTAGATCTATCTTTTTTCCCTCAAAATAAGATGTTTCAACCTGTTTTAAGTTTAAATCAGAATCATCTTCAATTTTATCTTCGCTCTTTTCAGATGTAATTAAAATTTCTTCTTCATTTCCACTCTTTTGATTCCACCCCTCCGTTACCATGTATTTTTTATGTGACAATGTTTTTGAATCTGATATTTCTTTATTTGTGGGCAATGCCTTTCTTTTAGAGACATACCGCTCCGATTTTTTAAAGTATTTTTTTCTTTTTTTATTCTCTGAAAAATACTCTATGGCAAACGATATCGCGTTTACGGAATAATATAATGATATCATGAACGGCGAGATATTAAATAAGAATAAAATATGAACATAGCCTAGCGGACCTAAAAAAGTGGCAAGTGACACCCCTTTTGCATCATTTATATTGTTTAGTAAAATTACATCGTAAATCAAAATCGCAGCGAATAATATTGCGATAAAGAAACCCACAAAAATTAAAATATTCGCCAAAATCCAACATTTTTTTGTTAAATAAAGAATAGCCCCAAACAAAGAAATAAAGGCAAGTAATATAACTGTCCATAATAGGATACTTAATAGCGATATCGGTCCAGATAACTTACTAATTTCATCATTGTTACTCGTTTCTATCATTTCAAGATTCATATACTTAATACCATTGTCGCCATTAGTTTCAACAGTTATCCACGGTAAAAAAGAAATGAAGATCAGGCTAGTTATGCTAAAAAATAGAATCATTGTTGAAAGTTTTTTGATTAGATTTAATGATTCTTTATTCATTATAAGCTCCCTTTTTAAAGGAATAAATTGCCTTTTTAGAAGAATCATATTTATGTATTTTTTCTAATTCCTTGAAATTCATCTTTAATATTGTAAAACTTATTTTTAGAAAGACTGCTGTTATTACTAATATTGCAAAAGGCAATACTAGGATCATATGAATATTTGGAAAAGCTTCTGCTATGAATAACGAGTTATGAAAAAATAGAAAATGCGCTCCTATGAGCCTTATAAACAATGAGATTATTTCTATGCCTATTACTGCAGCTATTATAGTGACTATGGAATTGAAAATTAAATCTAAATCATAAAGATGTCCTTTATTCATGGTAATGATTTGATATAGTGTTATGATCACGCCCATTACAATTAAACCGATGAATAGATAGTATGACATTCTATAGATATTTGTAAAATCGTCTAGCAAAATTCCAACATTTTGACTACCATTTTCCGATTCAAAAAAACTATTTTCTTTTAAGTCTTGGGCAGACGTATCACTAAAAATAACTTCTTCCACAGATTTGTTTTCATTTTGTTTTGAGTCATATTTAACATATGCCCATGGAAGTTGACTCATTAAAAGCAAACATAATACTGAGATTATGATTATGAGTATTCCTACTTTTCTGAAAGGTTTTTTTATGTAATTTTTTTCATCTCCAATCATCCTTAATTGAATATCAATTTCTCCCAAGCTGTCATCTAAAATTTTATCATTAGCTCGGTTCATAACCTCTCCTTCACTCAACAATAATATAAAATATAACTATTAAATCCTTTTGCGAAAATCAAATCTTTTGCATGTGCATATGCAAATACATTGTATGTGCATATTCATCTGCGAAATATACTTTTATAGACTTCTTCCATTACTTTTTTGGGATAGCTCTAACAATTCGCTTCTAAATTATTGGAGGAATGGGATGACGTGGAGAAAATTTCGACAGTTTAGACCATCACGATTCAAACATCGTAGATTTTTGCTTGAAGACATTCCTCTAAAAACAATGAAGGTTACACTTTATGCTTTGAGGTGGATTTTCTTACTTATATTTATATTCATCATACTGGGAATTCTTGTATTATTTTTAACAGGTGGAAGCGACTATATGCAGATAATTCTTGGTTACAGTATCGCTGGATTTTTTACCTTTTTTATGGGGTACTTTGGCTGGATATTGGCTCAAAGTATGATTGAAATGATAACCGGTGCAGAAGATGAAGCAACGCCAGGTCTATCTTATTATTTCAAAAGAAAACGAGGTCTCAGATAATATTTAGACCTAATAAACTATTAACTTATTTTGTTGCACAAGATCCGAGGTGTTAATTCATTGATAATATTTGACAATCATCTTCATCTTCGTAGAGATGGGCGCTATTTCGATGCAGTAAAAGATTTTAAAAAAGCAGGTGGCACACATTTTATACTTTGTCAATATCCAATGCCAACCATTGTTATTAAAGAAAAAAAGTATGATTCTGTGTATTTTGAAACACTAAAAATGGCTGAGGAAATTCGCAGAGAAATTGGTATGGATGTTTTTGTTACTGTAGGTCCTTACCCTGTAGATTATCTGAAGTTAATTGAAAAATTTGATCGAGAAACAGCAATTAAAATTATGAAAAGAGGAATGGATCAAGCAGCAAAACTTTGTGAAGAAAAAAAATGTGTTGCAATTGGTGAAATTGGTCGGCCGCATTTTCCAGTAGATAAACAGACTTTTGATGATTCTAATGAAATTTTATTTTACGGTATGCAAAAAGCAAAAGATGCTAACGTTCCCATAGTTTTACATACTGAAAGTACAACTCCTGAAAGTTGCAAAGAGTTTGTAGAAATGGGAAAAAAAGCTGGTCTTTCATCAGATAAAATCGTCAAACATTTTTCGCCACCACTTGTACTTAAAAAAGAAAATTATGGTTTGATGCCATCAGTTCTTGCAAGTAAAAAAAATATACTTGTTGCTATTAAAAAGGGCACCCGTTTTATGATGGAGACAGATTACATAGATGATTTAAACAGACCAGGTGCAGTATTAGGCCCTAAAACAGTTCCAAAAGTAACTTTGGATTTATTAAAAAAGGAAATTTTAACTGAAAAACAAGCTTATAGAATCCATAAAGAAAACCCAGAAAAGACTTATGGCATTGTTCTAAAAGGATAGAGTTTTAAACACTTATGTTATTTGAGGTTGTTGATAACTTATGAGTGCTAAACGTAGTAAATTCGATTCCAAGACGACTTTATATATTGTGGTGGTTGTACTAATTATTGTTGCAGTAGCATTTGCATTATTGAATGGAAGAAATAAAGAACCAGGGCCAGACATCAAGACGCCAGATGCTATTCTTTGGAACCCTGAACATTATATTAATAAGGAAATAGTTGTCCGGGGAATCTATTATTCGGATGGAGACATTGTGGCAAATCCTACCACAGACAATGACCCTTACCCTACTGGATTAAGTCTGGATTTAAGCAGCATCCAGAATGTTACATCTGTTGTTTCAGATGGAAATAAATATGATTTTTATGGCAAATTAGAATGGGTTCCAAATACCCCAATTCCGAATACTGCTATAATATTGATAGTAGCTGATGTTAAATCGGTCTGATTTATCCAATATATTTTAGTTCTTCCGATTTTTCTTTAGATATACTGCCTTCCATCTCTTTTAATTGATGGGCAATATGCTCTATTTCTTTAGCTTTTTTCTCAAGAGCCGATAAGCTTACATTAAGATTTGTCACTTTCATTAATACTTTTAAAACAGCTTTTGCACTTTTTGGATCTACAAGATATCCAGGCGTTTCACCCATTAAGCATGCTCCTTGGATTCCTCTTAACTCCCCTAAACCAAGTAATAAACCACTAGCACCTACAATGCCTCCACCAGGTTCATTTTTCTTAAAAATTGCACCATGTTTTTTCATGATTTTAACTAGTTCTTTATTGGTAGTTGCACACAAGACTTCAGGCTCTTCCAGTTCATGTCCTAAGCCATAGCCACCAAGAGTATATATTTCTTTAACACCAAACTCTTCGGCAAGATCCAATATCTTTTCGACTAGTTCATATTGGCCATTTGAAGAAAGGCCCTGATAATCCCCAGTTAAGAGAATTAGGTCTTGTTGATTTTTTTTCTTGGCTTTCCAATAATAAAATTCATTATTTGCTAGTTTTACAGTGCCATCTGGATTAATAAAAACTTGAGGCGGAAAGTCCTTACTGTACAACTCTGCAAATTTCTTTGCTTTGATATTGTCTATGAGATGTTCTACTGCTAATTTTCCAACATTACCAATCCCCGGTAATCCTTCTATTAAAATAGGGTGTTTAAGTTTAGGTTTTTTTGAAACGTATCTTATAGTTACCATTTCCATTTTTTATTCACCTTTTTGTAACTTTTTTAATTTCCTTCTATATTTGCCATAATGATCTTGGGGAGAAAATCTTGGTGGATATTTGGATGTTGTTTTTTCTCCACATTTATTACACTGTCCATCAAGACTATATTCTTTACATTTTATACAATAAAATAAATTTGGCATCTATTCCTCTTGCTTGCGATGAAATTCACAGTCGCCATTGTGTTTTTTCATATGTTCTTTAATCTTTTCAACAGCTTTTTTCATCTCTTCTTCTGCAATTTTATAATCTGGTGCTTTAACTTTGATAATGTACTGTGGCGCTCCGACATATCTAATCTTTATTTCTACGTCCTCAAATTCACTTTCTTCGGCTTTCATCAAAATATTTTTAATATGATTTATTCCATCAGATTCCCAAGAAGTTACAGTCAAATAACCTTTAATATCAACAAATGGAATCGTGATATTTGCTTTAGCGATTTCTTCAAAAGATTTTAACCAATCACCTTTGAATCCATCTTTTTTAAGCACATCAATATCGTATGCGGCTTCTTCAAAAGCGCTGTATAATGTTCCATACTTTTTTATTAGTTCATTGCCGAATTCTTTGTAACATTGATCAGATGTTTTACCTAATTGCTTTGCAACCCTATCTAAAAGCCTTGTAGCCTTCTGGCGGTTTTTCCACTCTTGTATTTTGTCACGTTTTTGATGCTCGTTCACACGTTTTAACGACAGGTCAATGTGATCCTTTGCTGCATCAACATTTAAAACTTTACAAACAACTTTTTGTTTTTCCTTGATGTGATTTCTTATTCTCTTAACCCAACCTGTAGCTATTTCAGCTATGTGGATAAAACCTTCTTTACCAGGATATTCATCAAGAGTTATAAATGCTCCAAAATTCTGAACTTTACCGACTGTTCCTACAACAAGTTCTCCTTCCTCAGGAAATTCTTTTTTAATCATAATTATCCTTATTCAATAATTTCCAAAATTTCGCCTTTTATTTTTGCTTTTCCACCTGAAGGAATAGCAAGTGTACTACCACAAATATGACAAGAAACTTCATTTGAAGCTTTATTAAATAAAATTTGTTCATTTTCACAATCTCTACAACGTACTTTGATAAATTTACTATTCGTCTTTTTCATAATTTATTCCCCATGTTCAAATTTTTTTGATCGAATGCTTGGTGGTTGGTGACTCTTTTTACAAACATCACAAACATATTTTAAAGCTACACGTCTACTAGTTTTTTCACGCCCTTCAGGTTTTGGCCTTGGAAAACCCCTGTAGCCGCTAGTAACACGCCTAAATCTACGTTGGCCTTGTTTTAATTCACTAGCTTTCCTCTTTTTTATGCGTTCAACGCTATGCATTGTATGTTTTTTGCAGTAAGGGCAATATGTCTTGACTTTTCGTGGCTTTTTCATATTAAACTCCTTTAAATTAAGCTTTAGAGTGAAAAGGTAATAAGGAGGTAATATAAAAATTTAAGCTAATATATCTATTGCTTCAGCAACCCCTCTTTCAACTAGCATTTTGCTCATATCTGCCGGCAGAGAAATCAAATCATTCTTCCTGAGAAAATATTTTTTTTCATCTGTTCCAATGAACTCAGGTACATTCTTATCAACCTTTACGACGGGGTTGTGGTATTCTAGTTTGTTAGCTTCTTCTTTTATCTCTTCATCTGGATTACTTTCTTGTACTACATTGTCTTTTTCTACTTCTTTATTTTCAAAAACATTATTTCGAGAACTTAACATGGTTTCTAAAATAGAATTAAACAACTTTTTCTCAGGCTCTATCAAATTGTTTATGTCTGGATTTCCACCACGAGCTTTTGAAACTGCTGCAAGTACTATCTTTTTCTCTCTCAATTCATAAATACTTAAAGATAATTTCTTTATGTTTTCTATTTCATCTTGTAAAAGCATTTTTTTCTGAGTATTTTCTTCTTTTTGAAATCTCTCGTCTAACTCATTTAAATGGTTAACTAGGGAGGAATAAAAGTCAGAGGTTATGTTGCTTAAAGCTGGGGCGTTCTTTTCCATTTGTTGTATTTTTCTAAGAGATCGATAATTAATTTCTTCTTCAGTCATTTAACTCCCCAAATAACGAATTGAAATCTTTATTAAATAACATTTGCCATCCGTCTACCTATTAAAATAACGCCCAGATAGGTTGGGACTTCTTGTGTGCCAGGTTCCAACTTAAAATTTTCACCTTTCATTTTTATTTTAAATGGTTTTTTCAAATCTATTTTTACAGCATCTTCTGAAAGCACAACTGCATCATTTAATGGATTAAAATCTTTTAATTTGTCTAGCGATATTTTTTCAACTTTCAAACCAGTTTTACCATGCAAAGATTCAGGCAATCTAATTAACCTTTTAACATCACAAGTAACAGGCTCATCTGTTTCTCCGGCACTCATTGCAACGGCTGTTTTTCTTAGAGCATTATTCAAAAAAAACTTTCTGATCATTTTTGATTGGTCAAGATTACCTTCTTTGATTCTGTTGATTCTGTCATCAGAAAGATCTGAAAGCAATTTTTCAGCATCAGATTTGGTCACGCCATACTCTCTAAGTTTTTGAACAGGATTTTCACTTTTTTTGATCTCATAGACAATATCTATTATCCCTCTGCTTATGCGCCCCTTCCATCCAGATTCTTCAGGTCTTGGCATTTTTAGAGATGTTCCACTTGCATATTCTCTTCGCCCGTATCTTCGTTTTCCTGTAACCTGCTCGCGAAAGATAAGAGAGTCCTTTAGATCTCTTCCAGTTATATAATCAACTATCTCTCTTCTTTCACTGCTGTCTAAATCAAAAATCTTAGGATCTGTTACATGACAATGGTATCCTCTTCCACCACTAAAATAGAGGCTGATATATTTTTCATTAAAACCAAAATCTCCAATTAGAAAGTCATCTACCAACTTTAAAAATTCTTCCTTAATAGCTTCAAGTTGTTGGGAATAACTAAGTTTATCAGCATTAGGCAGATGATCGGAATCCAAGTCAAATATTAGTTCAGCACCCATCCATTTTTTTTCTTGCATTGTTGGTGCATTTGGTTTTTTATAATATGCAGAAGAATAGTAAACATGACTGGGAGATTTTTCTTTTAAAAATTTAGTAAACTGCATTTTCTTTTCAAAGCCTATGTGCCGAATCATCCCTCTTCCTTCAAAGAGAATAAACGCAAATTCTCTGCGACCAAAACGATCAGGCAACTCTATGTTACTTTTTTTATAGTATTCTTTAAAACGATTTTTAAGAAATTCTAAAGATTCTTTTGTAGTTGAAAAGCTCCCCATTTCAAAATATATAACAAATTAAAGCCATTAATACTTTTTCAAAAATTAATTTTAATTAATCTATATTTTTTAAGATAAAGTTTTAATGAGAGATTCTATTACTGTTAACAATGACAGACATTATAGAAGATGAGTTGCTTTCATCATCTGTAATAAAAAATCTTAAAGCTCTAGATTTTGACTACGTTCCTGATGAAATAATACATAGGGAAGAACAATTGAAATTTCTTGCTCAGATGTTCAAACCTTTACTTTCAAACGTTTCTCAAAACGCTGTTATAAAAGGACCTGTTGGAACCGGAAAAACTGTTATGGCAAAAAAGTTCTGTAAGTCTATTTCAGATACAGCGCGCAAACAAGGAAAAATCATAGAGTATGTTCACATCAACTGTCGTAAACGATCAACAGACGCAATGGTTTTATTAGGTGTTTTAAACCACTTTGATCCGCGATTTCCAGATAGAGGTTTTTCGGTTCAAGAAATGTTGGAAGTTTTGCGAAAACAATTAATTAAAAGAAACGCACAAATTTTGATAGTTCTAGATGAGGCAGATGCTCTTCTTAAAAAAAGCGGGCCAAATCTCATCTATAGTTTGACACGTTTTTCTGATGAATCTTCATCCAGTACTACTTGTATCTCTCTTTTATTAATATCTCAGAAAGATGTTCTTCAGATACTTGATTCAGCCACGCTTAGTACATTTAAAAGAAGCAATGTTTTAACTCTTGACAAATACACTAGAAACGAGATATATGATATAGTCAAACAACGTGTTGGGCTGGCGTTTCATAGTGATACTGTCAATCAAGATTGCATTGATTTGATAGCCGACATTGCTTCAGAATGGGGGGATGCAAGATTTGCTATAGAGTTACTTTGGAAAGCCGGAATTGCTGCAGATCATCAACATGTAAAGTTTGTTACACCAGAACACGTTCGTGCAGCTAAAGCTGAGACTTTTTCTGTTGTCACCGAGTCCAAACTTAAAAATCTTGAACGACATCAACTCTTTGCTTTGTATGCTATTGCCAAACGTTTAAAAAAAGATGGAACCGCGTATGTTAATACAGGAGATGCTGAAAAGACATATGCAATTACATGTGAAGAATACAGTGAAAAACCTCGCAGTCACACAATGTTTTGGAATTATTTAAAGGAAATTGAAAATGCAGGTTTTATCAATCTTAAAGTATCTGGTAAAGGTACTCTTGGCACAACTCAATTTATTAGTTTACCTGACATACCTGCAGAGATTGTCAGTACTAAAGTAGAAGAGTTATTAAGATAATAACTTAGAAAAACTACAATATTCCTTTAACGGACAATCAAAACAATTGGGTTTTTTTCTACAATGCTCCTTCGCAAGTATAACGATTAATGCATGCAAATCCCCATAAACTTTTGACAATTCTTCTTTTGTAAAATTATTTGAAATATTCTTTTGGAAATACTTTTGAATTTCATCATATAAATTGCCAGTATCTAATGGTATTCTCTGACATATCCGTTTCGTATATGCATCAACAACAAAAATTGGTTTATTACCAGCGTAAAGCAATATAGAATCAGCAGTTTCTGGGCCAATGCCGTTAAGTGATAAAAGTTCTTGTCTAATTCCAAGTAAATTTCTATTAAAGAATCTATCTAAATTGTTACTATAGTTATTTTTAAGATAATTTGAGATAGTTTTTAGCCTTTTGGCCTTCTGTTTAAAAAAACCAGATGGTTTAATCATTTTTTCGAGCTCTTTGGTTTCAATAGCACATATGGACTCTAGATTTAGCGAATTTTTTAATTTTAAATTAGTTAAAGCTTTTTCTACATTGGACCATGCTGTATTTTGTGTGAGTATTGCTCCAACGATTATTTCAAATCTTGGATCGCTGTTATTTTCTCTATGATATTTTCTGTCAACTGGCCACCATCTCAAATTTCCAAATTGCTTTTGTAAAATTTCATATAGAACATCTGGTTTAATTCTCATTTTAGATTTTTTGATAATACTTTGGTAACTATGAATTTTTCTTTTTTATTTTATAAAATAGTTTTTAAATGTGTAGTTAATTCAATGTCTGAGGATTTGTGATGTTGCCTGATAATATTGATGAAAGTTCTGCCAACGACTATAAATCTATTGAAATGGAATTTCATAGAGATATTATGAGCACCTGCCGAAGGTACATCAATCATCTAAATCTTGTTTCTATAATTGGAACATTGGATATGGCAAAACATGAAACAATTGAACTAATGAGGGCAACTAAAAAAGATATATCGTATGAAAAACAGGAAAAATAAATTTATAATTAAGTATTATAAAATCTTTTTATAACTAATATCATAACTAATATCTCTAGATTTCTTAAATAAGAATATTCTTTTAAATTCTTCTCGATAATTATTATTTATAATTGTTTTATTTTATTTAAATTTATAACAATTTTTATAAAGGGAAAACTGTTTTGATATTTCAAATTGCACTCAAGTAGGGTGAATGGAGAGAAAAATCTTATTGCATTAAATAGAGGGAAATATGGATTGGAATTTAGGTGGTGAATTAAAAGATGGATATTAAAAAGAATAGAATTTTGACGCTGTTGATGGCAATGTCTCTAATACTAGCTTTGTTGGTAGTTCTTCCAAGCGCAATGGCAGCAGGTTATACTGCAACATGTTCTGATATCTCAGGCACATATATCGATGCAAATAGTTCGGCTACGGCTCTAATTAAAATGGTTGTTGAACATGATGATTGGAATACTACTTGCTGGTTAGATTATGTTTATGTTAATTTTTCAGGCACAGGTTTTGCCACAACAGATCTTTTACCATTACAAACTGGATCTAACTCAATAAATTCTGGTGTAACTATATATAAGGATGAAGGAAATCCTAATGGAGATGGCATTTTTCTTTCAAACGACTCTGTATTAACTATGACTGATGCTCAATGGTCCGGTAATCAAGCCCAGTTAGAATTACAAACATCTCCTAGTAATCGTCTTACCGTTAATACATCATTTACATTTTTTGTTGTTATCAATACATCTGCAAATATTTCAGATAATGATATTATTAATGCGGAAGTAACTTATGCAGAGGTTAATTTTAATTCTGTTACCTTAAGTGGTACAACCACAGCAACATTAACTGCCGATACTCAAAATCCAGTTGTACCTAGTGATGCATTGACTGCTCCAAATGGTGGTGAACAATGGTCTGGTACTCAAACAATCACTTGGAATAGTAGTGACATTACAGATACTCATCTCGCAACAAATCCAATAACTCTTTATTATAGTAATAATGGTGGGACCTCATGGACGCAAATAGCTACAAATGAAGCAAATGATGGAAGTTATAGCTGGGATACAACAACCGCTGGTGGAGATGGTTCCAATTATTTGATTAACATTACTGCAACAGATAACGCAAGTAATTCAGCTTATGATGTTTCCAATGCTACATTTACAATTGATAACACAGCACCGACTTGTACTATTGCGTATAATAGATCCTCAACATATTTTGCTTCTGGAACTCCTATTAAGATTTTCGCAAACTTTACAGAAGCTTTATCTGGAATGGATAATACCACTGTAAATATTTCAATAGCCACCTCTGGTAATGGAGATCTTACTGAGACTACAATGAGTATGACTGATTTTACACACTATTATTATAATTGGACTATACCTGCTGGGAGTGATGATGATGGTGCATTTACAGTAGTGGTCAATGGAACAGATAATGCATCAAATAGCGTGTCAGAAACTGATAATTCTAAGTATATTGATAATACAGGTGCAACTGCTTCGATAAGTGTACCAATTAACGGAACTTGGTACGGCTCTTTAGCTACAATAAGTGGTATCTGTAGTGATGGAGGATCTGGTGTAGAAACTGTAAATATTACAATATACA
>Ga0190359_1000659_pt1 | contig 22884 bp, 17 predicted proteins | sample 48721823_MG_FD_161269 | JGI IMG/M metagenome (GOLD analysis project Ga0190359, IMG submission 161269) | Hydrothermal vent microbial mat bacterial communities from Southern Trench, Guaymas Basin, Mexico - 4872-18-2-3_MG | ecosystem: Environmental > Aquatic > Marine > Hydrothermal vents >... | reverse complement strand
GTGGGCTATTCCTTCCTTGCTGCCAATCAGTATAATGACCTCATCATCAGGGTTAAGGTCAACACCAAAACGTCTCTTATACCAACCGGCAACTGCTGCCTTGAATTCACGCATCCCATCGTAGGCTGGGTAGCGGTGGGTTGAAGGGTCTTCCACAGCCCTCTTCATCGCCTCTACTATATGAGGGGGTGTGGGAAGGTCCGGATCACCAATGCCCAAGTCAATGATATCTATCCCCGAGGCTTTAACCTCCGCTTTTTTCTTGTCAATCTCCTTAAAAAGATAAGGAGGAAGTTTTCTTATTCTTTCCGCTTTGTCGAAAATACCCATCCTTAACCTCTTTTTTCTTCACGCATACAGGTTGTCCTTCCCTGCTCTAGAATCTCTCCTTCTTATCAGCACGCCAAGCCACATCGTAATTCATTATGAACTTCCCCGCCGCAAGCAGCGGGGTATCAATCGGAAACCATCTTAACCGTCCCAAGGGGCGGGGAATCAAACCCTTGTCCGCCTCTGGCGGATTGAAGGGTGGAATGCCTTGAGCCTAAGGGGTAGGGCGGCAGGTGACTCGCAGGTGCTTTAGAACCTTGTTACTTGAGACCCAAAACATCCTGCATATCATAAAGACCGGGTGGTTGATCAATGATCCAGGCTGCAGCCTTCAGTGCACCGCGCGCAAAGTTGTCCCTGTTGTGCGCTCTGTGGATCAATTCCAGCCTTTCCCCAATCCCGCCAAACATTATGGTATGCTCTCCGGTGATATCGCCTGCGCGCCATGTTTGGATACCGATCTCTTTATCAGTTCTCTCCCCAATTATTCCCTTTCTCTGGTAAACTGCAACTTCTTCTAGGTTGCGATTCGTGGAAGAGGCAAGTATTTGTGCAAGGCGCATGGCTGTGCCACTTGGCGCATCTTTCTTGAGCCGGTGGTGAACTTCCAGGATCTCCATGTCATAGTCATTGCCAAGAAGTTTCGCCATGTCACCAGCTATTTTGAACATCACGTTGACCCCAACGCTCATGTTAGGCGACATGACACAGCGGATAGTCTTTGCGATATCCTGTACTTCCTTGAGCAAGTCACCACTTATGCCAGTTGTACCAATAACCATTGCAAGCCCGTGGGATGCAGCCTCCCTCATGTTCTGTAACGTGGCCTCAGGCGTCGTAAAATCAATCAATACCTCCCCCGAATCTATGACATCCCTCACTGACCCGCTGATTTTCATCCCAAGACGGCCAGAGCCGGCAACTTCTCCCACATCCTGCCCTACACTTTGATGATCAGGCCGCTCAAATGCGCCCGTGAGCTCAAAGTCCCGGCTCCTGATGATCGCATTAATAATCCGCCCTCCCATCCGTCCGGCAGCGCCGGCAACAATCACTTTTGTCATGTTCCCCCTCTCCGTCTTTGAATGTCAATAGGTTCAAAGTCCTGGCAAAGCGCAATGCCGCTTCCCACAAGGTGCGCGGGAGGCCATGGTAAAGTCTCCCTTTTTCTTCCTCAATTTATGAGCCCATAGTCCTTGAGGGCTTTCTTCAGTTTGTCAAGGTTCGCCGGGGCCATCGGGCATAAGGGAAGCCTCATTTCGCCGTCAATTTTCCCCATTAAAGCCAGGGAGGTTTTAACGGGAATCGGATTGGTTTCAAAAAACATTGCCCGGCACAAGGGGTACAATTTATAGAAAAGCTCCCTTGCTCGTTCAATCTCCCCATCTTCATAGGCATTTACCATTTCAGCAGTATCTTTTGGAACTATGTTTGCCACCACGGATATCACGCCTTTACCTCCGATCGCAAGCACCGGGAGGGTAAGATTGTCATCACCTGAGAGAAGGGTAATTTTTTCACCTGCAAGTTGTACGATGTCCGCCATCTGGCCCAAATTCCCCGATGCTTCCTTGACTGCTACAATTTCCGGCAGCTCGGCCAGACGCGCCACTGTCTCAGGGAGCATATTAAGCCCTGTTCTCCCCGGTACATTGTAAAGCACCTGGGGAAGGGCAACTGCCTTGGCAATTGCCTTGAAGTGCTCATAGAGGCCCTGCTGAGTGGGCTTGTTGTAATACGGGGTGACTTGAAGCGTCGCGTCCGCACCACTTTTCTTGGCATGCTCTGTCAGCTCTATAGCTTCCGCCGTGCTGTTACCCCCGGTGCCTGCAATAACGGGAACTCTTTTGTTTGCGGCCTGGATGGCAATATCAATGACCCGGCTGTGTTCTTCCATGCTCAAGGTCGCTGACTCTCCGGTGGTACCGCACGGTACAATTGCGCTTGTTCCGTTTTCTATCTGAAATTCAATCAGTTCGCGGTACTTCTCCTCGTCCACCTGCCCGTTTTTAAACGGCGTTACTATGGCCACAATGGATCCTTTAAACATGATGCCCTCCTCTTTTGAAAAAAGTAGATTTAACGGCTTCCTAAAGAGCCTCTTCGTTTAACCTGCCCTCATAAATGAGAGAGGTACTTCCTTCAAGCCACACCTCCTCAAACAACATGCCTTTTTTCTTGAAATAGATTTTCAGCTCCTCTCCCCCCCGGGTCTTTACTCTTACCGGGGAATGGACCATATCCCTGGCTGACGCCACCACTGCCGAGGCAATTGCACCTGTGCCACAGGCAAGGGTTTCGTCTTCAACCCCCCTTTCATAAGTCCTCATCTCTATCAGGTCAGAGGAAACAATATTGATGAAGTCTGCATTAGTGCCGGCCGGAGAAAAACTCGGATCATACCTAACAGCCCTTCCCTGCTCAACGACAGGGTGGGCTTCAAGGTTATCAACTTGCACGACTACATGAGGAACCCCTGTGTTGACAAAGTCAACACTCTTCCACCCGGGTTTATGCTGGATGTCAATGTCGGTTTCAAGCCCAGAGGGAGACGGCATCAGAACCTTTACCATCCTGCCCGCCACTTCAGCGGAGACCGGTCCGGCAAGAGTTTGAAACGTCATTTTCTGCCCTGCAATTCCTTTCATAAAAGCGAAGCGTGCAACGCATCGTGCCCCATTTCCACACATCTCCGCTTCGCCCCCGTCAGCATTTAAATAATGCCAGCGAAAATCGTAATTCTGTGATTCGCTCACAAAGATCGTGCCGTCAGCGCCAACCGACTCTCTTCGCCTGCACACCTTTCTGGTAAAGCTTCCCATTTCATCTTCAGGAACCCTTCCTTGGCGGTTGTCAATGAGGATGAAGTCGTTTCCGCTGCCGCTCATTTTCCAGAACTCAATCATGTATATCCCTCTTGTGTAAGTTCCTTCACTTTAGAAAATCGGGGATTGTTTCTCCTCTTACAAGATCTTCATATGTCTCCCTGGACCTGATTACGTAATAGTTTTCACCCTTGACCATGACCTCTGCAGCACGGGGCCTGGAATTGTAGTTCGATGACATACTGAACCCATAGGCTCCAGCGCTCATAACCGCCATCAATTCACCTACCTCAAAGGCCGGAACCTCCCTGTCCCTGGCCAGAAAATCGCTGGACTCACAAATGGGACCTACAATATCGGCCTTAATCTTCTTGTGATCTTTGAATTTAACAGCTTGAATGGCATGAAATGACCCGTAAAGGCTTGGGCGTAGTAAATCATTCATGGCTGCATCTACGATGACAAAAGTTTTCTCCGGGGTCTTCTTGGTATAAAGAGTTCTTGTCACAAGGATGCCCGCGTTGCCCACAATAACTCTTCCCGGCTCCAGTATTACAGTAAGCTCCTGGGTATCCAGTTCTGCCTTGACTGCCTGCCCATACTCCCGAGGGTGGGGAGGGGTTTCTTTATCATACGTAATACCAAGTCCTCCACCCAAGTCGAGATAACTGATATTAATGCCCGCATCGCGTAAGCTGACTATAAGTTTCTTGAGCCTGCGCAGAGCCTCCACAAAAGGGCTGATCAGGGTAACCTGGGAGCCAATGTGACAGGAGATGCCCGCCACTACCAGATTTCTTAGTCCGGCAGCAACAGTATACTCCTCGAGTGCATCCTTTATATCAATGCCAAACTTATTTTCCCTAAGACCAGTGGAAATGTAGGGGTGAGTTTGAGGGTCAATATCAGGGTTAACCCTGATTGCCACGCGCGCCTTTTTGCCTAGCTTCCCGGCCAGCTGGTCGAGCAGCAGCATCTCCTGGGAAGATTCCACGTTGAACATCAGTATATCAGATTTAAGGGCGTACTCAATATCTTCGACTCTTTTTCCCACTCCTGAATACACTATTTTCCCGGGTTCTATCCCGGCCCGCAGCGCCCGAAAGAGCTCACCTCCTGATACTATATCCGCACCCCCACCTTCAAGAGCAAACAGTCGCAAGATTGCCAGGTTGGAGTTGGATTTTACAGAAAAGCAGGTCAGATGCGCTACGTCTTGAAATGCACCGTCAAAAGCCTTGAAGTGCTGTCTGAGCGTCGCGTGGGAGTAAAGGTAAAGCGGGGTACCAACCTCATCTGCTATATTAGAGACAGGAACCTCTTCACAGCAAAGCTCATTTCCTTTGTACTGAAAATGGTGCATAATTTATTGCCTCTACCTCACAACAATCTTCAGAGTGCCGGAACGAGGCCCAAGAGTTCCTTCCGGCCCGATAAGCTGTACCTTAAAAAAGTAAACCTTCGGCCTCGAATGTATTGGAAAACGGCACAAGAAATTCTCGCCACTTGCCACTTCTTCCCCAAACTCCCTGTAGGCTCTAAACAGCAATGGGCAGCCCTCGCAGGGCTTATCGCTAAGTGGGTAAGTGACATAGTAAACCCTTGCACCTTTAACCATAGCAGCTTTCTTCTCGGCTCTGCTCAGGTCCATGATCTTCCCTTCCAGAAAAACCGCATCCCTTTCGCATTTTCCGCGTAGATCCACTACACTGAGGTTAAAGGTTTTCTGTGGTAAGAACGGGGGGCCTTTCTTACCACAGGAAAGACCTCCGAGCAAAACTCCTCCCACCAGCAAAAACATCACAAGCTTTAACAGCTTCAAGACTCCAGTTCCCTTATCGCTTTCTTGAGCTTTCTTTTCACAGCCGAATGGCCGGTGCCTCCGTATAAGCTCCTCCTTTTCACGCTCTGGACAGGGTCAAGCCATTTCTTCACGTCATCTTCTATAAGATTGGAAAAGCCCTTCATTTGTTCTATGCTGAGCTCACTTAACTCAATGTTCCGATCCGCGGCAAAAAGGACCATCTTCCCCACGAGCTCGTGAGCATTCCGAAACGTTGCACCCTTCCTAACAAGGTAGTCAGCCAGGTCAGTAGCCACAAGATGACCTTCATTCACTGCCTTTTTCATCTGGTGCGCATTAAACACGATCTCCTTTAAAAGCCGTGTGAGCATAGCAATGCATTCTTCAACAGTGTCCACCGTGTCAAAAAGCGCTTCTTTATCTTCCTGCATATCCTTGTTATAAGCAAGCGGGAGACCTTTCATCACGGTAAGTAACGCCATCAGGTGCCCGTAAACCCTTCCCGTCTTCCCCCTGACAAGCTCAAGCAAATCAGGGTTTTTTTTCTGCGGCATGATACTGCTTCCAGTGCAAAAAGCATCGGGCAGGGTGACGAAATTGAACTCTCTTGTAGACCAAAGGATAACCTCTTCACTGAGGCGGCTTAGATGCATCATAAGCACTGATGAAGCAAAAAGAAATTCGAGAACAAAGTCACGATCACTCACTGCATCCATGCTGTTTTCAGAAATGCCCGCAAAACCTAATTCTTTTGCGGCCATTTTCCGATCAAGCTTGAAGCTTGACCCTGCCAGTGCCGCACTTCCCAGGGGAAGTATACTAGCTCGTTTAAGATTGTCAGAAAACCTCTGCCTATCTCTTTTGAGCATCTCGTAATAAGCCAGCAGATGGTGGGCAAGAAGGACCGGCTGCGCACGCTGCAGATGCGTGTAACCTGGAATAATAACCCCGAAATTCTTTTCTGCAGTTCGGATCAATGCTCTTTGCATTTCCTTAATCAGGGATTTAATCCTCTCGCCAGCCTCTCTCACGTAAAGACGCATATCGAGACTGACTTGATCATTACGGCTTCTGCCTGTGTGAAGCTTTTCTCCAGTTTCTCCCACTTTCTCAACCAGAGCCCTTTCTACAAAGGTATGGATGTCTTCGCTCCCCTCGTCAATAGAAAGCTCTCCACTCTCAATTTCCCTTTTCATCTTTTCAAGCGCATCTATTATGCGCGAGGCTTCCCTGTCCGAAAGAACGCGCTCCTTGGCCAGCATTCGACAATGGGCAATGCTCCCCTGAATATCCTGAGCATAAAGCCTCTTGTCAAAACGTATTGAGGAATTGAAGCGATCAAGAAGATCGTCGGTTTTTTCTCGAAAGCGGCCTCCCCATAGCTTTTTTTGAACCATATCCACGCCTTTCCATCAGCTTTCTTGAGAGTCGCAAATTTGATGGCTTCGTAAAAAGTCCAATTTCTGCGTTGCACTTCGTCTCGTTGTGATTGCGGCGTACGCTAAGTACGCCTCATCACACGAGCCTCGTGCGCCTTGACCTTAAAGCTTTTTACTTTGCCGTCCCAATTTTGAGTCCTGCCGAGTTCGGCAAGTTTTGGAAAAACACCTTTTGCTATTCCTATGCACTCAATTCCTCCCCAAGGGCTTCACAAAGACGGTCAATCTCAGCCTCTTGTATTATGAGCGGTGGGACAAATCGGAGCACTTTCTCCTGCGCCGCATTGATCAGGAACCCTTTTTCAAGGCAAGAATCAACAATCGGGGCTGCAGGTCGATCCAGCTCGACTCCTATGATCAAGCCAAGCCCTCTTATCTCTTTAATAGTACTGCAGCTCTTTTGAAGTTCTTCAAGTCTTCCCCTGAAGTAAGCCCCCATCTTGCTGCAATGATCAATCCAGCCATCGTTTATGAGACTGTTTAAGACAGCCTTGGAAACAGCACTCACAAGGGGAGTTCCCCCAAAAGTGGATGCATGGCTTCCCGGGCCAAAAGCGCTGCTCATCTCCTCGATGCTCAACATCGCACCAATAGGCAGTCCGTTTCCGAGCGCCTTTGCCAGGGTCATTATATGAGGACTCACCCCGTAGTGCTCGTAGGCAAAAAGTTTTCCTGTGCGACCCATTCCCACCTGAACTTCATCAAATATCAGCGTCACATTTTTCCTTTCACATATCTCCTTAACCCCTTTTAGATAATCAGGAGCGGGACAAACAACACCCCCCTCTCCCTGGATTGGCTCCAACATAACTGCACAGGTGGAACTTCCGACAGCTTTCTCAAGCGAAGCAAGATCGTTGAAAGGTACAAACTTAAATCCATTGAGGAGCGGATCGTACCCTTTCTGGATTTTCTCCTGTCCCGTAGCTGAAAGAGTTGCCATTGTCCGCCCATGAAAAGAGCCAACCATTGAGATTATTTCATGCCTACCTGCGCCGTGTTTCTCTCGGGAGTACCTTCTTGCCAGCTTTATAGCCGCTTCGTTAGCCTCGGCACCACTGTTACAGAAAAACACTCGATCCGCGAAGCTGTTTTGGACCAAAAGTTCCGCCAGCTCTACCTGAGGCCTCGTGTAGTAGAGGTTGGAGACGTGCACCAGTGTCTTTGATTGAATTTCCAGCGCCTTGCTCACTACAGGTGAGCTGTGCCCAAGTGCGCAAACAGCAATCCCTCCAACAAAATCAAGGTATTCTTTACCGTCTTCATCCCAGACTTTGCAGCCCTCGCCTTTCACGAACACAACAGGTGGCCGCTTGTAAGTTGGAAAAAGATACTTTTCAGCAAGAGTTACCGTATTCTTTTTCTGATCATCTTTGTTCATAACCTGCATTCCTCCGGAAATGAGTGGCTTATAGCCATAGCCAGTTTACTGCTCGCACACAGGAGGCGTTAGTGACTGCAAATCCACAAATGAATTTTAGGCACTCTTAAGTTTCCAATTCAAAAATAAGAATTTTTGCGCAAGGTCAAGGAAATCAAGGGATTGCGCAAAAAGGCCATTTATGGATGGAAACTAGTGAACTATTTCCGTGCCCACACCACCTTTAGTAAATATCTCAAGCAGTATCGCGTGCTCTTTTCGGCCGTCAATAATGTGGGCTTTCTTAACCCCGCCTTTGAGCGCCTCCAGGCAGCAATTGATTTTCGGTATCATCCCCCCTTTAATTGTACCCTCATCAATGAGCTTGCGGGAGTCTTTCAACTTTATCGTGGATATCAATCTTCCTTCCTTATCTAGTACTCCCTCGGCATCTGTAAGCAAAATCAACTTTCTTGCTTTTAACGAAGCGGCGATGCTCCCGGCCACCAGATCGGCATTGATGTTATACGTTTCCCCTTTCTTGCCAGATCCCACAGGGGCTATCACCGGGATAAACTGGCTTGCCAGAAGATCAAGCAGTATACGGTTGTTGACCGAGGTTATTTCACCCACCATGCCCATGTCTATGATCTCAGGAGGCTGGTTATCATTCTTTTTTCTATAGTATTTCATTTTCTTTGCCGTGATCAGGTTTCCGTCTTTACCGGAAAGCCCCACTGATTGGCCGCCATTGCGATTAATAAGAGTCACAATCTCTTTGTTGACTTTCCCGGTTAGAACCATTTCCACAACATCCATTGTCTGTTTGTCGGTAACGCGCATGCCGTCTACGAACTTAGACTCAATGGAAAGTTCTTTTAAAAGATTCCCGATCTGTGGTCCTCCTCCATGAACCACGATCGGGTTGAGGCCCACGTATTTCATCAAGATAATATCCAAGGCGAAATTCTTTTTAAGTTTTTCATCCACCATTGCATGTCCACCGTATTTAACAACAATGGTGGCATTATTAAACCGCCTAATGTAAGGAAGAGCCTCGATCAGCACCTTAGCTCTATCTTTTTGCTCTACACTCATCTTTGCCGCCTTGCGAAATTTGCTTCTTGCGGACAGGCATTTGCGCCTAGTCCTGGTTTTCTACCGGATCAAAGTTCCTGGAGGAAACTTCTTCTGGCACTTTCTTTCCTTTTACAAGGGTCTTTTTAAACCGGAAACCTTCTTTTGCCCAAAGTCTATCTATGGATGAGAGCTAGAGTATGTACTGGCTCAAGTTTTCGTCTTCAAGAATATCTTTTAACTTATCTGATACGTATTTCCGGTCTATGACTATCTTGTTTTCATCCATATCGGGAGCATCAAAGGAGATCTCGTCCAGCAGTTTCTCCATTACCGTATGGAGCCGCCTGGCGCCGATATTTTCCATGCGCTCGTTGACTTTGCTGGCAATGGATGCGATCTCTCTGACTGCGGATTCTTCAAATGACAATTCGATTCCCTCTGTTTCAAGGAGCGCTTTGTATTGGGTTATGAGGGCGTTCTTAGGCTCTTTTAGAATCCGCACAAAGTCTTCTTCTGTCAAGGAGTCCAGCTCCACCCGGATGGGGAAGCGTCCCTGGAGCTCAGGCAAAAGATCTGAAGGCTTGCTAACATTAAAGGCGCCGGCTGCTATGAATAAAATGTGATCAGTCTTGACCATGCCGTACTTGGTAGTCACCGTGGAACCCTCCACAATTGGTAAAAGGTCTCGCTGCACCCCCTCCCTTGAAACATCGGGACCATATTTGGAGTCAGACCCTGCTACCTTGTCCAGCTCGTCAAGAAAAATGATGCCGTTTTGTTCCGTCATCCTGACCGCTCTTTCAGTCACCTTTTCCATGTCAATGAGTTTCTGGGACTCTTCCTGAAAAAGAAGCTCCAATGCTTCAGGGATTTTTACCCTCCTCTTCTTTTTCCGGGTAGGGAAGATGTTTCCAAAAACCTCCTTGATGTTGAACTCCATCTCCTCAAGTCCGGCACCGGAGAAAATCTCAACCATCGGGATATTCTTGTTGGCAGTTTCAAGCTCCACGTAGCGATTATCAAGCTTGCCGCTTCGAAGGAGTCGTCTCAGCTTTTCCCTGGTCGAATCAGCTTCTGCCTTATCTGCTCGCACGACCTCCAGAACTTTTTCCCTGTCCCCTTCATCTCCTTCTTGAGCCTCTTCCCTTCTCCTAGGGAGTAGAATATCAAGGAGCCTTTCCTCTGCCAGCTCCTGTGCCTTTATTTTCACCTTTTCCTGCTCTTCTTTTTTGGCCATATTAACTGCCAGCTCCGTAAGGTCTCTGATCATAGATTCCACATCGCGGCCGACATAACCCACTTCAGTGAATTTTGTGGCCTCGACTTTGAGAAAAGGTGACCTTGCCAAGTTTGCCAGACGCCTGGCAATCTCCGTTTTTCCCACCCCTGTAGGGCCAATCATGATAATGTTTTTTGGAGCAATTTCATCCCTCAGCTCTTTCGGCACCTGCTGCCTTCTCCACCTGTTTCTGAGCGCAACAGCCACCGAGCGCTTCGCCTGATCCTGCCCCACGATATATTTGTCCAGCTCTGAGACAATCTCTCGCGGAGTAAGGACCTTTACCAGATCATCTTTGAAATCCTTTGCCATATGCTTATTCCTTTTCCCCGATTTCCCGGACAACAATCTTTTCATTCGTGTAAACACAAATGGAGGCAGCTATTTTCATGGCCTCCCGGGCAATGGATAAAGCATCGAGGTTGGAGTGCGCAAGCAAAGCACGCGCGGCCGCCAGAGCATAAGGTCCGCCAGACCCTATTGCCGCAACCGACTCATCCGGCTCAATAACGTCCCCTGTGCCCGAAATTATCAGCGTATGTTCTCGGTCCATGGCAAGAATCAAGGCTTCCAATCTTCTCAGAATCTTATCGGTTCGCCAGTCTTTTGCCAGTTCTACGGCAGCCCGAGTCAGGTTCCCTTTGTACTGTTCCAGCTTACCCTCCAGTCTCTCAAACAGGCTAAATGCATCAGCAGCCGTACCCGCAAAACCAACGAGTACAGAATCTTTATACATAAAGCGCACCTTCGTGGCCTTGTGCTTCATTATCGTTTCGCCGAGACTCACCTGGCCGTCTCCCGCCATCACGGATCTCCCGTCTTTTCTTACTGCCAGAATCGTGGTAGCCCTGATAGGGTCCTTTAAGGTCATAGCTTCTCCTCTTTTGCCGCTGCCTTTTCCGCCACTATTTGCTCCGCGGATGGGCCTTGTCGTAGACCTCCATGAGCCTGTCCAGGCTCACATGAGTATATTTCTGGGTGGTAGAAAGACTAGTGTGGCCGAGGATTTCCTGAACCGACCTCAGATCTGCACCCCCGTCCAGCAAATGGGTGGCGAAGGTGTGCCTCAGTGAGTGAGGTGTTATCTGCCTTGCCATCACACCCTGTCTATCATACTTTTCCACAATCTTTTCAACCCCTCTTGCGCTGAGCCGCTCTCCTCGAAAATTCAGAAAAAGGGGAGAGTCTCTAAGATCCGCCTGCTTTTTCTTTCTCATGGGCATGGTGGAATCAATGTATTCTCTCAATGCTTTAATGGCCTCTCTTCCCACTGGTACGACTCTCTCTTTATTCCCTTTTCCCAGAACTCTGATCACGCGCTGGTTGTAATCAATGCTGCATAAGTTGAGGCCCGTAAGCTCGCTTACCCTTATCCCGGATGAGTAGAGCACTTCCAAAATGGCCCGATCCCTGAGACCAAGCGGCTTTCTCTTGTCAGGTCTTTCAAGGAGCCTGAACATTTCATCTACAGGGAGATAGGCTGGAATGTATTTTTCTATCTTTGGACTCGATACCTCTGCCGCAGGATTGGATTTAAGGGTTCCTTTCCTCTCTAGAAACGAAAAGAAGGATCTCAACGCTGAAAGCCTGCGCGCAATTGAGGATCGGCTGTAGCGCCCGTAAAGATCGCTCAGGTACTCCCTTACAAGATAAAAATCAAGTGATTCAAGAGATTGCTCACCTTTTTGTGAGCCTGCCTGCAATGCTCTCTTTTCCAAAAAAGACTGAAAATGCCTCAGATCAATTCCATAGTTACGAATCGTGTGCTGAGAATACCCCTTCTCCGTCTTAAGGGAATTCAAAAACTTATCTATGAGTTGGCCTATACTCACTTTCTTCTATCTCTGCTCAATAATATGGAATAAAGGCTATGAACTTAGTGCTTTCTTTTATGAATTTAGTAAACTAACATAATTGCCGTAAATCTCAATGAAAAAATCTCTTCTTCATTCTTCACTTGACTTTAGTGATATGCTTCATATACTTTTTGAGTTTTGGTAAATTTATCTTCCCGTTGGAACCCCACAATTTTCCGCGAGCTTTTCTTGCCGGTTGTGGGATTTTTCAATAGAATCTTTGCAGAATGTAAATTCTAATCTAAGGTCCCAAGGAGTGTCGGACCCTGGTCTAACGGTAGGTATTTCCGAATCTTCCCATTGCAGTCAAATCATGCTGCGGGGCAATGCCTTGAAAGGAACTTTGACATGGAAAGAAAGAGCGAACAGCTGAGAAACGTAGGTCTTGTAGCCCACGTGGGCTCAGGAAAAACATCCCTTGCCGAGGCCATACTTTTTAACGGCAAATTGATTAACAGGCTCGGCAGGGTGGACGATGGCACCTCCCAAATGGATTTTGAGCAAGAGGAGATAAAGAGAAAAATCACTATCAGCACTTCGTTTCATCACAGTAACTGGAAAAAGCACATCATAAATGTCATAGATACGCCGGGAGACGATAATTTTCTCTCTGATACAAGGTCCTCCCTCCAGGCTGCTGATGGCGTCGTTGTCCTGGTGGATGCCACGGCCGGAGTGAAGGTCGGAACAGAGAAAGCTTGGAACTTTGTGGATGAACAGAACCTCCCTCGGATCGTTTTCATCAACAAGATGGACCGGGAACGAGCGGATTTTGGGGGAACTGCAAAAGAAATCTCCCAAGCGTTTGACGTGAAAGGGACTCCTGTCTTCCTGCCCATAGGCTCAGAGGATAAGTTTGAAGGCCTCGTTGATATAATCAGGATGAAGGCATACCACTACAAAAAGGATGGAACAGGAGAATACGAAGAATCTGCACCTCCTGAGGAAATGGAAACAGAGATCCGTGATTGGAGAGAAAAGGCGATCGAAAACATCGTAGAAGTTAATGACGACCTCATGGAAAAATATCTTGAGGGCGAGGAACTGCCTTTAGAGGAACTGGAGAGGACATTTGTTGAGGGCGTTAAATCAGGGCTTCTGGTTCCAATTCTCTGCGGGTCCGCCGTGCTGAATATTGGAGTGCTGCAATTAATGAACCTTATTGTGGAGTGCCTTCCATCGCCTCTTGAAAGAAAACTCCCACCTGCCTTAAGGCCTGGAACCGATGAAACAGTTGAGAGAAAACCAGACCCTCAAGCTCCGTTTTCCTCCATTGTCTTTAAAACAATTGCCGACCCTTTTGCAGGCAAGCTCAGCATTCTAAGAATTTTTTCAGGCACACTCACGCCTGACTCCGTCATCTATAACCCTAACAGAGAGACTGTTGAAAAGTTCGGGAACATTTTCTTCCTCGAAGGCAAGAACCAAAAACCTGTGCAGTTGGCTGTCCCCGGGGACATAGTGGCGCTGGCTAAGCTGAAGGAAACGCAAACGGGCGACACTCTGTGTGACCAAAACGATCCGATCATCTTTAAGGCCACAGAGCCACTTCCCCCTGTCATATCCTATGCTGTAGAAGCCAAAGTAAAAGGGAGCGAGGACAAGGTCTTCACCTCTCTTGCCAAGCTACTTGAAGAGGATCCCACGCTGAGGCTGGAGAGAGACCAGGCCACATCTGAGATAATCCTTTCAGGTACAGGGCAAATTCATCTGGAGACAACGTGTGAGAAACTTAACCGCAAGTTCGGAGTTGAAGTCAATCTTAAACCGGCAAAAGTTCCCTACAGGGAAACCATCAAGTCGCCTGTTAAAGGGGTGATATACAGGCACAAGAAGCAGACGGGGGGCAGGGGCCAATTCGCCGAAGTTCATTTCGACATCTTCCCGCTGGAAAGAGGTGCAGGGTTTGAGTTTGAAGAAGCTCTCGTGGGCATGAACGTGCCGAGAAACTTTGTTCCTGCTGTTGAAAAAGGGCTGCACGAGGCTCTGAAGACTGGTATTGTGGCAGGCTACCCACTTGTTGACCTCAAGGTGCGTTTTTATGATGGAAAGTCCCATGATGTGGACTCCTCAGAGATGGCTTTCAAAATAGCTGCCAGTATGTGTCTTAAGAAAGGGGTCCAGGAAGCAAAGCCCGTTATTCTTGAGCCCATTGTGGGAATGGAAATTAAGGTTCCAGAAGATGTTATGGGCGATGTTATGGGTGATCTCAACAGCCGTCGCGGCAGAGTGCTGGGCGTGGACAGCGAGGGCAAATACCAAATCATAAAGGCTCGTGCCCCACTGGCGGAGGTACTTCAGTATGCCCTTGATCTAAATGCCCTAACAGGTGGAAGAGGCACTTTCAAAATGGAAATGGCTGACTACGAAGAGCTTCCTGCTCAGCTGACCGAGAAAGTCGTTGCTGAGGCCAAAAAGGGAAAGTAACTGTATGAATGAGGTATTTACAGCAGGTATTCTAACTATAAGTGATAAAGCCAGCGCGGGAAAAAGGCAAGATAGCAGCGGCAAAGTCGCCGCCCGGATGCTTGAAAAAGAAGGATTCAGCGTAGTCAAACAGATGATTGTTCCGGATAGCATTGACCGGATCCGGGACACATTACTTGAGTGGGTGGACAGGGAGCGGCTGGCCTTGATCGTTACTTCAGGAGGCACAGGCCTGAGCCCAACTGATGTGACCCCTCAGGCTATGAAAAAGGTCATCGACTATCAGGTCCCGGGAATCGCGGAATCCATGAGGGCTGCCAGCCTTAAGAAAACCCCACATGCCATGCTCTCGCGGGCAATGGCGGGCGTACGAGGAAGCTCATTGATCATCAATCTTCCAGGGAGTCCCGGCGGAGTGGAAGACAATCTGGCCGTTGTACTGCCTGCCCTAAAGCACGCACTCTCCAAGCTTGCGGGAGATACCTCGGAGTGCGCGCCTCCGCCCCAAGCCTAGCCCGCTCTTGCACTCAGGGGGAAACTATAATTTCGTCAATCCATGCAAGGTATTCACGACTTCCTCTCTGCACCGGAACGGCCACAATCTCCGCCACTTCGTAGGGATGAGCAGCCTTGATAGCTTCTTCAAGCTGATCGTAGAGGAAATCTTTGCTCTTTATCAGGCACAGCCACTCATCGGATCGCTCAATCTTTCCCTTCCACCAGTAATCGCTTGTAATCGGCCCTATCACCTGGACACAGGCCGCGAGTTTCTTTTCAAGGACCTCTTTACCGATTTCTTGAGCATCCTCCTTTGTACCGGTTGTTACAAAAACCTGAATATAGCCTCCCATTTCCAACTCCTTCCCTAACTTCCCTGCACATCCATAGTTGCCCGCACTCGCAACACAGCGCCTTTAGCCCATTTCCCGTTTCAGGCCACGTAGGGTGGACAGGGCCATCTCGCTCCACTACCCCTGCCCCCAGTATTCGAGGGAGGGGCATGAAACCTTTTCTGAGTGACCGGCGGCAGGGCGCCATGTTTTGTGACTTATCAGTGGGGGAAACCCCTGGCCAGGTTCTCACCAATTAAGTCAGTCTGAGTTTTTAAGGCACCTCCAAAGATCCCATTGCACACCGTGGTTCTCATATAGACGGTGAGGAGCTGGAACAGTGGGAGGGGGCAAACTTGCCCGCCGTCTTTGTGGCGGGGCTCCCCCGCAGATAAGTCACAAAAAGCACCAGCCCGGGAGACTTGGAACCGAAGAAAAGGTTTTATGGCCCTCCAAGCCTCTCCCTGGTTTCATCAAATTTCCTCGCCACCAGCTTCTCAAACTCCTGACCCAGGAAAGGCCGGTTGGTAAAGAGGCACCACTTGGTGCTTTCCCAATAATCGCTCAGCTCGTGAATATCACTGAGCATTTCAAGAGTGGTGGTTATCTCTTCAAGCTTCTCCCGCTTCAGGTGATCCTTTCTCAGCTCATAAAGATCTGTTAACCTGTGTCTCTGCTCATCAGTAAAGCCAATTTCCAGTGACTGCTCAAGAAGATCTTCGTAAAGCCTATGCACCCTGGCAAAATCCTTCTCTGCCCCCATTTGCCTTTTTGTCTCATTCAGCATCAGGTCTATGATTTGTTTAAGCCTCTGGTTGAACGCTTTCTCAAGCTCCAGTTCATAGTCCTCAGTAAAAAAGGGGGTAGCTCTTAAGGATTTTAGAGTTGAGTGAAAGTAATTCTTAAGCGCATCGACACTGTTTATGGAAGACATGCGGGAGATCTTACGTGCGATATTGATCCTGTCCACAAAATCAATCGCTACAACTCGCTTAGGGTCATTCCTGGTGAGAACAATCCCTGTTTTTGATTTGAAAAGGTAGTTTAGCCAGGAGGCGTCTTCCCAAATTTGTTGTATGGACAGGCTGTTAAGAGAATCGTTAACCGCTTCGTAGCGTTTCTCTATTTGCTCCGCCATCCCAGTGAAATCCAAGTATACCGGCCTGCCGTTCTCCTTTAGCTTCTTTGAAGACATCACAGCTAGCAGGAGAAGCTTGACCAGATTCGGGTAGTTCAAGAACTTGCTCACTTCTTCAAAGCCAAACACGCGGATCCGGTCCTCGATGAGCTGTTCCAGCACAAAATGTCTGGCCATTTCAGGGAGAAGCTGGAGACCATTATAGATTCTCAGAGCTTCAAACAGCTCCTTTTCAAAGGTAGCATAACCGATCCCTGTAAAATTCCTTTTCCTGTAAATGTATTTTAGTGGCACCTTTAACATCATGTTGGCAAGGTCAACATATTCAGCATACCTTACCCCCCTCAGCCTGAAAATCCTTTCCATGGCATATATCATGCGCCCTGCCTTAATATAGCGCTCCTTTTCCGATTCCTCCCACTTGTAAGAATCCAGGGAGGCTTGAGGGTGAGAATCCCCGGATTTTTTTTGGCTTTTATATCCTTCAACTGCGTAAAAGGCGTGACCTTTGCTCGCGAATATGTCCTGAAGGTAGCCCTCAGCTGTTTGCTCTCCTGCTATAATCTCCTGGCACAGCCTCCTAAGCTGGAAAAGACGAGCAGCCAGATCTTCAAGGATAAGGTCCTCACCCATAGCAGAAAACATGATCAAAGAGCTGACAAAGATCGCGTCGAACAGGTCTTTGTCACCCAAATCGATCACTTCCTGCATGGCATAATATGAGTATCCCCCTCTAATTATCTGGTGGATGAGGTTATGGTACTTTACCAGTAAAATTAAATAATCATTTGCTTTCTTCTCGCTCACGTACCGAAGTGCGATTTTTTCTTTCTCCAGGACCAGAGCTCCTGCCTGAGCGTGATCTACAGGGTTTATCTCCTTTTTATATTTTTCACGCAGAGCGGGAACCAGCCCGAGATCCCTAAAAACAAAAGACTTCACGAATGCATCGAAAAGCGGGGGGTTTTTCTTCAAGCTCTGTACCAGATTTTCCAGTGTATCTATTTGAAATTCGTTAAGACCCACTGTTCCTGCCGCCATGGGCCCGAATTCTTTTTGGGCCAGCTTGTGGAGAAGATGAATATCTTGAAAATTCTTTTTGTCCTGCCCTATCAGGGCCTGGATTTTCTGCATGCTTTTCAGAACATGCTCCATAATAGATGATCGCAGGTAGCTTTTTTCCGGAAGTCTTGACTCTCTCAGGCCCATGAATTCGGGAAGTATAAAACTCAAAAGCAGGGGAGAATGATGATAAAGGGAATCCAACTGAGAGTACAGTTGCTCAGGCCGGAATACACATTCGACAAACTTCGCCCTAACATATTCTCTCAGTCTCTTGGCGGACTCAAACCATTTTATTTGCCTGCTGGGTAACTTGAGGCCGGGATCTGCCTCAGAGACGAGTTTCAAATGGCTCCGGTAAAATCCCTCTAAGTTGGAAAAAAGTATTTCCATTTGCTCGAATTCTTGAACAGGAATCTGCGATAAAATGTTGGCTCCAGTATACCCGCTGCACAGCTTCTCAAGGGATTTAAGATTCGTGTCCATGTCAACATAATGGACGTCTACCGCCCCTGTCTCGGGATTTACACTTAACATAAAACCCGTGCCAACGACAAAAGAAGTTCCTTGTTCGTAAAGCTGTCCGCTGAATCTGGACAGTGCACTGGGGCTGAGGTAATTTACGTTTATGGCCCCAGCCTCTTCTTCCAGTTTCCCGACATGATCCTCAAGCTTCATATTATCCATCCCGGCAACAAGGGGATTGAAATTGATTATGTCTCCCCTGCTCACGTTTACCGCAATCCAGAGCAAAAGAAATACTTGTTCACTGCTCATCTTTTCAAACAGGCGTCCAGTTCCGTGAAATTCCATGTTGAGGAATTTTCTGTAGAAAATTGAAGCCTGCAATGGATCGTCCATAAGATATTTTTCTTCAAAATCACTGATTGTCCTCACCAGCCGGATCACATTCTCTATCTTCCATAGTTTCTCGTCATTGTAATCTGCCAGAACCTCCTTTTCCATTTGCCCTTTGTGCTCAAGCTCAAACCAGTTGGCCAGGAATTCAAAGTAGTTCATCATTCTCAATATTTTCTGGACCGCCTTGTTTCGCATCCCGCCTGCTGCCGCAATTTTTTCATCTAAAAGCTGGTCCCAGTCAATCTCCCTGTTTGTAACGACACGCACCGTTGAATCGTAAAGATCAAAAAGCTCTATCAGTTCTGCCAGGGTAAGATCGGCCTTTTTTGATGCCACGGTTTCAGCAAGGCTCATCAGCCTGCAGTACCGCAAAAGCTTTAAGGCATGCTGGAGTTCATAACCCCGGGCAAGGTCTGAAACAGGCTTCATCGCGCCTTCACTTATCTTCCCGGACAGAATCCTGCCCATGGGCGTATGTCCCACGACGATAAGAAACAACTCTTTAAGCTCACCGTATGAAAATCCCAAAAGCGAGAGTGTCTCAAGGTTTTGAAGCACCCGTGTTCGCTTGCCCTCAATTCCGAGGGGGTTCAGGTAGTCACTTATTTTTTCGATCTGGTTGATCTTGGACAAAAGACGAAAAACATCGTTCAGCCCCGGGTATCTTCTCTTCCTGTTTCGGATTGACTCAGTGAGCCTATCAATCAGGGTCTCCGGAAGGCCTGAGTATTTTCCATTCTTAATTCTTTGCACTACCCTCAGTGTTGAAAGCACATAGTCAAAAGAGTCGCGATATTCTGCCAGCAAGGTAAGTGGACACCCTGAAAGCTTTGAGCTCTCTACATCCTTTTCCAGATCTTCCAGGCTGGTTGTAAGAGGTTTCCTTTCTCCAAGGTAGGCGAGCATAAACTCCGGGGTGTAGCCGTCCGTGGTGAACCTTCTTTCCCATTCCCGTCTCAAAGAAATCGGGCAAATAGGCTTGAGGAATGCCTTGTCAAAGAAAAGCGAGAACAGCCTGGACCAAGTCTTTTCCTGGTCATGTGAGAGCTCGTTTTTCATTGAAAAATTAAGATACGGCAGGTTATTAATCTCCTCCAGTGACATGTCTTCAAGGCTTCGTCCACCAAAGAGCCTATCAATAATATCTTTTTCCACATATGGTGGATTAAGGTATTTCTGAAGATCGAAAGCATTTATTTTAAGGGACTTCCCTTTTCCCCGATATTTTTTTCTAGTCCTGAAAATATGGCTGAACAGGATAAAGCTCTTTTCCTCGTAGAGATTGCGGAAAGTAACCTCAACCCATTGATCGGTCCTCAAGGGGAGCACATTGGCCAGGGCAAAAAATTCTCCACCGGACTCAAGGAGATAGTATATCTTTTTAAGAACATAGATTGAGAAGCTGTCGAGTTCCTTCTTTGAAATCCTTCGGTCTGGTGCAGGGAAAAACTGGTCTGTTAGGATGATCTCGTATATGTCTCGTGTCAGGACCACCAGATCAAGCTGCTTTTCAAGCTTTCTTAATTTTTGAACAGAATCCAGCAAAATGAACTCATGCTCCTTTAGATTCAGAGATAATTCCCCTACCAAGGGGTCGCCTGCATGGGTGAGAACGCCGATCGTATGGGCTTCCTTAAGGCATTTTTTCCGGTGAAGCTCTATGACTCTGCGGATCTCTTCCGTCTTGTGCGCTATTGCTGAAATTGAGGTTACTGCAAGATGGGAGGGAATAAGATAATAGGGTTCACCCTTGCTCGAAAGCCTTATAAGAAGGCCTGCTTTCTTGTATATTTTGTTTATTTCCTTATAACGGCGACGGATATCACCGCTGTCACCCACAGCCATGGACTGGACGAGCTTTAAATCTCTTGGACCTAGCCGACCATAAGCCTCGACAAAGCCGAATCCATAAGCATTCCCTCCGAAGCGGCTCACGAGCCAGGAAGGATGTCTCCGCGCAGGGAAAGTGCCTGCGGGAATATCGGAAGGATCTATTCCAAGCGATTCAAATTGTTCTGCTTTAATAAAGCCGAAGGGATCCTTTTGAAAAGGCGTTTGTGCAACAAAGGACTCGTTACTATTCATGGCGGGCATAAGTTTTGAGGGGAAGAGTTATTGTTTGCCACCGTACAATTCTTTGACTTTTTCTCTGTCAATGGATCCATCGTCCTGAAGTGGCAGTTCGGATACAAAATCCACATACTGGGGTTTCTTGTAGCGTGCAATACGTTCGCCCACAAAGTCAATCAGAGCTCGTGCATCAAGACGTTCTCCTTTTTTCAATTTACAAACTGCCTTGATTCCTTCCTTCCATTTGGGATCAGGAACTCCAAAAACAACAACTTCTTCAACAGCAGGGTGTTGAAGAATCACCTTCTCAACCTCGGCCGGGTAGACATTTTCCCCTCCCGGCTTAATGAGCTCTTTTTCCGCCTTTCTTCCTGCATACCAGAGAAACCCCCTTTCATCAAAACGACCAAGGTCTCCGGTGTGGTGCCAGCCGTCCCTGAAGGTGTAATCCGTATCATCGGGTAAATTCCAGTATCCCCTAAAGACCATAGGCCCTCTCATTGTAATCTCCCCCACCTTGCCGGTCGGGACCGGCTGACCATGGTCATCCACGAGCCTGACCTCTGCAAGCGGGAGCATGCGGCCCGCGGCTCCAGGCCTGTCGTTGTAAGGCCCGAAGCTGGCCAAACAAGAAGTCTCGGTCTGGCCATACATGGTGTAAAACGTTCCACCCGTCACCTTTTGGTACTTTTCGATTGTCTCCGGTGAGTCAATACCTGTTACTGCCCTGAGTGAGCCAAGATCTCGCCCTTTTTTTTCATTCTCTTCAAGAATAGAGGAAAGCATGGGTGAAAAGATCATCATAAAAGAAACCTTTTTCTCCTCAATGAGTTCCGCCGCCTTGGCTGGGTCAAACTTACTCGCGTTTAAGTTCAGGGCGCCTGCATGGAAACATGTGGTAGCCATGAAAAGGCCTCCCACGTGAAACAAGGGCAAGAAATTCAAGTGAACATCCTCAGCGGTGATCTTCATTAGGTACGCAAAGTGCATGTCTGCATGAAGCACATTTCCGTGGCTTAGCAATGCGCCCCTTGGCCGGCCCGCAACAGCCGCAGTGTGAATAATGACAAAGCCATCATCGATTGATACTTCTGCAGGCTCAAAACTGCCCGAGTTGTCCATTAACTCCTTATAGTCCAGGAAATCCTCACTACCTTGCTCAAGGCTGAAAAAAGTTTCCACGGAGGGAAGTTTTCCCCTTATATTGTTTACCACAGCCTGATATTCCCTGCCCGCGAAAACCATCCTAGGCCCGCCATCCCCTAGATTGTAGCAAACCTCGTCTTCTGAGAGCCTCCAATTAATTGGAAGCACGATAGCGCCAAGAGCAGCCGCAGCCCCAAAGAGCAAGAAATACTCAAGACTGTTCTTGCCCAGAACTCCAATCCTCTCTCCCTTTTTGATTCCATATTCTTGGAGCCCGGTTGCAAGTCGGTCTGTGTGCTCCTTGAACTGCAGATAAGTCAATGTTCTGCCATCTTCCACCTCAAGCCATGCCAGCCTGTCTCCAAAAGACAGTGCATGACATCTGATCAGGTCGTAGAAAGTGAAATCATATAAACCCATCGGCGACACTCCTCTCTTTTAGAGCCATCGTTTTCTGCGCTTGTAGGACTTGACGTCCTTGTAAGATTTGAGCGCACCGGAAGCAGCGGTACCAAGGTAAAATTCCTTAATATCAGGGTTCTCCCTGAGTTCGTCTGCCGTGCTTTCCATAACGACTTTGCCATTTTCCATCACGTATCCATAGTGGGCTATTTGCAAGGCCATGTTTGCGTTTTGCTCCACTACCATGAGCGTTGTCCCTTGCTCCTGGTTAATCCTCCTTATAATTTGGAATATTTCTTTTACCAAGAGCGGGGCAAGACCAAGTGATGGCTCATCCAGCAACAGGAGCTCGGGATGAGCCATTAGGGCTCTTCCTATAACGAGCATCTGAAGCTCACCACCGCTACAATAACCCGCAAGAGATTTTCTGCGCGCCTGCAGGGCGGGGAAATAACGATAGACCAGCTCAAGGTCTTCCTTGAAAGGTTTTCCCCAGCGCGTGGCAGTACCGACCCTCAAGTTTTCCTCGACGGTCAGGTATTTAAATTCCTGTCTCCCTTCGAGAACCTGTATGATGCCCTTGCGGGTTATCTCCTCAGGCGAAGAATTCTGTATCGGCTTTCCGTCATACTCTACAGAGCCCTCGGTCACTTTTCCGTTCTCCGGTTTGAGAAGACCTGATATTGCTCTCAGCGTCGTTGTCTTTCCTGCGCCGTTGCTACCCAGAAGAGAAACTATCTGGCCCGCCCGGATAATGAGGGAAACCCCTTTAAGGACCTGAATCACGTCTGAATAAACCACGCTTATGTTATTAACAAGAAGTTTAATGTTGTTTTCCATAGTTAAAAACTCTGTGGATATTAGTATGAAAACGGCCACAACCTGAAGCTGGAACGCACAACTCTCCAAACCTCAGCTATTCCTTTTGGTTCATAAATAATAAACAACACTATTGCCAGCCCGAAAACGAACTCT
>Ga0190359_1000657_pt1 | contig 22954 bp, 16 predicted proteins | sample 48721823_MG_FD_161269 | JGI IMG/M metagenome (GOLD analysis project Ga0190359, IMG submission 161269) | Hydrothermal vent microbial mat bacterial communities from Southern Trench, Guaymas Basin, Mexico - 4872-18-2-3_MG | ecosystem: Environmental > Aquatic > Marine > Hydrothermal vents >... | reverse complement strand
TCCTTTAACCTTTATCCTTTATCCTTTATCCTTGTTTTTCCTTTGCGTCCGTTGCGAGAGATAATAAGATTTCTCTTCCGCATTCACAAATAAAAAAAGTCCGTGCTCTGTTTGGAACACGGACTTCTCAAGGGGTAGAGAGAGGAAAGAAGGTTTTTCCTTCTGCATATTACTTTAGCAATGATTGTGCCAAAACTATCGCAAGCCACGTTAACTTAAATATAATCAAGAGGATACAAAAACAGCCAGTATAAAAAACGTGAACAAAGGCATTTCATAACAGAATAAATATTACTCACTTTTTTCAAAACGTAATGTAATTAATAACTATGTTGGTATAAATTAAATAATTATTCAGGTATGTTGTATGCGGCGTAATAGAAGTAAAATGAATCTAATTATTATCAGAAAAAAAGAGGTCTGACAGCAAGATTATCTGTAAGATCATACTGAAAAGAGTTTCTTTGGCAGTATGTTTCTAACGATGAACACATAAGCAGGTAAAAAAATTAATTGTTTCGATGAAGAAACTGAAGATTGATGTACTTATGTCCGGAATTTTCCGAGTATAATTATTATTTTGTTGACAAAAGAGACTGTTTTACTTAACTTTTATAATTATATTAATTTTAAACAGAATAATCCATACGGGAGTTGTAAATGAGTTCGGAAATGCTGGAAAAAACATATTCGCCTTTAAATGTTGAGGATAAGTGGTACGAAATCTGGCTGGAAAAGAGAATGTTCCATGCAGATGCAAAGAGCAGTAAACCAAAATACACAATAATGATTCCGCCTCCCAATGTTACTGGAATGCTGACAATGGGACATATTCTGAATAATACTGTTCAGGATATTTTAACAAGATGGAAGCATATGGAGGGGTATGAGACCTTGTGGCTGCCCGGTACGGATCATGCGGGAATTGCAACGCAGAATAAAGTGGAAGCAATGCTTCAAGCTCAGGGATTGAGCAGACACGATCTCGGAAGAGAAAAGCTTGTTGAAAAAATATGGGAATGGAAAGAGAAATACGGCGGTATTATTCTTAAACAGTTGAAAAAGCTCGGCGCATCCTGTGACTGGGACAGAGAACGGTTTACAATGGATAAAGGGCTTTCACAAGCAGTGAGAGAGGTGTTTGTTCGGCTTTATGAAAAGGGTCTGATCTACAGAGGTACGCGCCTGATTAACTGGTGCCCGAGATGCCATACGGCTCTTGCAGATGAAGAGGCGCCTTCTTCGGATGTAAACGGCTCTTTCTGGAATATTGTTTATCCTCTTTCCGACGGAAAAGGAGAGATAGTTGTATCAACAACCAGACCTGAAACAATGCTTGGGGATACGGCAGTTGCTGTACATCCCGATGATGACAGATACAGAGATTTAATTGGTAAAAAAATCAAACTTCCTTTAACAGGCAGAGAAATTCCGATTATTGCAGATCAGCATGCGGATACTGAAAAAGGAAGCGGTGCAGTAAAAATAACTCCTGCCCACGATTTTGATGATTTTGAAGTAGGGCAGAGACATAATCTTGAACTTATTCAGGTTATTGATGAAAACGGTTTTATGAATGAAAATGCCGGAAAGTACAAGGGCATGGATCGTTTTGAAGCGAGAAAAAAGATAGTAAATGATCTGAAAGAACTGGGGCTGCTTAAAGGTACCGAACCAAGAGTAGTACCTATCCCCCGTTGTTACAGGTGCAATACAGTAGTGGAACCTTACCTTTCTGATCAATGGTTCGTTAAAATGAAACCTCTTGCAGAGCCTGCTGTTAAGGCTGTGAGAGAAGGGAAAATAAAATTTCATCCCAAACACTGGGAAGAGACCTATTTTCACTGGATGGAGAACATCAAGGACTGGTGTATAAGCAGGCAGATTTGGTGGGGGCACAGAATACCTGCATGGACTTGTCCAGAGGGTCACATAACAATAGCAAGAGAGACTCCGGGAAAATGCTCTGAGTGCGGAAGTACGGAATTAACTCAGGATCCTGATGTTCTTGATACGTGGTTTTCTTCGTGGTTATGGCCTTTCAGTACATTGGGATGGCCTGAAGAGACTGAAGATTTAAAAGCGTTTTTCCCGACAAGCACGCTTGCAACCGGGCCTGACATCATATTTTTCTGGGTTGCACGGATGATTATGGCATCACTGGAATTTATGGATGATATTCCTTTTACAGATGTATATTTTAACGGTATGATCCGGGATTTGTCCGGCAGGAAAATGTCAAAATCTCTTGGAAACTCTCCTGATCCGCTGTGGCTGATTAATGGTGCGGACATAGAAACAGTAAAGGATTTTGCACAGAAGAATCCTTCTTACAAAAAGGGTGTGCCTGCTTATGGTGCGGATGCAATCCGTCTTACAATGGTGTATTTAACACCTCTTGGGGGAGATATTCATTTTGATCATACACTAGTAGAGCTTGGGCAGAAATTCTGCAATAAGCTTTGGAATGCAGCAAGATTTGTGTTAATGAATCTGGATAGTAAAAAAGAAATTGTTTATGTTGATGATAGAGTAACGGAGCTTTCTCTTGCGGATAAATGGATTTTAAGCAGACTGCAGAAAGTAGTTGAAGATGTAAAGCGCAATCTTGAGGCATTCAGATTCAATGATGCAGTTCATATTCTTTACAGTTTTACATGGGGAGAGTTTTGTGACTGGTATCTGGAAATGGCCAAACCTGTGCTTTATCAGAAAGAAAATGATGCTGCAAGATACACAACTCAGTGTGTTTTGTTTACCGTACTGTCAGATATTTTAAAACTGCTTCATCCGTTTATTCCGTTTATTACAGATGAAATTTTTAATGCCCTGATTAAAAAAGTTAAAGGCAGCTCCAATATTGTTCCGTTAATGTCTTTGCAGTATCCGGGAATTAATAAAAATTTTGTTGACTCTGAAGTTGAGAAGAATGTTGATGTTATCCGCAGTGTGATTACAGTAATAAGGACAACAAGAAGCGAGATGAATGTGCCACCTGCTAAAAAAGCCGATGTATTTCTAAAGGCAAAGGAGCTTGATGTGCTTCAGGAAGGGCAGATGTACATTAAAAATCTCGGGTCAGTGGAAAATATTACATTCGGTTCTGATCTTACCAGGCCGGAAGGCTCTGCAATGGGCTTTGCAAAAGGAGTTGAGATTTATATGCCGCTTGGCGGGCTTATTGATTTTGAAGTTGAAAAAGAGAGGATAACCAAAGAGATTGACAGACTGGATAAATTTATTTTCGGGATTGAAAAGAAACTTAATAACAGAGATTTTATCCAGCGCGCGCCTGAAGAGGTTGTTGAAAAAGAGAAGCAAAAACAAAATGATGCAAGGGAGAAGCTTGAGACATTAAAAAAGAATCTGAAGTTTTTGACATAGAAGGTACTATCAGTGTTGGCTAACCTGAGTGTAAGTGTCAGGTAGCGCGGGGGGAATATCTGTCTGGTATTGCTCAGCAAGGCGTATCAGATGGCTTCCAAAATAATCTGATCCTGTCTGAAAGGAGAAATAAAATGAAAAAAACAATGATGATTTTTATTGTCTTTTGCAGTGCAATTTTTGCGCAGGACAGGGTTCATGTTACAATTTATAATCAGAACAGAGCTCTGGTAAAAGAAATCCGGAGCGTTAAGCTGCGGAAAGGTACGGGCCTACTTTCTTTTAAAGATGTTGCGTCACAGATTGATCCCACTTCGGTTTATTTTATTTCAAAAACGTGCCCGGATAAGCTTTATGTAATTGAGCAGAATTTTGAGTATGATCTTGTGGGATCTGAAAAGATATTAAGTAAATATATTGACAAAAAAGTCTCGCTGACAACAAAAGACGGTAATGAATTTAAAGGAATACTTCTCAGTAACAGCAGAGGAGATGTTGTATTAAAAACAGATTCAGGAATTGAAATTGTTCAGAAAAACATTCTTGAACGGTTCAGTCTGCCTAAGCTGCCTGCAGGACTTATTACAAAGCCTACTCTTGTATGGCAGGTAAATAACAGCGGGCCGGAAAAACAGGATGTGGAAGTAACATACCTTACAACAGGAATGAACTGGCATGCCGAATATATTGCAGTTATTGATGAAGAAGAAAATAAACTGGATCTGACAGGATGGGTTTCCATAAATAATAATACAGGTAAACTTTTCAGAGATGCAAAAATAAAGCTTATTGCAGGAGATGTACACATAGCAAGAGAGCAGGGGATAATGGGAAGTTCTGCTGCAGATGCAGCTTATCTGAAAAAAGCTGCTCCTCAGCTTGAAGAGAAGCAGTTTTTTGAATACCACATGTACACTTTAAACAGATTGGCTACTATAAAAAACAATCAGATAAAACAAATCACATTATTCCCTTCTGCAAGAGTAAACTATAAAAAAACTTTTACTTTTGATGAGCGCAGATATAATAACAAAATAGCTGTACGCCTTGTTTTTGAAAACAATAAGAAGAGCGGTCTCGGCATTCCTCTTCCAGAGGGGAAAATAAGAGTTTATAAAAAAGACAGCGACGGATCTCAGGAGTTTATCGGAGAAGATAATATCTCTCATACACCGAAGGGAGAAAAGATTAATCTTCTTTTAGGAAATGCTTTTGATCTGACAGGTAAAAGAAAAATGGTTTCTGTTGATAAAACAGGAAAAAAATCCAGAAAAGAGACCATTGAGACAATATTAAAGAATCATAAAGATATACCTGTTACAATTTATGTGTATGAACATTTATGGGGCAACTGGAAGATTGTAAAAAGTTCTCATAAATACAATAAAAAAGACAGTTCTACAATAAAATTTGCAGTACAGGTTGAACCTGATAGTACTGTAAAGATAGAATATACGTCTGTTATTTCATGGTAAAAAATATTATTTGTGAATGAGAAAAATACAATTTCCCCTGATATTCCTGTTCAGTACTTAAAAGGTATAGGGCCAAAGAGAGCTGCAGTTCTTCAAAGTGTGGGAATATCAACAGTAGAAGATCTTTTGTATTATTTCCCGAGAAGGTACATAGACAGAAGCACTATTACACCTATTGCCCGGATCAGACCTGATACTGAGGTTACAATTGTGGGTAAAATTCTTGTGTGCCAGATAGTACAGGGGAGAAGAAAAAGATTTGTTGCTCAGGTAGGTGATAGTTCGGGAATTGTTCAGTGTGTGTGGTTTCAGGGAATCCGCTATATTTCAAGAGCCTTTAAAAACGGAGATACAGTTGCTTTCAGCGGAAAAGCTACTGTTTACAGATCAATTCAGCTTGTTCATCCTGATTTTGACAAGATTTATGAGGAGAACGAACCTGACGGAATAAATACCGGAAGAATTATACCTCTTTATCCTTCGTCGGAAAAATTATCTGCAATGGGGTTTGACAGCAGAGGCTTCAGAAGGGTGATAAAATCAGCTCTTTCCGGTGCAGGCGATTCTGTTAAAGAAACACTGCCGGATTTTATTCTCGAAGAAAACAAGTTGACAGGCCTGCAAAATGCGCTACGGCACATGCATTTTCCTGACAACTGGCAAAGTCTGGAGCGTGCACGTACAAGATTGAAATTTGAAGAGCTGTTTTATCTCCAGCTTTTTCTTGCACTTGAGCGCAACAAAAGAGAGTTCTCGCATACGGGAATATCCTTTTCCAAGACCGGGAATCTCACAAAAAAATTTATCGGTAATCTTCATTTTGAGCTGACAAATGCACAGAAGCGTGTACTTCGTGAAATCTACGATGACATGAAATCCGACAGAGTTATGAACCGGCTTATTCAGGGTGATGTGGGATCAGGAAAAACAATAATCAGCGTAATTTCCATGCTGATAGCTGTTGAAAACGGATATCAGGCAGCTTTGATGGCTCCTACTGAAATTCTTGCAGAGCAGCATTACATAACTATTCACAAGTGGTTTGACGCTCTTGGTATAAAGACAATGCTTTTAAGAGGAGGGCATACTGCTTCACAGAGAAAAGAAATTTACAAGACAATTGCAAGCGGTGAAGTGAAAATTGTTGTAGGAACCCACGCACTTGTACAGGATCAGGTGGAATTTAAAAATCTTGGCCTTGTTGTAATAGATGAACAGCACAGGTTTGGCGTTATGCAGAGAGCAAAGCTTATGGGGAAAGGATCAAACCCGGATGTTCTTTTAATGACAGCCACTCCTATCCCGAGAACCATGGCTTTGACTTTGTACGGGGATCTTGATGTTTCTGTTATTGATGAACTGCCTTCAGGCAGGCAGCCTGTCACAACTGTGTGGAGAAGAGCTTCTGATAAGCCCAAAATATACTCTTTTATCAAAGATATTGTAAAGAAGGGTCAGCAGATTTACATAGTATATCCTTTACTGGAAGAGTCGGAAAAAATAGATCTTGCTGCTGCAACAGAAGAGTATGAGCGGTTATCACGGACTGTTTTTAAAGATTTAAGATTAGGCCTTATGCACGGGAAAATGAAACCGGAAGAAAAAGAAGAGGTCATGAACAAGTTTAAATCCGGTGATACAGACATACTGGTAAGCACTACTGTAATTGAGGTTGGTGTTGATGTCCCCAATGCAACTGTTATGCTTATTGAGCATGCAGAAAGATTCGGTCTTACACAACTACATCAGTTAAGAGGAAGAGTAGGCAGAGGAAAGGAAAAATCTTACTGTATTTTAATTACAGGAGGCAGAATAAGCAATGAGGGCGTAGCCAGGGTACAGGCTCTTGTCAATACAAACGACGGTTTTAAAATTGCAGAAGAGGATTTAAAACTCAGAGGACCGGGAGAGTTGTACGGGATAAGACAGCACGGAGATCTCGGCCTAAAAATAGCTGACCTTGTTACAGACGGAGATATTCTGGATAAAGCGAGAAAATCTGCAGTGAAAATAGTAAAAGAACATCCTGATTTATCAGCCGATAATCTTAAGGTTTTGAAAAACAGATACTTTAAAATTTACAAAGAAAGATTCGGGCTGATTAATGTGGGATAGGAATTTTTGCCAGATAAATAGATCACAGTTTTTATTTACTGCGCAACTTTTTTTTATTTAACAAGTTAAATACATTATACTTGATTTAAAATAAATTTAGCAGTATCTTTTTTTACTCAATAAATTCATGATAAAATGTGCTGTAATTTTTAAAAATTTAGAATTTGAATAATTGTATTGTTCTTGTAGCGTAGTAAATTATTTTATTATTTCAATATCGGAGGGGCTTCATGGGAATTTCATTAAAGAACGACATTGACTTAAAACTTCAGTATCTGCTTGGGGGATTGGTGTTTCTGATTTCTTTTATTGTTTACAGTGCATCGGTTGCACCGACTACTTCATTCTGGGACTGCGGCGAGTTTATTGCATGTTCCAGAATCCTCGGTGTAATGCATCCGCCGGGATCTCCGCTGTATCTGTTAATCGGAAGAATAATGACAATGCTGCCTATTGCAAAAGATATTGGACTCAGAGTCAACATGTTTTCGGTTTTTATCAGTGCTGCAACAATGCTTTTAACATTTTTAATAATAATCCAGCTTGTTAAAAGGTGGAGAGGCCAGCCAAAAAATTTTGAAGACCGGATAATAATGTTCGGAAGCGCTGTTTTCGGAGCCCTTGCTCTGGCTTTCAGCGATAGTGTATGGTTTAATTCCGTTGAAGCTGAGGTCTATGCTTTCTCACTCTTTTTTACTGCTCTTGTTGTATGGCTTGCTCTTAAATGGGGAGAGTATTCGGAGAAGGCATCAAGCATGCTTATAATTTTATTTATTTTCTACTTATTCGGACTGGCTACAGGTGTACACCTTTTAAATATACTTGCTTTTCCGTTTGTACTGTTAATAGCCTATTTCCATGATAATGAAAAAGTGCGTAAGCTTCTTCTGCTTTTGACAATTCAGGCTGCAGTGCCGATTCTCTTATACATGCTCTTTTTTCAGTATAATCCCGCTAAAATGACTTATCAGGAGATGATTGCACATCAGGCAAAGGCAGGTGGATTTATGAAAGTATTCGGTCTTGCCTGGATTACAATAACATTGGTATATACGTATGTAAAAGAAAGAGACGTGTTTGTTGTATGGTGGGTGATTCCTGTCCTGATTTTAATCGGGTATTCAACGTATTCGTTAATATATATCAGAGCGCATCTTGTACCTCCAATAAATGAAAATGATCCTTCAACTTTTGAGAGAATGAAGGATTATCTTGAGAGAAAGCAGTACGGAGAGGAGGATCTTCTTCTTACGTTTCTCTATAGAAAAGCCAGTTTCTGGGCTTATCAGATAAATACTATGTACACAAGGTATTTTGGATGGCAGTTTATAGGAAAAGGGACATTATTAGATAATCATGACAGAATTATAGAAGTTATCAGTTTCCGTGGTTTATATGGTATCCCGTTTTTTATTGGGTTGTGGGGTGCTGTCCACCACTTTTTCAAGGACTGGAAAAGAGCACTTTCTGTAGCGGTCCTTTTCTTTCTTACAGGTCTGGCAATTATTATATATCTGAACCAGCCGGATCCTCAGCCAAGAGAGAGAGATTACTCTTATGTGGGTTCTTTCTTTGCTTTTGCCCTGTGGATTGGAATCGGGTTTGCAGGAATAATGGAATGGATTGCAGAGTTTATCCGTGATAAATCTAAAATGAAAAAGATAGTTTATTCTGCAGTTACAATTGTGCTTTTTATTGCGGTTCCTCTGAATATGTATGCATTTAACCGTAAATCTCATTCAAGAGCTAAAAACTATGTGGCATACGATTATTCTTATAATATTCTTCAAAGCTGTGAGCCCAATGCAATTATTTTTACAAACGGAGATAATGATACCTTCCCGTTGTGGTTTTTGCAGGAAGTTTACGGAATAAGAAAGGATGTAAGGGTTGTTAATCTTTCTCTGCTGAATACTCACTGGTATATTAAACAATTGAGAGATCAGGAGCCTAAAATTCCCATTGGACTCAGTGACGAAGTGATAAACACTCTTTATGCAATGCCGTGGGAGAGAAAGAGAGTGCAGATTCCTGTTCCGCCTGATGTTGTAAAAAAACTTAAGGAATCTTTGAAGCCGGAGATTGCAAAAAGAGTGAAAAAAGAATTTGAGGTGGAACTTGCCCCTACGTTTAAATCCGGAGGAGGGCAAGGTATCAGAGTTCAGGATCTTATGGTTTTAAGGATACTGCAGTCAGTTCAGTGGAGAAGACCTGTCTATTTTGCAATGACAGTATCAAGTCAAAACAAAATAGGCCTTGACAGCTATTTAAGACTGGATGGTCTGGCTTTTAAAGTCATGCCTTACAAGGTTTATGAGGTGGATCCTGAAATTCTGGAGAAAAATCTGTTGGAGAAGTTTTTATACAAAGGTCTGAATGATCACAGTGTTTATTACAATGTTAATATACAGAATCTCCTGCAGAATTACAGATCTTCATTTATGGAACTTGCAAGATATTATATTGAAAAAGGTAATAAAGAAAAAGCTGCTGAAATTTTAAAGAAAATGGACGAGATAATTCCTGATACACATGTGCCTTATACTGATAAAAGGCAGGCTCTTATTGTGTCCGATATTTTCCGGCGGGCAGGTCTGGATCCTGCTTTTGAGGCCAGATCCCAACGTATTATTCCGGGACATCTGCCAAGTGTTCAGGAACAGTCATGGCTTGCAGGATACTATGCTCAGGTATTAAGAGACTGGGAAAAATCCGAGGAACTGTACAGAGAACTGATTAATCATAATCCAAATTCAGCAGAGGCTTTTGCAGGATTGTTCCAGGTGTACAAATCATCAAAACAGTATAATAAAGCTATTACACTGCTTGAAGACTGGCTGTTAAGGCATCCAGGTGACACAGGAGCGAAAAACGAACTTGATAATCTTAAAAAACTTGCAGCTGATTCTCTGAAAACCCGTTAAGAAACAGGCGGTGTAAGAATAAGCTAATGAATAATGCGGATACAGTCGGCGCAGGTTATGTTCCTCGGGTAACTGTGGTAATACCCCACTGGAAAGGGGAAGATATTCTGCGCCATACTCTTAAATTTTTATACAGAACAGATTATGGTAACTTTTCGGTTATAGTTGTAAACAATGATTCGCCTGACGGAAGTATTGATAAAGTAATGCCCGATTTCCCTCAGGCAAAGATTGTAAATGCGCCGAGAAATCTTGGTTTTGCAGCAGGATGCAATCTTGGTATTAAACATGCGGATTCGGAATATATAGTTCTTTTAAATAATGATACTGAAGTTGACAGTAACTGGCTTTTGAATCTTGTTTCTGTAATCAGCAGTGATACTTCGGTTGCCGCAGTGCAGGTAAAACTTCTGAATTATTTTAAAAGAGAGTTTTTTGATTACAGCGGAGCTGCAGGCGGGCTTATTGATATTTTCGGTTATCCCTTTGCTCTGGGCAGAGTTTTCGATTATATGGAACAGGATAAGGGGCAATATGATTCTGTTAAAGATGTGTTCTGGGCTTCAGGCGCAGCTGTTATATTAAGAAAATCAGCTCTTGATAAAACAGGTCTTTTAGATGAGATGTTTTTTGCGCATATGGAAGAGATTGATCTGGAATGGAGGTTTCAGCTTAACGGATACAAGGTAATGACCTGTCCCGATGCTGTTGTGTATCACAGATCCGGTGCTACACTGCAGAAAGAAAATCTCATGAAAATGAGACTGAACCACAGAAATAATCTTATAATGCTGCTAAAAAATTACGGGACTTTAACATTGCTATGGGTTTTGCCCTTAAGAATAATGTTTGAGATTATAACAGTTGTTTTTGGAATAATAACGCTGCAACCGGGAAGATCAGCAGCTGTTATTTTAAGTTTTATTGATGTTATTATAAATCTGCCCTTGATTTTGAGAAAAAGAAGGGTTGTACAGAATAAAAGGATTATTCCAGACAGCGAAATTATGAAGAAGATGTTCAGGGGAAGTATTGTTTTTGAATATTTTATAAAAAGAAAAAAAACAGCGGCTCAAATTTTGTAATGGTGGATTATTGGTAGCAAAAAATATATTCAGGCTTCTAAAAATTGTTTTCAGTGCTTTTCTTATAGGTTTTTTACTCTATCGAATTGGTATTGGCAGGATTGCCGAGCATCTTGCTGGGGCTGATCCGTTATGGCTTGTTGCAGCAGTTGTTGTTTTTTTACTGAGCCATTTTGCAGGAAGCTTTCAATGGTTTTTATTACTACAAAACCACAATGTTAAAATCAGATGGGCCAAAGTTCTTTCTTTTTATTTTGTGGGATTATTCCTGAATAATTTTTTACTCAGCAATCTCGGCGGAGATATTTTCAGGATGGCTGATATAAAGCGTTATTCAGATGATTTGTCCGGCGCTGTTTCAACGGTTTTTCTGGACAGATTATCAGGTTTTTTCCTTTTGTCAACTCTTGCTGTTTTATTAAGCCCCTGGATAATTATCCGAAGTGGTTTTAATTCTGAATTGACGGTTTTAATTGTTATCCTTATTTTTTTGTGGACAGTTCTTTTATTTACATTGTTCAGCAAAAGATTTGCAAGACCTTTTGCGTTTATAGTAAAAAAAATTATGCCTGAAAGTTTATCTTTAAAGGCAAAAGAGATTTATCAGAATATCTATACGTTTGGAAGACAGGGGAAAATTGTAGGACAGGTCATTTTACTTTCACTGGTTATTCAGAGTTTGCGGATTTTGACACATTATGTTCTGGCCAGATCTCTCGGAGTAAATGTATCTCCTGCTGCATTTTTTATTATCGTGCCTGTTATTGCAATTGCGGCAAGTCTGCCTGTAAGCTTTGGAGGTATAGGGATAAGAGAGCAGACCGGAATTATACTTTTCGCACTTGTAGGGATCAGTGAGGTTAAAGCATTTTCAATAGAGTTTATGGCCTATCTTATAGCAATAATTTCCAGTGTTCCGGGGGGAATAATATTTATTACGAGAAAAGGTGTAAATAAAGGAAATAATTAATCGGAGGATAAAATGTTTAAAAAAATATTATATACTGCAACAGGAATTATAATGGTATTCCTGATTTCTCTTTCCTGCTCCATGAAAAAGAACTCATGGTGGCAGGAGCCTGTTATAGGAGTTATGGCGGATTCTACTGACTGGATGGCTTTACAGGCAGATTTAAGAACAACATTTGAAAGAGTAGTCAGAACTCCTCAGCTTGAGAAGACATACAGTCTGCGATATGTTACAAAGAATAAATTTATGAGGTACACGAGATTTAAATATCTGATACTTGCAGGAACTTTGCAGTCAAAAGGCAGAGTGGGCAAAATTGTTCAGCGGGTGTGTTCTGATCCTGTAGTCAGAAAAAATGTGGAAAACGGTGAGAATTTCATGTTTGTGGAAAGGGATCAGTGGAGCAGGGATCAGCTTATGCTTATACTTGTAAGCAAAGATATCCCTTCATTAAGGCAAAAAATTATGACAAACAGTTCATTTTTATATCAAGTGTTTGATACTGATTTTAAAGATTATCTTAAGAAAATAATGTTTAAAAGGAGAGAGCAGAAGGATATTGAAAAGAACCTTCTTGTAAATTACGGATGGAAAATACGGGTTCAGCATGACTATTTTGTTGCGCAGGAATTTCCTGATCAGGGTTTTGTGTGGTTCAGAAGAATGTATCCGGAACGCTGGATTTTTGTAAGATGGATTGACGGTGGAGATACAACTAAGCTGGATTCTTACTGGATTGTCAAAGAGAGGAACCGAATCGGGGCAAAGTATTATGGTGGAGACAGGGTGTCAGATAAATACCTGTTCTCTCCGAGATCGGAATTCTTAGGCCGTCCGGCTCAGATAACAACAGGATTGTGGGAAAACGATGCAAAAGTAGCAGGTGGGCCCTTTAAAAATTATACTTTTTATGATGCTCTGTCAAAGCGTGTTTATATGATTGATATAGCAGTATTTGCTCCGGGAGAGGATAAACTTCCATATCTCAGACGTCTTGACATTATTGCTCATTCTTTTAAAACCATTTTTGAGATGGAGGATTAAATATGGCGGAAACACCGGTAGTAGGAGTTATTATGGGCAGCAGTTCTGATGAAAAGGTTATGAAAAAATGTACGGAATATCTTGATTTTTTTGGAATAAATTATACATACGATATACTTTCGGCGCATAGAAATGCCGACAAGGTGGATCAGTACGCTTCAACAGCAGCAGAAAGAGGATTAAAAGTTATAATTGCAGGAGCAGGCATGGCTGCTGCTCTTCCGGGAGTTATTGCTGCAAGAACAGTGATTCCTGTAATAGGAGTTCCTCTTGAAGGCTCGGCTCTCGGAGGACAGGATGCTCTTTATTCAATTGTACAGATGCCTCCCGGTATACCTGTTGCAACTGTGGCAATAGGCTCCGCAGGAGCAAAGAATGCAGCAATCCTTGCAGCGGAGATTCTGGCTCTCTCAGATGAAAATATAAGAGCAAAACTTTTTGAATTCCGTGAAATGGGTTCAAAACTTTAAAAATAATTTTCGGGTTAGGTGGTAAATAAGGAAAAAGAATGGAAAAAATACTTGTTATTCTTCCGACTTACAATGAGAAAGATAATATTCGGAAAATCATTGCTGAAATATTAAAAAAAGGCAACAATATTGAAGTCCTTGTGATAGACGATAATTCACCTGACGGAACCGGAGATATTGTAGGTAAAATTATTAAGAATAATTCGAGAGTTCACCTTTTAACAAGGCCCGGGAAACTGGGACTGGGCACTGCTTATGTTGAGGGCTTTAAATATGCTTTATCTCACGATTATGAACTGATTTTTGAGATGGATGCGGATTTTTCTCATGATCCTAAAGAGATCCCGAGATTTTTGGAAGAGATTAAAGACAGTGATGTTGTTGTGGGATCCAGATATATAAGCGGAGTAAATGTTGTAAACTGGCCCATGTCGCGGCTTCTTTTATCGTGGCTGGCAAATTTATATACACGTATTGTAACAGGTATGCCCCTTAAAGATGCAACCAGTGGGTTTAAATGCATAAGACGCAAGGTTCTTGAAGATATTAATCTGGAGCATATCCAGTCCGACGGATATAGTTTCCAGATTGAGATTCATTACAGAGTATGGAGAAAGGGGTTTAAAATAAAGGAGATACCAATAATCTTTATTGACCGCAGAATCGGTGTTTCAAAAATGAATACAGGAATTATTAATGAGGCTGCACTGCTTGTATGGAAGCTGCGATTTATGCGGATATTCGGTAAAATCTGACAGACCTTTATAAGTTTAAGCTCCCATGAAAGAATTATCAATCATAATAGTAAATTATAATGTCCGCTACTATATTCAGCAGGCTCTTCACTCAATTTGCAGGGCTGTAAAAAATATTGATGCTGAAATTATTGTTGTGGACAACGGCTCTGGTGACGGCAGTGTACAATTGATTAAGAGAGAATTCCCCTCCGTAAAATTAATCCGGAACAAAGAAAATGCAGGATTTGCAAAAGCCAATAATCAGGCAATAAAAATTGCCAAAGGAAAAATTGTTGCACTTGTAAATCCTGATACACTGGTCAGAGAAGACACTTTTAATGTATGCTTGAATTATCTTAATTCACATGATGATGTAGGGGCAGTAGGATGTAAAATACTGAACCCTGACGGTAGTCTTCAGCTTGCATGCAGAAGAAGTTTTCCCTCTCCCTGGGTTGCGTTTACAAAAATTGCAGGATTAAACGCTCTTTTTCCAAAGAGCCGACTGTTCGGCAGATACAATCTTACTTATCTTGATCCTGATAAAGCAGCGGAAGTCGAGGCAATATCAGGCTCATTCATGGTTGTAAAAAAGGAAGCTATAGATCAGGCCGGGATGCTGGACGAAAGATTTTTTATGTACGGTGAGGATCTTGACTGGTGTTACAGAATTAACAGTGCAGGATGGAAAATTGTATATCTGCCTGATACGGAGATAATTCATTACAAAGGACAGTCTGCTCTTGAGGCACCTTTTGACAATCTTCTTGTATTTAACAAAGCTATGCTGCTGTTTGTAAAAAAACACATGAAACCAGGATTGTCTTTACTGCCTCAATGGATTTTGATACTCGGCATATGGATAAGATCCGTTGTTTCCGTAACAGTAAAATTTATTTCCAGGCATTTTCCGGTTATTGTTGATTTTCTCCTTCTTTCAGTAAGCATGGTTATATCAATACTTATCAGATTTTCTCCTGCAGGCAGGGCAGGCGATTATTTTTCTGCATACAAATATATAATTCCTGTTTATTCCCTGTTATGGCTTTTATGTCTTGCAGGTACAAGTCTGTACCGGAGACGCAGTTATAACATATCGAGGACAATTGCAGGGGTTTTAACAGGATTAATTCTCAATACATCCCTGACTTTTTTCTTTCCCCAGTTTGCGTATTCAAGGCAGGTTGTTCTTGTTTCCGCATTATTAAATCTTTTCCTTCTTACAGGGTGGAGAGTTATTCTCCGTTTTTTACCAAATGTTGAAAGAGTGCCGTTTTTAAAAGATACAGTGCTTTCTTTTGTAAAAAAGAGAGTCGTTGTTGCAGGAACAGGTAAAAAAAGCAGGGAGATAATAACAAAAATAGAAAACCGTATAAAAAAGAATGTTAAGGTCGTGGGAATAATAGCAGTGACAGAAGATGATTTTAACATTCCGGATAAAGAAGAGTTCCCTGTTCTCGGTACAGTATATGAGATAAACAGACTGGTAAAAGTGCATAAAATAAATGAAATTATTATTCCGCCTGATGTGTTAAGCTACAAGCAAATTCTTTCAGTAGTTGCAGATACAAGAAATCTGAATGTTGATATAAAAATGGTTGCAAGAGAGATGGATGTGTTAATCGGCCGGTCTGTTGTTGAATCTATTGACGAGATATCATTTGTTGATATTGAATATAAAATTTATTTTTGGTATAACAGATTTTTAAAACGGATGTTTGATTTGATTCTATCTCTGCTGCTGCTGCCTTTTTCTCTTGCTGTGCATGTTTATACAACGTTGTCCCCTGATTACACAATAATCAAAACAGTTTTAAAAAGACCGGCAAAAGATGTATATTTAAAACAGTTGTCTTGCAATGGTAAAAAAAATAGTGTAATAGTTGAAACTCTTTTTTATATTTTATATGTATTTTCAGGCAAGATGAGTTTTGTTGGTATTGAACCTGATCCGGATGCAACAGTTCATACAGTGTGGTTTAAGCCGGGACTTACAACCCTGTACAGAGTAAGTGAAGATTTATCAGGCTCTGCAGAGAGTAAACAGAGGTATAATTACTATTATTTAAGAAATTATTCTCTGTTAATGGATTTGGAAATATTAATTAAATCGATAATACCATAGTTTTTAAAAAGGATTGGCAATGGTTGAGTTTACCCTTGAATTTGAAAAACCAATTGTGGAATTGGAAGAAAAAATCAATGAGATGAAGGCTCTTTCTGCAGGACAGAGTGGTGTTATATCCGAAGAAATTGCGCGTCTTGAATCAAAGCTGTACAAACTTATGGATGATACCTATTCCAGATTAAACAGATGGCAGAGAGTACAGCTTGCAAGGCATCCCATGAGACCCTATTCGCTTGATTATATAGAAAGAATATTTACGGATTTTATTGAGCTTCACGGAGACCGTCAATACAGGGACGATCCTGCGCTTGTAGCAGGGCTTGCAAAGCTTGACGGCAGATCTGTGATGGTTCTGGGGCAGCAGAAAGGAAGAACAACAAAGGAAAAGCTCTTCAGAAATTTCGGAATGATGCATCCGGAAGGTTACAGAAAGGCCTTAAGGCTTATGAAAATGGCAGATAAGTTTAAAAGACCGATTATTGTTTTTGTGGATACTCCGGGTGCTTATCCCGGAATCGGAGCGGAAGAGCGGGGCCAGGGAGAGGCAATTGCAAGAAATCTGTTTGAAATGTCTGTTTTAAAGGTTCCCATAATAGTTGTAATTATTGCAGAAGGCGCTTCAGGCGGGGCTCTTGGTATAGGAGTGGGCGACAGAGTTTACATGCTGGAGAACAGCTGGTATTCCGTTATATCTCCTGAAGGATGCGCTGCAATTTTGTGGAGAGATGCAGCCAAGGCTCCCAAAGCCGCAGAAGAACTTAAACTTTCTGCAAATGACCTGATGGAATTGAAAGTGATTGACGGGATTATAAAAGAACCGGTTGGAGGAGCACATAGGAATTATGACGAAGCTGCAAGACTGGTCAAAGAGCAGATTGTTAACTCTTTGGCGGAATTATCTCCTGTACCTCCTGATACACTTATTGATCAGAGAATTTTAAAGTATGAAAAAATGGGATTTTATAAAGAATGAAAAAAGAATTTATTTATAAGTACAGAATAAGATATGCAGATACGGATAAAATGGGCGTTGCATATCACGGAAGATATTTTGAATGGTTTGAAGCTGCTCGTACCGAGCTTATGAGAGCAAACGGAATGTCGTATGATTCTCTTGAAGATCAGGGTATTTCTCTGCCTGTTATTGAGGCTCAATGCAGGTATGTTCAGTCTGTTCAGTATGACGAGATTGTACAGATAAAAACATGGATTGATGATGTGACGCGGTCAAGACTGTTAATACGATATGAACTTTTTACAAAAGAGAGCGGACGGCCCAAAGCACACGGATTTACAATGCACTGTTATATGAACAAGCAGGGCAGAGCAGTTCGCGCTCCGCATGACTTAGTGGAATTTTTTAATAAATTTTTATCAAAGAAGAAATAAACAAGGGAACAGTTATGTTAAAAAAAGAGCTGCTTGATATTCTTGTATGTCCAAAATGCAAAGGGGAGCTTGAGTATAAACCGGAAGAGGATATACTTATTTGTCATTCCTGCAGATTAAAGTACAGAGTGGAGGATGACATACCTGTTATGCTTATTGATGAGGCGGAAAAGTTTTAATATCCGGGAATACATGGTGAAATAAATGAAAAAAGTAATAATCTTTTTTGTTGTGGTCTTTTTAAGTGGCTCTCTGATGTCTCAGGGGACAGGCATTACAAAAAGTACCGATATAGAAAGCTCTGTAAATTATATTAAACAGTGTCAGGATTTTATTCAGCAGGAGTAGTATGATAAAGCTGTGAAAGCAGAGCCAAGACCACACTAAAAATGAAACCGGGATATTTTTATCAGGAGCACAATAAATTTTCTAAGGCGGATAGTGTTTTCCGTTCAATTTTAAAAGATGATCCTGATTATTTAAATGCACATTACCAGATTGGAAGAACTGCAGCTTTTTCAGGAAACAGATTAAGAGAGGGAATAAATCATTTAAAGTTATTTATTTCTATGCAGAAAGAGAATAAAAATAATATTTTTTCTGCACATTGGAGGATCGGCATTATTTATGAAAAAATGGGGATCAGGGACAGCGCTTTGGTTAAATACCAGACAGCGTTAAGATTTAATCCGAAAAATAAAGAAGCGCTAAAGGCTGTAAGTAAACTGACCCGTTAGAACTTTTTTTAAATTGTGTCATAATCGGGTAAAAAGAAACCTATCTGTAAATAATACTCTTTTTACAGTCAGCAGTTACAAAAAATAAAAATATTTGCATTACTTGTTTTACTCTGTTAAATTATAGTATACCCGGGATATTGATATTTTAGGAGGTGTCTCTTGGCTAAAATTTTAATTGTTGATGATGAGGCTCCGTTCAGATCATACATTTCTGATGTTGTGAAAAGAATGAATCACCAGCCGGTTGAAGCGGAAAACGGGCTGGTTGCATGGAAAGCATATCAAAAAGAAAAAATAGATCTGTGCATGGTGGATGTTAATATGCCGGAAATGGATGGTATAGGTTTTTTGGACAGAGTTAAAAAATACGACCCTGCTGCAATAGTCATTATGATGACGGGTTTTCCCACAGCAGAAACAATAATTGAAACAATTGAGGATGACGGTTACACATATATTTCCAAACCAATAGATGTGCCTGTACTTATGAGTTTAGTTGAAAGAGGCCTTTCAGCAAGAAAAAAACGTTTGGAACAGTTCAGGAAAAAGAAAGCCTGAATATCTTAAAATAATTTAACAATTCTGCCGGATTTTGTATTGCACTTTTTCCCCTGCAAAAATTATCCGGCTTTTTTAATCTGCATGGACTGCGCAAGAATCTTTTTTGAATAATCTATATAATTCAGCGATTGCTGAAACCATTTGTCGCGAAGAAGCTGTACTTTATATCTTGCCTGATCCCCCCACAAAATTTCTGCAACATTTTGTTTTAAGAAGAAAGATATGTCCTTGTTGTTTCGGACAAAATCTTTACGCGATATCTTAAAACCTTTGTTTTTAATGTACGTATAAAATTCATTTAAAACAGCATCAGAGGGCTCATATTTGTGTAAGAAATTGTACAGGCTCATATTCTTTTTCGGGTGATTGTTTATATAATTCTCAGTAAAAGTAAATAACAGTCTGTCTTTTGAAAGTACCAGTTTTCTGACTATGGAACTGACTGTGTCCATATATGATTCAAGAATATAGTCCGGCGTGATACCGCCGCCGCCGTAAACCGTGCGCCCCAGGATTTTTGTTCTGAATACGGGCATATCTTTAGTTGTATCTGGTCTGCCGTTTGCAGGCTCAAGATAGTATTCTGTTTTTGATTTATTTTTATAAGGCCTTTGAATGAGCCTTCCGGACGGGGTATAATACCTTGCGGTTACCATTAAAAGGGCAGAACCGTCTTTAAATGTGTATTGACTCTGTACAAGCCCTTTACCAAAGCTTGTTTCTCCTATTATTACGCCTCTGTCCCAATCCTGTATTGCACCTGCAACAATTTCGGATGCAGATGCAGAGCTGTGATTAATCATAACTGTGATCGGAATCTCTGTAACAGGTTTTCTGAAAGATGCCCTGAATTCTCTGAATGATCTTGCTATTCTGCCTTTTGTATAAACAATAAGCTGTCCTCTTTTAAGAAAGGTCTGGGCAACCTCCACAGCAGCGTTAAGATATCCTCCGCCGTTATCTCTCAAATCCAGTATTAAATACTCCATACCTTTTTCCAGTAAATCCGCAAGGTGTTTCTGAAGTTCTTTACCGGTTGTTGATGAAAATCTGAGAATTGCTATGTACCCGACTTTTGGTTTTACCATAAACGCATAAGGAATACTTTCAAGATGTACATTATCTCTTGTAAGAGTAAAATTAATAAGTTTTTTATACCCGTGCCGTTCAACTGAAATATTGACTGTTGTGCCCCTGGGACCCATAAGTTTAAGAGGAACCTCATCCCGCTTAATTCCAACAGAGCTGTGACCGTTTATTTTAACTATTCTGTCTCCGGGTTTCAGACCGGCTTTTTGTGACGGGCCTCCTTTTATTACGGACATAACTGTGATTTTGCCGTTTACAACATCAAATGTAATACCAATACCTGAATATCCGCTGAAATTCTGATTCCATTTTTTATATTCTTCTGTAGTAAGATATGTAGTATGAGGATCCAGATCTGAGACCATACCTTTTATTGCACTGTTTACAAGATCCACAGGATCTTTTTCATCCACATAATCTGTTTCAATTTTTCTTAATATTGCGCTGAAAAGTTCAATTTTTTTATAGAATGATCTGCCCGAAGAGTATATTTTACTGTTTGTCCCGGAAATGAAGAGTAAAAGGGAGGTTAAAACCATTATTGAAATAATTGATATTTTTTTCCAGGTCATTTGAATCCTCATTATTATACATCCTTTGTACCTCGCTTCAGAGGTGATTATCTGTATTCTCCGTTTTCTGCCGGATAATTTTAAAAAATATAATAATATGCTTTGTTAATGTCAAGAAAGTAAGTTCTTAATTATTTATAACCGAATAATTTTTGCCGTCAGATTTAATTATTACTGCGCCGGAATAGTCTGTCCGGATTATTGAAACATTACTGTTTTTAAGCCTTTCTATACAATAGGGAGAAGGATGTTTGTAAACATTTTTTCTACCCACCGAGATAACCGCAAATTCAGGTCTGATGTGTTTAAGAAATTCTACGGAGCAGGATTTTGCACTGCCGTGGTGACCTACTTTGATTATATCGGATTTAAATGAAAGATTTTTCCTGATAAGATTGTTTTCTACCGGGAATTCCGCATCTCCCATAAACAGAAACCGGTTATTACCAAAGCATATTTCAGTGACAACAGATGTATTGTTAATGTCATTTTTAAATCTTTTTTTATCAAGAGAATCAGGAGATAATAAATATATTTTTGCGCCGGGGAATCCTGTAATGCTGTCAACAGCGGTAACTACAGAGACCGGGATTTTTCTGTTCTTAATCACGCGGGATAATTGCCTGTTAAGTTTTGAATCAAAATCAACTCCGTTACAGTATAGTCTGCCCACAGAAAAGTTATTTAAAATATAAACAAGACCTCCGATATGATCATTATGAGCGTGAGTGGCAATTACTGCATCTATTTTCCTGATTCCGTTTTTCAACAGAAACGGTGCTATTACGTTTTTGCCGTTATCAAACCTGCCGTTGTTGTTTCCTCCGTCAATCAGCATTGTCTTTTTCCGGGGGAACATAATCAAGGCTGCATCCCCCTGTCCCACATCGAACTGAATCCATTTCAGCCGGGAGAAACTGCCTGTCAGTGCAGTTGACCAGACAAGAGTGTTGGATAAAATCAGAACAGCAAAAACAAGATACTTTCTTGTTTTTTTCTTTCCTGAAAACAGGGTAAAAACAGTAAGTATATAAATAACAACTATTCCGAAGCTTAACGACGGTACCTGAATGCGGGAAAACGGGACAGCAGCAAAAACAGATGTAAACCAGTTTATAAAATAGATTATAAAACTTGTGCATAAACCGTAGATACCAGCTATAAAACCGCTGAACAGAGAAAAAATCACAGTTAAAAGCCCAAGACTGACTATAAAACCTGCTGCAGGAATTGCTATAAGATTAACAACAGGAGAAAGAACAGGTATGGTGTTAAATACTCTGAAAGTTACAGGAAGCGTGCCGATTTGCGCTGCAACGGAAACAATCGTCAGGTCAATAATACTTTTCAGAATTTTATCACGCGGATAGAGACTGAATCTTATAACAGCTTTTTTCAGTCCGGGATAAAAATAAATAATGGAAAACACAGCAGAAAAAGAGAGAATAAAACCTGTGTCAAACAGCCAGAGAGGCTGGATTAAAAGAAGTATGATTCCTGCAACACCGATAATATTTAAAGGGTCAGGTCTTTTTTTCAGCAGTTTTCCCAAAAGAAATAATGCTGCCATAACAAAGGCTCTTAGAATGGAAGCGCGGATTTCCGTTATCAGTGTAAACAGAAAAAGTCCTGCAATTTCCAGTACAATACGAACTTTTACAGGGATTCTGAACATGCTGAAAAGCATTTCAAGAAACAGAAGAACAAAACCGAGATGCAGACCGCTTACTGCAAGAATGTGAAGTGCTCCGCTGTACTTGAAATTTTCTATTATCTGATCCTGAATTAATCCTCTTTCACCTGTCAGAAACGCCAGGGCCAGAGGCAGAGCAGGTTTTTCAATATGGGATTCCAGGGATTTGCGGACAAATCTTTTAACAGGATAGACTATTGATCTGTTTATCAGGGAGCCGCTGTTTTCTTTTGTTTTTTTTATATATTTTACACTTTTCCCGATTGCAAAAATATTTTTTGATGCAAGAAATGCCCGGTAATCAAAGCCTCCGGGATTTCTCCTTTTATCAGGTAAGATAATTGACAGTTCAGTTATAAACTGATCACCGTATTGCAGAGAAGATGGTACGTTCCTGTACGCAGTTATAAGAATTTTCCCGGAGCATTTAATCGTTGTGTCCCGGGTTGTAATTGTTTCGCATTCTGCATAGAGCCGTGTTTTCTTATCATAATGCACAGGATATTTAATAAGGTGAGCCTTTAAAACTATTTTTGATCCGGAATCTGCAAAGTTTGATATATAAGTGACAGGGATAT
>Ga0190359_1000656_pt1 | contig 22978 bp, 18 predicted proteins | sample 48721823_MG_FD_161269 | JGI IMG/M metagenome (GOLD analysis project Ga0190359, IMG submission 161269) | Hydrothermal vent microbial mat bacterial communities from Southern Trench, Guaymas Basin, Mexico - 4872-18-2-3_MG | ecosystem: Environmental > Aquatic > Marine > Hydrothermal vents >... | reverse complement strand
GAGCCGACCATTCAGAAACAGGGTAAGGATCGGCTTATAATAGAACTGCCGGGATTGCGTAATGAAGAAGCTGCCAAGCAGGTGGTCGGATCAACGGCACAGCTCGAGTTTAAACTGCTGCGCGAAGCTGCCGAACTTGACAAAGCAATCCGGACAATCGATAAAGTTCTCAAAGGAGAACTGGAGAAAGCGGATACCGCAACGATTGATACGGCGGATACCAGTGCAGTGAAAGAAAAAGAGGATCAGGAGCATGCAGAGCAGCTCTTTTCCGGACAGGAAGAAGAAACGGATACTGCAGTTGTTGAAGCGGAGGGAGAGGACACGGAGGATGTGTTCTCATTAACCTCATTCAAGGATTACCTGGTTGCCGTGGGTTCCAGTATGATTGGTGTCCGGGAGAAGGATAAAGCCAAGGTGGATGCGATACTTTCCCGTAAAAAGGTGCAGGATGCGTTGAAACGAGCCGGTCTCAGCGGCAGTATGTTCCTCTGGGGACACGATCTTGAAAAGGTGAATAATATGGAGATACGCCCCATTTACTATGTGCGAAGCAAGGCTGAGCTGAAGGGTGATATTATAAAAGACGCTAGGTGGGAAGTTGCCAGGGGAGGCCTTGAAGCCGGCCAGGCAGTAGTCAACCTCGAGATGAATCGTAAAGGTGCACGAAGATTTTCCCGGGTAACCGGTGTCAATGTACACAAATTCCTGGCTATAATTCTGGACAGTACCGTCTACTCGGCGCCACAAATCAGACAGAAGATTTCCCAGGGACGTGCCCAGATTACCGGAAGCTTTACGCCGGATGAAGCCAAGGCACTCGCTATTGTACTCCGTGCAGGCGCCCTGCCCGCACCGGTAAAGATCATCGAAGAGCGGACCGTGGGCCCTTCACTCGGACAGGACTCCATTAATAAAGCTGTTAAAGCATGCATTATTGGATTCGCACTTATTGTGCTGTTTATGATTATTTATTATAAATTCGCCGGATTAATTGCAAATGTCGCGTTGTTCCTGAATCTTATCTTCGTCCTTGCAATTATGGCAAGTGTGGGGGCCACCCTCACCCTTCCCGGTGTGGCCGGTTTGATCCTTATTATTGGTATGTCCATTGATGCAAATGTGATTATCTTCGAGCGCATCCGGGAAGAGCTGTCTATCGGTAAAACTATCCGCAGTGCTGTGGATGCCGGTTACGCCCGTGCGTTTGTCACCATCATGGATGCCAATATTACCACCCTGTTTACCGCCCTGGTTCTTATGTGGGTCGGTACCGGACCGATTAAAGGATTCGCAGTTACCATGATCTTCGGTATACTGGTATCACTGTTCACAGCGCTCTTTATAACACATGTTATTTTTAATATCATTACGTCAAATAAAGAAATAAAGAAATTAAGTATCTAATTACATACACACTATAGAGGAAGCATTATGCAGTTTTTTAAATCTCCGAATATTAATTTTATAGGGAAACGAAACATCGCCTTTATTATTTCCGGAATAATGTTTGTGGTCACTATCGCCTCAGTTGTGGTACACCGGGGATTGAATGCCTCCATTGATTTTGTAGGCGGCACCGTGCTACAACTGAAGTTCGAAAAGCCTGTCACCGAAGATATCGGTTCCATCAGATCAATTATTGCTGAATTGAACTTTGGCACCCCCGAAGTAAAAACTATCGGGGCGGCAGGGACTGAGATACAGATTATTGTCAAGAAACAGGCTGAAGGTACTCTCGTTGGTGATGCGGTTAAAGAGGCGCTTCGTAAGAAATTCAGCGAGAATCCCTTTGAATTGCGACGTGAAGAGAAGGTCGGACCGAAGATTGGTAAAGAATTGCAGGGAAAAGGTTCTCTTGCGGTGCTCCTCTCGCTTGTGGTTATTGTTATCTATATCGGTATAAGATTCCACCTGCCTTTCGGCATTGCCGCCATTGTGGCTCTTTTCCATGATGTCGTTATAACCATAGGGGTATTTTCCGTACTGGATGCGGAATTTTCTCTGCCCATTATCGCCGCGTTACTCACCATTATCGGATATTCCCTCAATGATACCATAGTGGTATTTGACCGGATCCGGGAAAACCTCGGCGGGCTGAGCGCAAAAAAAAGTTTCAATGAAAAGGTGAACACCAGTATTAACCAGTGTCTCTCACGTACTATCTTAACTTCGTTGACCACGCTGGTTGTTGTGGTAACCCTTTTCGTCTATTTCTTCAACAGCGGCGACGTCCTGAAATATTTTTCCGGGGCTCTGCTTACCGGGATTATTGTCGGTACCTACTCCTCGATCTATATCGCCAGCCCGGTACTGATACTGTGGAATCAGAAGTGGACCATTAAATAAAATCGAAACCATAGAAGCTTCCCCGCAGGGAGAAGCTTCTCGATTGGAACAAACATTAATTAAAAAGGCGGGAAATGCTTTTCCCGCCTTTTCCGTTTATTCACGGATGGGAATATTATTCAACTTTCACTTCAATAGATTTTGGTTTAGCCTTTTCGGTCTTCTTAATGGTCAGCTCCAGTGTGCCGTTTTTGTAGCTGGCGGCGATATTTTTTTCGTCAACATGTTCCGGTAAGGCGAAGCTTCTGCAGAAACTGCCGTAGCTCCGCTCGTAATAGTAGTACTTACCTTTTTCACGGTTTCTCTTCTCCTGTTTTTTTTCACCGCTTATTCTCAATACACCGCCCTCCACAGTAATGTTTATATCCTTCTTATCAAGTCCGGGGATATCTGCGCGAAGTACATAATTGTTGTCGTTTTCAACAATGTCTACCTCCGGCCACTGGTGACGCACCAATTCCTTTCCCCCGTTGAAAAAGAACCCGTCATTAAAAAAGTCGTCAAACAGATTGGAAAGGCTGAAAAGCGGTTTCTCATAACGTATCAGGGCATTCATAATTACCTCCTGTTAAGGTGAATGTTTTTTCTATAGCTCCTTGAGAAAATCATCGAACGATTTACTCGTATGCAAGGCGATTTTCAAATTTATGATATCCTCATTTCGAATGACAACAGTCCTCTCCGGTCTTCCTTCAAGAAAAGGTATATAATCCGGACCCTGTATCTTTTCCAGCTTTATCCTCCTTTTATCTTCAACATGATGCTTTTTCATTGCAACCTCCTCTAACTCTTCCATTTTCCTTCGCTAATAACTATTGCAACCATTGTGCCACAAACAGGAAATAGCCTTAAAAGCTCGATTTGGGAGGTTTTAGTGAGTATTAAAGCCTTTATAGTGAAAAGCAGGTTAAATAATGGAACAACAAAACAACACAAGCGTTTCATTTTGGAACACTAAAATCCCTCCAGTACTCCATACCAAAAGTCGGTCTCTGTCCTGAATTTGACCTTTCATAAAACAAACATAGTTCTACTTTATTTAAGAATATATTTTTAATGTCCTGTTTTTTTTAACACAGCCTATATATATAAGGAGAATCAGTTTATGCGTATACTTTCAGGAATTCAGCCGTCGGGTAAGTTGCATATCGGCAACTATCTCGGCATGATAAAACCGATGGTGGCGTCTCAGAGCCGGGGAGAACTGTTCTGTTTTATCGCAAACATGCACAGCCTTACCTCCATATTTGACGGCGTGGTAATGAGAGAAAACATCAACGATGCCCTTATCGATCTTCTGGCACTGGGAATTGATCCGGACCAATCGTATCTTTACGTACAGTCCGACCTGCCTGAAGTTGCTGAATTAACCTGGTACCTTAACACCGTAACCCCAATGGGACTGCTCCAGCGGTGCCACTCCTATAAAGACAAGGTGGCACGCGATATTCCGGCATCAAGTGGACTCTTTACCTATCCCGTGCTTATGGCCGCCGATATACTCCTTTACAGCGCCAATATTGTCCCGGTCGGCAGCGACCAGAAACAGCACGTTGAAGTGACCCGTGATATCGCTATTAAATTTAACAACACTTACGGTGATATTCTAACGGTACCGGAGGCGGAGATCAAGGAGGAACTGGCAACGATCCCGGGTACTGACGGGCAAAAGATGTCGAAATCCTATAATAACACTATCGAGATATTTGCGCCGGAAAAGGTGTTGAAAAAGAAAATTATGGGTATTGTCACCGATTCAACGCCGGTGGAGGCACCCAAGGATCCGGATACCAACTATATTTACATGCTCTATTCTCTCTTTGCTGCACCCGAAGATGCACAGTTGATGGCGGATAAATTCCGCAGGGGCGGGTTCGGCTATGGTGAGGCGAAGAAGGCGCTGTTTGCGCTGCTCATGGACCACTTCGCTGAAGCCCGGAAAAGGCGCGAAAAGTTAGCCGCCGATCTCGGCTACATTAGGGAAATTCGGAAAAAAGGTACTGAAAAAGCGCGGGCAGTCGGTTCGGTACTTCTGGATAAAGTGCGAAAAGCTATCGGTATTGATTAACAAAAAGAGTGCCGCGATCTGTGTATTTAAATAATAACGTCGCTGGTAATCCCATATCTAATTGGCTCCCGTTAACACATGATACCGTTTTTTGCGGTAGGTACATCCTCTTAAGTTACGTGCTATTGTAAATACAGGCGTTTTTGCCGTACCTATCGCTATATCCTCTCTCTATCAATCTCCCGAATCTGTATACATTCATAGGCGCCTGACTGAAAGTACGGCTGTCAGATAGTTCTGGTTTTTTTATACAAACTGCGGTAGTATGGCAAGTAGAATCATGGTATATTTTAATACGTAGAACTGTCTGTTACGGAAGCGAACACCGTATGAGTGCCGAAAAGACCAGAGCCTTTATTCTGAGAACGATTCCCTACCGTGAGTCAAGCTGTATCCTGCATCTGTTTACCGAAGAGCACGGACTGATTCACGGTATTGCCAAAGGTATTCGCAGGAAAACAGCACGCCGGGATATCATTGAACGCGGATACCATATTGAACTGATAGTCTACAACAAAACAACTCGTGACCTGCATACGGTCAGTGCGATTCATGTTATTGAGTATTATCCGTTAGTACGATCGAACCTGATAAAATCAGCGCTGCGGGATGCTGCCTTCGAGATGGTACTTGCCGCAATAACCGTCACTGATGTCCACCCTGAACTCTATACATTCTTTCACCGGTTTCTGACTTATCTGGACTCGGCGCCGGAAAAAGAGTGCCACCCTTTTGCACTCTGGCTCTTCTGCCATCGCTTTTCCCAGCACCTGGGATTTGGCCTTGATTTACAACACTGTATCACCTGTGGCGGAACGCTTACACAGGATGCAGTGCTGATCCTGCATCGGGGCGGACTTGAATGCGAAAAATGCACCAGAGAATCGCATGAACGTTTCCGGCTGCCAGGGATAGTCATCTCGTACCTCAGACACGGCACTCCTAAACCGGCTCAACTGAGAACAACACTTTTACCGAAGGATTTGAAAAAGTGTACTTTTCTGCTGACCGATTACTGCAGGTATCATTTCGACACGCAGAAAGAGTATAAAGCACTCGCCTTTCTGAACGACATGGCGGGCTGGTAGTGGTATCGTCAATACCGCGTTCGCTTCATCACTCTACCGGTGCTCAGTACTGCTGAAACGGGATCAGTAATCGTGATCGATGTTAGGAAAAAGTATTCATTTTTCCGTGGTGCAGCCGGACACCAATAGTGCCGCTTTGTTAAAAAGTACCCGGATGTAGGCATACCGGAAGTGTCGCCGGTAATTATAAATACGCCTTCACGTCCATTGATACCACGTGAATCCACTTGTCATACAAATTCTTGTTAAAATCGCCGCGATAGGTGCCGCCGATGGAGAAATGATCCCCGGCGCTGATATCGATGATACAGTCGATGACATGTGACGTGCCGGTAGAAAAACCCTGTGCCATGGGGTATTCAATCCGGGTGTTGATGTCGACCTGGGACCAGGTATAGGAGACCTCGGCCCACCCTTTGTTTACCAGACGCAGGGTCAGGCCGGGCTGCAGACGGTAATACGGCCCGTCAATACGTCCTTTGCCGGCCATGCCCACGGTCTCATTGGCAAAGATCGAGAGTGCCTCAATAAAATAGTACCGCTCTTCAAACGTAAGAGACCGATCGAATATCTTAATCGTGTCAAGCCGGTGCTTTTCCTTGCGATGCAGTGTGTGCATCCTGCCGGCCAGCCCGAGATGCACTTTTTCCCATTCCTTATCAAAACGGCTGCCCCATTCAATGCCCCGTTCACTATAGTTGCGCACCTTCCTGAGGAACGGACGGGCAAAGAGATTGCCGTGCAGGCCGTTGACAAATGACGGCCGCCAGTCGATCTCCTGTCGGTAGAAAATATCGGCGTAGGAAATGAGCGAATCATGTTCTTTTGCAAATGAAGTGTATCCCGGAATCCACGTGGTTTTGGGGAACTTATCCAGTGCTACCAGTGTGGAATCAAGCCGGATATGCTCATCGATAAGAAAGGTGCCCCGCCAGCTCAGATCCGACAGAAGTCCCGTTATTTTGCTGCTCTGCGGCTTGAAAAACCAGTTCCCTTCAACAGACGATTTGCGGATGTTCTCGGTACCGGCGCTGTTGAACACTTCTCGCTCTTCAATGATATAATCGCCCAGACGATCGGGAATATATTCATTCAGCTCCGGATTGTAAATATGGGTACCCTGTCCCTCACCGACATACACCGGCACCTGTACATAGGCGGAAGCTTTTTCCGAGCTCAGACTGTACCGTATATGGGTACTGACACCGGTTTTAACCGATGCGACATCGTTAACGGCGGTTATCAGCAGTACCGAGTTTTTTTCTTCAGTAGCCGGATTCAGCCGCCGCTTCTGCAGATGGTATGAGCTGGTTCCGGAGAAGCTCCAGCCTGTGCGCGGCGAATACCGTATCCCCTGCGACCAGAGAAAGGTGGAACCCGTATCCACCGACGCTTCATCGAGGGGGAGAAAGATACTGCGACCGCCCTGCCGCTCCTGGGCAAAATAGACCGACTCGGTCAGGGAAACCGGTTTGAACCGGAAGTCGATACCGCCGCCGAGTTTACCACTGTTCGGGCCGTGAATCCGGGTACGCCACTCGTCATCGGCACGAACGCCCCAGTTGAAAAGGCGGTAATCAAACAGGGCACTTATACTGTCGCGGGTAAATTTCCTGGTGTCAAGGGTGTCGAAATGGCGGACATACATGCCGCTGTACAGCAGATCCGCATGCTCCCAGGGGGCGATACGTGCCCCATACCCGATCCGGTGGGTCAGCAGACTGTCGTTACTGAAAAACTGACCGTAGGAGAACAGTGCAGAAATATTACGCCGGAGCGTCGCACCCGAATGGGTCTCCCACACGTTTATCTGGTTGTCCAGTACCGGGTGCCGCTCACGGTCCCAGGTGTTCCGCCGCTCAAATGATGACAGGATTTCCCGTGAAAAACGCTTACTGGAAAAATAATGACGCCCGTGGAGCCAGACAGAGCGCTCGTCGAAACGCTCCGTACCCAGGGTAAAAAAGGATTTTGCCGCGGCCGCCGTGTTGTCGTCATCATCTCTTGCAGAGAAAAGATTCCGGTCCTCCTCCTCACCGGCGACATCCACCGAAAGGGAGAGCCAGTCGCGTGGCCTGCAGGCGGCGGTAACCTCACCCTTGATTGTTCTGTGCGGCGCCGGCGCCGGAGAGAGCGCAGAATAGGTACCCTGTCCCGACCCCACATACAGATATACCGGACCGCGGGGATCCGACTTGTCAAGCGTCTCCTGCAGAAGCGCTTTCTGGGCCGAATCCAGTGATGTCGTGTCCGTTGAATCGGTGAACGGCGCATAGTCGCCGCCACCCGGTGCCGTTTGTCTGAACCAGACCTGGTAAAATCCCTGATTATCTTCAGGGGTGTCACTGTTGTAGGGATTGTAGATATAGAAATACCAGGTGGTGGTACCGACTGTGACTGAATCGAGTTTGTAAAGACGGTAGATGGCGTTGTATGACGGAACATCATTGGGGTGAATCCGCTTGCCGTTGAGAACGAGCGGTGTCTTGTCGCCGCTCTGTTTCAGGCTGTCTACCATGGTGCGGGTGAGCTCAAGGTCTATCGGGTGGTTTTTATTGTCCGTTTCATACCAGAGCGCACCCTGTATCAGCAGCGATGAATCACGGCTCGCCACACCCATATCGGTCGCCAGAAACGTGCGCTGGTAATCGAACGCTTTGTATTCATATGAGACCTGGATAATACTGTTGTCGTTTATCGGGAAGGTCGGCGTGAAATGTACGGTCCCGATATCATAATCCACCATATAGTCCTTGTGCTCGCCCTCACGCAGTTTCTTACCGTCGACGAGTACGGTCACAGTACCCGCTATAGGGGTTATCAGATCAGCTTCGCCGTTGCCGGTCAGATAGTACGGCCCCTGAAAACCGAGCTGTCCCTGAATGGTCTGTACCGCATATTTACCACCGGAAATAGCGCCGTAAGCGCTCGCTCTGAACTGCGTGCCGCGATACGCCGCCGAAAGTCCCTTGAGCTTCTTGTGCCCCTCAATAAGACCGCCCGGCGGAAGAGAAATATACTGATCACCCACCACTACCGCATATCGCGGATGCTCAAGAGCAACATACATCCTGTCAATCTCGCCGATCTCACGAGTGTCACCCTCAAGCGTGGTACCCTGATCTGAAAGGTTCGCGGAAAGCTCCGTACTCTCGTTTATTTTACCGAAGATACGGACTTCGAGTGCCTGCTCCATGTTTAACTGGCCCTGGCTGCCGAAAGAAACCCCGATGCTTTTATATCCCGAGATCGTCAGGAATTCATTGGTAAACCGTGACTGATAGGCGTCGGTAAGAGGCTTCGTCACCGCAGTCGTATCACGCAAATCGATATACCGGCGCTCATACAGAGAATAATTCTTCCGCAAACCCTGAAAACTGGTACGGTAATACACTCTGAGCACCGTACCGCTGTCCAGAGGCTCAGAGAAAAGCAGGCCGTTTTCTTTTTCAATATAAATGTACGACGGCACTGAACCCCGGGTACTGTCCGTAAATGAAACCGTAATCGACGCGGTGTCAATAAAGTGCCAGCCCAGAGGATACGGCCCCGGCGAACCGTTTCCCGTGATTGTCGTGTCGATAGTTAATGCCAATACCGGCAAACAGAGTGTCGAAATAACCAGAAATGCTTTTTTGGTAACAGATGTATTCATGAGCCGTTTTCAGTCTCGTATCCGAATCGGAGAACTAATAGTTGACATACTCCGGTGTATGTTTTAAAATACAGAATGTCAGGCGCTTACAATATTATATTGTACGGTCTCCGGATACTATTTGTACAGGAGGACAACATATTTTTACATACCGGCAACCGATCATCGTTCAAGGGGTTCGCCATACAAACAGTAGAACGCCTTTTTCGAAAAAGGTACGGCGCTGTGTCTCATGACTATGGAAACGCCTGAGCGATGTAATAAGCACCTGATGTATAATCAGATATTAAAGTTGTTGCTTTATATAATACTTTGATTCAATTTTATGGGGAAGATAATTTCCTTGTTCAACAATACCATCAATACGGCTGACCGGGAGAAACCAAGATGATGCATTCCTCTTCGGAAAAGAAAAAGCTGTTCGATCGTCTTAAAAAAGAGTACAAGCAGAGAGACCGCTACCATTTTCTGAGTGGTCTTGGCGAAGGCGGCCTTGCTGTGGTGTCCAGTTGTTTTGACAAGGTACTCAACCGGGTGGTGGCTGTCAAGGAGTTGAAAAGAAGCAAGCGGAACAACCCCCATCTGCTCAGGGCGTTTGTTACCGAAGCGAAACTGGTCAGCTACCTTGATCATCCGGGTATAGTGCCCATTTATGACACCTTCTTTGAGCGTAATAATAAATTATGCTACAGTATGAAGCTTATTGAGGGTATGCGTCTCACCAGCCTGCTGAAATATCGATCCAGGGGAAAAGGTGATACCAAAGGAGTCCCGCTCAGTAAACTGATTGAAATATTTATGAAAATTTGTGAGACCCTGGCCTATGTGCATGACAAAGGGGTGATTCACCTTGATATCAAACCCGATAACGTGCTTATCGGTAAATACGGGGAAGTGTTTATCATGGACTGGGGCAATGCCCGGCTGTATAACCAGAAACCATACTTCGAATATTTCAACCAGCATATGGATGATATCAAGCTTGCCAATCTGGAGAAAGAAGCCGAGCACATGATACTCGGCACCCCCCATTATATGTCGCCCGAGCAGACCAGTAAATCCCGTGCTGAGTTGACGCCGTCATCGGATATCTTTTCCGCAGGCATTATTCTTTATCAGATGCTTACCGGCACACACCCGTTCGGCCATGTTGATGAAACGCGGGAAATCATGATGGAGATTCGCAGTTTTCGACCCAAGCCCGCTCACAAGGTAAACAGTGATATACCACTGAGAGTATCCATGATCTGTGAGCACATGCTCGAAAAGGATCGCCGACTCCGGTATCATAGTTTCAAAGAAGTACTCGAAGACCTGGATGATTTTTATAATTCGGGTCAGGCATTCGAAACCAGAACCTATAAACCCGGTGAGGCTATTGTTAAGGAAGGAGATATCGGTGACTACTCATTTAAAATTCTCTCCGGAAAAGTTGAGGTTACCAAGAAATCCAACGGCAAAAAGAAGGTCCTTGCCGAGCTGGGAGAAGATGAAATTTTCGGAGAGCTTGCCATCTTTACAAAACAGCCGCGAACCGCAACAGTAACAGCATTACAGACCACCACCATTCGAATCATGGACCGGGAATCCGTGGAAAAAGAACTCGAGAAACTGAGCCCCTGGGTTGGGTATATGATCACCAGCCTCTCCAACCGCTTTATTGAAATGAATGATAAGATTCTGAAGCTTGAGAAAGAGTAATGTCATCGTATTCCGTTATTGCGACACCGTTTCCGTAGATGCGTTACGCGCAACGCATCTACGGAAACGGCACCCCGCCGCATAGGATAAAATGTAATTCAGGAATAAATGACCAGCCTTCTTGCGTATATTAATTGTATTCGTGTTCTTCCCGTTACCTTTTCAGCAGCACGGTAATCGTTTTAGAAAATCCTTTCGTTTTCATACGGCACAAATACAATCCTGCAGCAAGGTTACAGGCATCATTCGGTGTATTCAGTTGCACCCGGTGATACCCGGGAGATGCCGGACCGTTAACGACTGTCCGTACCAGGTCGCCCCGCAGTGAATACAGTTTGATGCTCAACTGCTTTGCCCGGTTGTTTTCAGGAATCTGGAAATGGATACCGGTCGCGGTCAATTTCAGATCAAGAGATGCCGGCATGGTTATTCCTTTTTGTGCAATGCCGGTGCCGACTTTTACCGTAAAGAAATCGTCACTCTCGTCTGTCAAACTACTCTGTGTGACGGACGTTACCCTGATTTTATACTCATCCCCCAACGGGAAATCCGCCGGAATGCTCCAGGTATAGGCATCGTTGGGTGATACCGATCCGGCAAGCTCTGCCTGTACACTGGTTCCGTTAATTATCTCAACCTTGATGTTGTCGGTAGTGTTGGTTGTCCAGGTAATGTCATATGATTGTCCCCGCTCCCACTCCTCACCCCCATTAGGGGAGGTGAGTGTCAGTGTCTGGGGCGATTTCATTGTCTCTACCGCCGGATCACCGAAATAATGGAATTGCCATGCCACCAGTTCTGCAGAGGAGACTGTGTCGTAGGTGTAACACACCCCTCTTGTGTAAGCCATGCCGAACCTGGTTAACTCTTCTTCGGTAACAGCCTTCATAACGCCACGGTTAAATCCATGCATACTGGTATAGGCAGTGGTCTGTGCACCAATGAACGCAGCGCCCAGATTTTCATGACCGATCCATTTCTCTGCCCAGCAATCGCCGCCCGAAGTAAAATTCCCTGTCTGACAAGCACATGAGAGGACAAAGGGATAGATGGTATTGGATACCGCGCCGATATCCGTGGTCCTCCAGGAGCCGTTCCCGTAAGTCCACCCACTGGTCATACCATGACCGTTATAATTAATGAATCGTACCCCTTTGTTCATTGCTGCGATGCATTCCTCTTTGCCTCCCCGTGGCTGATTTACCTGGTAACACTCGGTAATGTCCCATTCGCCCATGGGTACGAAGTAATCATCATACATTTCACGGAGTATAACATCACAGTGATTTGGCGGAAGATTGCCCATTGACTGGGTATTACCGCCAAAAGCAACAAAATGTCTGGGATACGTGTCAATAGTGGTCTCTGCTGAGATGGTTTTTTCCACAATATTGGTCAGTGACTGTGCACTGCGCACAAAAAAGAGGCCCAGTGCAATATCCGGTTTAGGTTTGCCGGTCGTTGGTGCAACATAGTAATTATAGGATTTGGTAGAGCTATATGAATGGGTCGGGAAATCACCGTATTTGCCAACAAGCAAACAGAATGTCGGCATTATTCCGCGAACATAATCGCGATAGTCATCTTTGCTGCTGCCAATGTCTGACGGAGTGACCAGTTCCACCTCATAGGTGGTTGATCGAAAATCGATTAATTTCTGCAAATCAGCGTTATCAGCGTAAGTTGACGAAGAAATGATTAGATATTTCTCTTTGCCGGAGAAGCGCTCTGAAGGTATCCCCCGTCCCAATTCACCCTTTAAATTCTGAAACATTTTCCGCATCTGTTTATCAAAGGAGGGAGAGCCCATTGATTTAATTATTGTTGGCTTCGCCATTTTAAATGTTACCGTGAAGCTCCGGGCTACAGTGAGAACCTTTTTTAATGGATTATACTGGACCGGATTAAACTCGATACTTGCAGCATGCTGGCCACGATATACATATCGATCGGATATTGTAACGAAATATGGATTGATTGTACCGCGCTTTGTATATGCTTCAGGGTTATAGGCAAAATATTCACTCCTGTTCGTCTCATACACAATCGGTTGTACTGGGTAAATGTTATGGTGAAGAATTACCTCTTTGCATACAATATCGGAAATCGCAATTTCAATATTATCATTTTCCAGTGCAAGCTGAAAGGAAGATGTAAGCAGTTCAGGATCACCGAATACTCCTTTACCTGCAAAGCCGGGTATAGAAATTTTTGTAAATGTTTCATTAATCACTTTTCCGCTCTTTAATTTTTCATGAACCGGAATGTGTTCTACTTTAAGCTCTGGAATAGTGATATGAACTTGATAGCCATTTCGAAGTTCATCCAGATGAAACGGCGGCATTGAGAAAACGGAAATGGAAAACAGTAATACTATTAAAACTGCGGTAAACCTTTTCATATACCCCCCCTCATTCTTTTGAGAAAAAAACCATACCAAGAATTAGTTTGTTTCCCATCTCCCTGCACATTAATAATAATAAAATTTTGGATAAATAGCAAAATTTAATTAGAGTATATGTGTTTTCTCGTTATTGGCCGTGTGATATTTGGCCGTCACTGAGGATGTGCCAAATTAATTTCGTTCTCTTCGTTATGATCCGCTTCACTTAAAATATCCCTGCTCACCCGGGTTATAAGATAATTAGTGTCTGATATTAAAAAGAACTTATTAAATGACTTCTAGTATCAGATTTCGTCTATGAAATAAGTCCCCAGCCTTCAGATATTTTATATGAGGATAGAGTATATTATCGAATTTATTGTCGAACGTAGAAAACCAAATAAAACATAGATTATTAGCCAAAACATAAATATTGTCAAATAAAATTAGGGTTGTTATTTTTTACCTATGAATGTACAATAGAGTTATGTATATTTTTTAAGCATATGTTTTGTTGTTTAAAGAGATATTTTCATGAAAAGAGGGGAGAAAATGAAATCCAAGAAACTGGATCAGATTAATCAGAAGATTCTGGATATTCTGCAGGAGAACAGTTCTATTACCAATTCTGAACTGGCTTCTAAAATCGGTCTTGCACCTGCATCAACACTTGAACGGGTCAGGAAGCTTGAGAAGAGCGGGGTGATAAAAAAGTATGTAGCTCTGGTTGATGGAGAGAAGATTGGCAAGGGGACCATTGTTTTTGTTATTATCAATATGGCACTGTATTCCATTGAGACGATCAGGGAGTTCTCGGAACATATTCAGAAAATTCCTGAAGTACTGGAGTGTTACAAGCTGGCCGGTGAACATGACTATCTTTTGAAAATTATTACGGAAGATATACAGAGCTATGAGTCACTTGCGATAAAAAAACTGGCAAAAATACCCGGCATCGCCAGAATGAATACATTTTTTGTGTTATCCAACACAAAACAGCAGACCAAAATCGCTATTTCGGAAGCATAAAAGAAAAAATTACCTCTGGAATATAAAAGGCGGCCTTTTAAAAGGTCGCCTTTTATATTATGAAAGACTGATAATACGGCGGTTGTGATATTCTGCGTTATTCCTTCGGTTTACCAAGTACTTCTTCAAACATCTCCTTGTCCCATGGTCTTGATGCTGCAATGTTCTGCCTGAACCTGATAAAATCGATGGTATCCTGACCGGTTATTTTCCTGGTATTAAAAGCACCGAATCCCAGAAATGCTTCACCGCCCATATTTGCCGCAAGCCAGTGTCTGTTGTAATTTTTCGAGTAATCCCAGAAGTATTTCTTTTTCGCACGGATACTGTCTATTGATTTAATCAGGCAGCCGGGGAAGAGATTTGCGAAAGTCCAGATTATGTTGTTTACTTCTTTATCCAGAAGCTCAAAGTCGGCATCCGGCTGATGCTGTTTTACCAGCGCCTTTGCCTCTTTGAAGGCATCACCTTTTTTATATTCACCATAGACAATTTCACCGTCTTCGATATAGTTATCGGTGACAACCATGGGATTGCGCACCCATTCCCCGTCGATTTTAAGCACGGGAACACATTTGCTGATAATGTTCTTTAATTTTGTTTTGTAGGCGGACCACATTTCGCATGAGACACAGTTCCACATGGCATCTTCAATACCAACATACCAGGGGAGGAAATCCGAGGAACCGCCGTCGGGAGCGGAGCCGTGACGGGGACCGGCCTGGCCGAATACGGCAAGGTCTGAGGCGATACTGATGTCACAGGCCATGCCGATTTCCTGGCCGCCCGCTACCCGCATACCGTTTACGCGGCAGATAACCGGTTTCTTACAGGCAAGGATACTGTCAACCATATGGTTGAACAGCTCCATATACTGGCCATACTCGTCGGGCCGCCTGCTGTAAAACTCACTGTACTCCTTGGTATTACCTCCTGTGCAGAACGCATAGGGACCGGTACCGGTAAACACTGCGGCAACAACACTCCTGTCAAGAGAGGCATTCTCAAATCCGGCAATAACCCCTTTGACCATTTCAGTGGTGTAGGAATTATATTGTTTTGGATTATTCAGACGAATCCAGGATACATAGAGGTCTTTTACCTCATTACCCTCGGGATCGGTTAACGGTCGTTTTTCAACAACCACACACGGCGCGTCGGTACCCCAATGAGGGGCGTTATGCAAGATATGGTCTTTCTGCTCATTGTCTCTCGGCATCCAGTCGAGGCTCATAACAATCTCCTTTGTTTGATGGGTGTGTATTGAGAAATCAATTTATCATAATGATTTTGTTCCTGCCGGAAATGGTATTGTATACCTTCAAATCCGGTGAACGGATATAAAATACGTTATTGTCCCTTCGCCATGAGATACGCCACCGCCTTTTCCAGTCCGTCAAGAGAGAGTTCAAACATGGGAAATATACGGCGTATAGTACCGATTGTCTGCGTATATCCCCACCAGCGTGACGGTATCGGATTCAGCCAGACAGTATGGGGAAACAATCCGGCCAGAAATTTCAGACATTCGATACCCGGTCTGCCGCTGCGTGTCTCCAGGTGAACAGAGCCGTTCCGGATCATCAGCTCATAGGGTGCCATACTGGCATCACCTACCAGCACGATACGGGTTTCCGGATCGTACCGGGCGAAATCTTCAATCCGTACCGGTTCTTTATACCGCGCCGGATCCCGCCAGAGCGTGCTGTAAATTGTATTATGGAAAAAAAACGTTTTGATATCCTTGAACTGTGCGCGGGCATAATTAAAAAGCGTCTGTACAAGCGGAATATAGGGATCCATGGACCAGCCGCCGTTATCGATTGCCAGTATTACCTTGAGCCGGTCTTTCAGGCTGCGATCAAATACTATTTCAATCTCCCCGCCGTTTTTCATTGTCTGATAAATCGTGGCGTCAATATTGATTTTGTCTTTCGGGCCGTGCGGTACCAGGTGACGGAGTCGTTTCAGTGCTTCACTGATACGGGACTGGGTCAGGGGACCTTCGGTCGTGTAATCTTTATACCGTCTGTCCAGGGCAACTTTTACGGCTGATTTGTTTCGTGAGATGCCGCCGACACGCATGCCGCCGGGGTAATAGCCGGAATGGCCCACCGGTGAGGTGCCGCCGGCGCCGATCCATCTGCTGCCGCCGTCGTGGCGACCGTTCTGCTCCGCAAGACGCTGCCTGAAATACTCGATTAATTTGTCGGGGCTCAGACGCTGTAATTCCGATTCGTCAATACCCAGCGTGCGGGAGAGCATACGGGGGTTCTGAAGCCATTCTTCGAGCATGGCTCGCGCTATTTCGTCAACCTCAAAACCGGTATGGTCGGGCAGCTCCGCACCTTCAAAGTGATGGGCGAATACCTGATCGAAGAGATCGAAATAACGCTCGCTTTTAACGAGAATTGAACGTGCGGCAGTATAAAAATCATCCAAAGAGGTAATCAGTCCCCGGTCCAGTGCTTTGTGCAGGGTTAAAAATGAAGTCGGGGTGACCGGTATCCCGGCCTCTTTCAGCGTATAGAAAAAATCGGTAAACACGGCTCTTTCCTGTTGTATTCTCCGGTGACTGTTACCATCTGCCACGTGCTATCACATCAGCGGCCCGGTGGTAGTCGCCGCTTTTCTTAAACAGGATCCCCAGAAAGGGTATCCGTCCTTTACGCAGTGAGTCGTTATGGATATCAGGGTCACTTTTCAGTGCACGTATCCAGTTCAGCAGCTCCCGTGTTGCCGGCCGCTTTTCCACCGCCTCGATATCCCGGAGTCTGAAAAAAGTGGTCACCGTGCTCTCCATCAGATTCGAATCAACGTCGGGAAAGTGCACCGCCACGATTTTACGCATCATTTTCGGATCGGGGAAGGCGATATGGTGAAAGTTACAGCGGCCCAGGAATGGATCGGACAGATCCTTTTTTGCATTGGATGTGATTATTATCACCGGGCGATGGGCAGCTTTAATTGTTTTATCAATTTCAATTATGTCAAACTCCATCTGATCCAGCACATCGAGCATATCATCCTGGAAATCAGTATCTGCCTTGTCAATCTCATCTATCAGCAGCACGGTTCGTGTCTCGGAAGTAAAGGCCTGGCCGATCTTTCCCATGCGGATATATTCCTCAATATTGCTGACATCCCTTCCGGAATCGGCAAACCTGCTGTCGTTGAGCCGGGTAAGCGTGTCATACTGGTACAGGGCATCAACCAGTTTCATGCTCGATTTAACATTCAGCACAATAAGGGGCATGTGCAGGCTTTCGGCTATGGCATGGGCAAGCATTGTTTTGCCGGTACCAGGTTCTCCCTTGAGTAACAGGGGCATCTCAAGCGCCATGGTAACATTGACAATCTGTGCCAGCTCTTCATCAAGCACATAGCGTGAGCCGCCGGTGAAAGTATTTGTCTCCCTTGTGTTTGACATGGTCACCCCTTATCGGTCAATGCTCGGAGTATCAACGCAGGTACAATAAAGACTAAAAGCCGGTATTAACAAATGCCCCTGTGCAGACAGTTGTCCGAGTTCTTCAGAGCCGGCTCAATAAAAATAATTTTAACCACCGGCCTGTGCCGCTGGGGTAGTAACTTTTTGTACTCTGCGTCTGTTTTATCCTCTTCTGTCCCCTGTCAGCAGATGCAGAACCGGTTTCGCCGCAGCAGCATTACATGCTATCTTTTCCTTGCTTTTCATATCCCTTTTCACGTATCTTGTATGCTGTGCGATATGAAGAGTATGCCGTCGTACCGGAAGGTTTGAGGGTGTTACCCGGAATAGCGTATGAACTTTCCTGAAAGGCTGGTATGGCATTACAGAGAAAAATTGCATCTATCAATTTAACCACGAAGAAAATCGAGCTCACCGATATTCCCGCAGAGTGGAGACGAAATTATATCGGAGGACAGGGGCTTGCTGCATTTTTGCTCCACCACTATGCACCGCCGGGATGTGATCCTCTGTCTCCGGAAAACCCTGTTATAATCAGTGCGGGGATTATGGGCGGCACGATTGGTATTCCTGCCACCCAGACCTGTATAACCACTAAATCACCGCTGACCAATGCCTGTTTATCGGTTTTCCTTGACGGGCACTTTGCGTCGGAGTTGCGATGGGCCGGTTTTGATCATCTGGTGATTACCGGGAAAGCGAAACGGCCGGTGTATCTGTTGGTGCAGGATGGGACTGTTGGTATTCAGGACGCATCAGGTCTCCGCGGATGTGGTACCGGTGAGACCCAGAGAGCTGTCCGCGACCGCCTGCATGATCAGGAAATACAGATTCTCACTACCGGGAGTGCCGGGGAAAAGCGCGTGCGATTTGCTCACGTACTGTCAAGTATAAAGCGCACCACCGACCGGCCGGGCGCCGGCGCAGTATTCGGGGCAAAAAACCTGAAAGCAGTGGCCTGCAGAGGCGGGCTGGATATCGAAATCAAACATGCTGATGAAGCCATTCTTTGCGGCAGACGAATTATTAAAGCGATACGAAAAATGGAAAATAAACGCAGCAAAAATACTGCCACTACCCCTGCGACACCGGCACCTTATCAGGAGACGGCCAATGAGTACGGCATTGATCTGGAAACAACGGGGGCCCTGGTCGACTGGGTGCGAACCCTTTATACACACCGTATTCTTGAACGGAAACAGGTGAGCAGGGTTATTCCGGAGTCAGGAGCTGCTGATCCGCTGCTTCACTTGATACAAGGTATTGCCGATCGGAAAGGTCTGGGCGACATTCTGGCCGAAGGGCCGTTAAAGGCTTCAGAGTCTTTCGGCGGGGATTGTCTGCGGTACTATACCAACGGCAAAAGCCGGCTCTATGCCACCGTCTGTCTGCAAAACAGAGCGGAAAACGTACCGTCAGATATATTGACGCAATTATACACGGACCGGGCACTGGGTTGTCTCGGTATTCCCCCGCGCTACCACTGGTTGTTACAACCGAAACATGCCGCGCATGAGGATTTTCTTGAGTTGATCAGGCTGAATACCGGCACTGCGGTCTCTTATCGTAAATTGCGGAAGGTTGCGAAGCGGTGCGTTATCGTTGAACAGCTTTTTAACCGGAGGGAGGGAATTTCGCCGGACACCGGAGCTGCAGGTGCCGCTCTTTTCGGCAGTGGTGACTGGGATTCGCAGGGAGTACCCACAGACCGGATTCTGGAGAAGCTTAACATAACCGAACTGCGGCAGCCGAGGTTTTCAGGGAGGAGCGGTACATGAGCAAGAAAATACTCGTTGTTGATCCGGAGAAATGTACCGGCTGCCGTCAGTGCGAGATTGTCTGCTCGGTAAAGCACTGCGGCATCAGCAATCCGGCGCGCTCCCCGATACAGGTGATTAAACGGGAGAATGAGGATCTGAATATCCCGGTCTGCTGTCAGCATTGTATTGACGCTCCGTGTATCAGTGTCTGCCCCCGCGAAGCGATAACGCGTGACGACCGGCTGAACAGGGTGTCGGTCAACAGGGGCCTGTGTATCTCCTGTCGCAGGTGTGTCGCTGTATGTCCGTTCGGGGCGGTTGATTTTGATGAGATAACGAGGATGATTGTAAAATGTAATCTGTGCGGCGGCGATCCGGAATGTGTCCATTTCTGTGAAGCACAGGCTATCGAATATGTTGAGGATTTTAAAGCGCAGCATCAGCAGAAGCGTCAGGCTGCGCAGCGAATGATTGTGGCGATGCGGTCGTGATTTTTTTTATAAAATACGGTAGAGACGTATCGAGATACGTCTGTACAATTATGATATATACATTCTGTATAGTCGAGATACGTCTGTACCATTGCGATATATCCAGATAATAACAGGGAAATAGCATGTCGTTTTTTTGGGTAAATGATGAATGCAACGGGTGCCTGGCCTGTGTGCAGAATTGCCCGGCAGGGGCATTACAGTATATTGACGAAGGGGACGAGCGGATCCTGAAGCACAATATCACGCGCTGTGCCAGATGCGCGCACTGCTGGCGAATCTGTCCCAGGAAAGCAATAGAATTTGACCATCTTCTGAAGAGTGGATGGGACGAGGTTATCAGCCTGAAACTGATTCATTGCAAGGTCTGTGGTGAGCCCCTTTATACCGCCCGATTCGGCGAGACACTTGATAAGGATTACGATGATGAGATTGAACAGCTCTGTCCAGATCATCGAAAAGGCACTATCGTCCATTCCTGGAAACATAAAATGAACATTCGAAATAAAGCGGAGGCGGCGGAAGAATGATTGTTGCAGTGCGTAAGCCCATAAAAGAGATAGCCGCTTCAATCGAGGGGTGTAAGAAGGTACTGGTGGTCGGGTGCGACAGTTGTGTGACGGTATGCCTTACGGGCGGTGAAAAGGAGACCAATGCTCTTGCTGCAGAGCTTGCATATATCCGATACTATACAAAGGATCCGCCGGCATTTGAAACCACGACAATTCAGCGGCAATGTGAGATAGACCTCGTGGAGCAGTATCTTAAGATACCGCCTGAAACGGATGTGATACTTTCTCTCGCCTGCGGTGCGGGTGTCCAGACCCTGGCTGCATACTTCTCCAAAATCCCGGTGATTCCCGCGGTGAATACCACATTTCTGGGTGCGCTGGATGAGCCAGGTGTATGGCGCGAAAAGTGCCAGGGATGCGGTGACTGCATGCTTGTCCATACCGGCGGCATCTGTCCGATAACACGATGCGCCAAGAGTCTGTTAAACGGTCCCTGCGGCGGATCGAGCAACGGCAAATGTGAGATCAATCAAGAGATTGACTGCGCCTGGCAGTTGATACTTGATCGTCTGAAAACCCTGGGCCGTCTTGACTGGTACGAAAATATCATGCCTATAAAGGACTGGTCCACCGATAGGGCCGGCGGGTTGCGCAGCCTGAACCGGAATGTTGATTTGGAAGACTAGTATTGCATTTGGTAAATTACATCAGATAAAGTAATTCTCGTCCTCGAAAAATGAAGGAAAAGAAGCCAAGGACGAGGAGAATAGCCAAGAACTCGGAAGAATATTTGTTCCCTTGCAGAGTATACTATTTATCACTTTTATATAAAGCGGTTACCCTTCCTCATATTATGACATATCTTTTCTCCGGAGGTTTAGTGCAGCCATGCTTACCGACAGTGAACGCGACAGATATGCCCGGCAGATACTGATCGATGAGATCGGTGAAGAAAGCCAGGAAAAACTGAAAAGTGCAACGGTCTGTATCGCCGGTGCCGGCGGGCTTGGCTCGGCAATAGCGGTATATCTGACTGCTGCAGGAATCGGCGAGATACGGATTGCTGACCATGATCAGGTTGAGCTGAGTAATCTGAACAGGCAGATTCTGCACTGGAATGACGATATCGGCAGAAACAAGGTCGATTCCGCAGTCGAAAAACTGAAGAAGCTCAATCCGGACATCACCCTGCGCGGAATTGGTGAAACTATCACTGAGCATACCGTGTCCCGGCTTGCCGGCGGCTGTGACTGTATCGTTGACGCCATGGATAATTTCCCCACACGATACATGCTGAATGCATTCGCCGTTAAGAACCGTATTCCCTTTTTCCAAGGTGCGGTCAGTGGTTTTGAAGGACGGGTTATGACGGTGGTTCCGGGGAAAACTCCGTGCCTGGAGTGTATGAATAAAGGGCCGGTACTCCGGGAAAAATTCCCGGTAATCGGTGTTGCTCCCGCAGTGATCGGATCAATTCAGGCCACGGAAGTTATCAAGTATATCACCGGTATCGGTGAGTTGTTGCTCAACAGGCTGCTGGTGTATGACGGATTAAGCATGACATGGAAAGAGTTGAAGATTAACAGAAATCCTTATTGTAAACAGTGCCGCACTGTAACTGCAGAGGAGTAAAAAATGAGCATAACCGTAAATATTCATAAAAGCTGGCGGCAGTATACCGGCGGCAGGGCTGAAGTTGCAGTAACAGGAAAAACAGTCGGCGCCTGCCTTGACGACCTGGTACGACAGTTTCCTGAAATTAAAAAAGAGATATTCGATGAAAAAGGCACTGTCCTGAATGTGGTTGAAATCTATGTCAACGATGAAAGCGCCTGGCCTGATGAGCTGGCTAAAAAGGTCTCGGATGGGGATGAGATTTATATGACGGTAAAGCTTGCGGGAGGGTAGCTTTACAATGTGAGTACTAAAACGACTGTACGTCCTGCAGATTGTTTAACCCTATATAGTCCCACATCAAAAACAACCGGATAGCAAAAGTTGGTTAAAAAGGCTCAACAATTATTCAAGCAGAATGCATTTCTCGGTTACGCTGTTATCAGATGAACTGACCGAAACAACATATATCCCGTTTGCACAGACCTTCTTCTGCTGAAGCGTCAGTGCAACAACCGCTGTCCCTTTCGAAAAGCACTCTGCACGTGACGCAGCCTGTATACGTTGCCCTGCAGTATTATAAAGGTCAACATGCAGGTATTGCCTGCTTTCCAGAAACAGAGAGAGATACAGCCGGTTATTTTTCCGGTGCATAGTTACTATCCGGAAAGGTACACCCTTTTTAAATCCAATATTGTCGAATTCAATAGCAGTTTCCACCAGGGTATACTTAGCGATAAATATGTCGCGTATACCTTCCGCAGTAATCGTTGCATTATTGGTTTCCTTCGTTCGAGCAAAAAGGGCAAAGCGGTTTCCTGCATTATTCGTCAAATAGCAGCTTATTTTATTGACGGGAGCATGAAAGCTATCAGCG
>Ga0190359_1000654_pt1 | contig 22999 bp, 15 predicted proteins | sample 48721823_MG_FD_161269 | JGI IMG/M metagenome (GOLD analysis project Ga0190359, IMG submission 161269) | Hydrothermal vent microbial mat bacterial communities from Southern Trench, Guaymas Basin, Mexico - 4872-18-2-3_MG | ecosystem: Environmental > Aquatic > Marine > Hydrothermal vents >... | reverse complement strand
CTCTTCATGAGCCACGGGTCCTCCCGGTACGGAAAGCGTTACCTTGAGTTTGCCCTCGATCTCTTCCGAGGGAAGTACCACCTCAAGGGACCAGGTTCCGTTCTCATCGACAGTGGTCTCCCCCAGAAGGATATCCTCAAGGATCACCCTCACGGTATAACCCACGGAGGATTGAGAGTTCCCGGACATCCTGATGTTCTCTCCCGTTTCCCAGCCCGATGAAGGTTCCGGTATCAGGTTCAGAGAGAGAAACGAATGGTCGAGTTCATAACTGTCGGTGGTTGAGAATTCCAGCGAGAAAACCTCCACAAGAGGCTCGCCATCGAGTCCGTAAACATTCGGTGCCAGAGACAGTTCATATCTGGTATCGGAAAGAAACAGGGCAGAAATGGATACTTCCGAGGAGGATACCCACGAGAAAACGAGTCCCTTCACGAACGGTTCGATATCGATCCCCTCCCGTATCCTTGTCCTGTTCACACCCACCCCGAAGGAGAGAGTCAACCTGCCGTCCAGCGGGAAAGCATCCAGGATGCTCTCGGCTGGGGAGACCAGACCGATCATGATCCTCGGAGGCCGGACCCTGAAAGATGTGGTATTCCCCACGGGGAATATGGAAAGGTTCCCCGTCGTCTTCAGGTCATTAGAGATCCTCACCTCGTACCATGTATTCTCCTCAAGGGCATCATCGGGCCTGAAAACCAGTGTTGTGTTCCCATCTTCAAGGATGTAGATGCCCCTGATGGGAGCGCTCCCTCCTTCCCTGACAACCCTGACGGCATGGGACCATCCCCTCTCAGGTTCGACCACAGGAACGAGGAAGAACATCGTGATGTTCGTTCCAGGATCCACATCGACCTGTCCGGGAGCTGGTGTTACTGAATACCATCCCGAAAGAGGCATCAGGGAGATCACCCCCATCTCGACAGTCTGCCCCCCTTCGACGAAGAGCTCCTTCGTGAAGGGTATGTAACCCTGGCCGCTCATGTTCACCACGAACAGACCCTCCTCAACCGGAGAGGAGAGATCGATTGAAAAGTTGAACGAACCGTCTCTGTCCGTCAAACCGTACTGATCCTTGAAGGAAACCCTGATTCCCGCAAAGGGCTTTCCCTCGAGAAGAACGGTACCATTGATATGGGCAAACGGGATCTCCGGCGTGGAGAATGCGAAAACAAGGTCCCTCCATAGAATGGGCATACCATCATCAAGTGCCCTGAGTTCCGAGGATACCACGAATTCGAATTCCCTCTCAAGGGGGAGATTTCCCTGGACCCTGACAAGATATGCGTTCTCCTCCGCACCATCCTGCGGAGGGGCCAGAGGAATGGTTCCCGCTCTATCACCTTCACTGTCAAGAACATACAGGGTGACATTGAGTGTCTGGAAAAGAACAGGTTCCGGCAGGCGCACGAGCAGGTCCGAGGTTATCTCTGCCAAACCTTCACCGGATTCATCGGTCAGCTCCACGGTGACAGGGAGGGGATCCTCTACAAGGGCAACGCTCATGAGATTGTGTTTTCCGGCCTGGACAAGGGCAACATCCACCTTGGTGGAATGGTGGTCGGCTCCCACCTCGAGATTCACATTACCCGACCTTACCCTTTCGAAACGGGCGATCCCCTTACTGTCCGTCGTGAGATTGAACTCATCATCGGAAAGCTTTGACGACAGTACCTTCACCCAGGCTCCTTCCAGCGGTGCTCCACCCGAAGTGACGGTGATGTTCAGACTGCCCCATTCATACGGGACAAGTGTAATGGTTCCGAGGTCGATCTCCTCTCCCCTCTCCACTTCTATATCCTCCAGGCTGTGACCTTGATACAGATATCCGTCCTCGATCACAAGATCATGCAGTCCGGGAATGACGAGCGGAAAGTTGAAATAACCTCCTTCATCGCTCAGAACTGTCTGGTCCACAAGGCTGACGCTGACGTTCACTGCCGGGAGCATCGAGATGCTGTCAAGCAGCCTGCCCGAAACGGTGGATGGCGGAAGCTCGGTCTTGAATTCCACCGTCATGGAGCGCCAAAGGGGCCTCCCCCCGCCTGATGATCTCAACTTTGCCAGCATGGTGAGACTGTAATAAGAATCGTATTCGAGGGGGTCATCCGGCACAATATCAACCCTGTCGTTGTCCGTCCCGGGAATAACTATATGGAAGGGAACGTTCCCACTCGTGGAATTCAGAAACAGATAATTTGACGTATCGTTGATGGAGACCCTCTCCATCTCCTGACCGAACAGGACGGTTACACCCCTGGAAACGTTCGCGGATGCCGCACCGTCAACGGGAATGGTCTCGAAAGGCCATGGATCCTCGGTGAGATTGAACGTTACGGTTGTCATTCCACCCTCGTTGATCACAACCGTGTTCGAGGGCTCCGTGGAGGAAAGGTCCTGAAAATGGAGCTTGGTGGCCTCCACCTCCGTTTCAACCGCCCTTATGTCATTGTACACGACCTCACCGGACGAATCGGTGACCCTAGCCTGGGGGAAGGGCATGGAGGGAAGGTCCGGGACGTGGGACACCGTCACCACCGCATTCTCCAACGGTTCTCCCGAACTCCCGTTGAGTATCTTCACCGTCAGGTTGCCCAGAGCCGCGTCTGTCAGCTGGAGCGCTCCAGGGGGTACATGATGTGTCTCGGAGGCATTTATCGTCCCCTGGACTATATACTGAACCTTGACAATGTCCAGGTAATAGGTCGGACTGATCGTCACAACGTAGTTGATCACCTGATAATTATCGTCACTGGTGTCAACCGTGATATTGAACGAACCACCGGGACCCGATGTGGTGGTGAATGATACTGGAGTCGGGGTTCCCCCTGTACCATTGGGTATCTTCGTGGCGTTGCATGTGACCGTTAGACCGGCGGTCCCGTTCGTTATGGTCCCTTCTATGTAGCCATCCAGGGAGCCTATGGGGCCCGTTTCCCATCCAATGACATCCCCATCCCGTGTTGCCATGAAAGGTAACAGACCGGATGAGACCAGAACGAAAAGCACCAGGAATACAGATTTTCGATGCATGGTCATACCTCACCAGTGTTGATGGAGGAAAGGAAGGGCTGCAGAAAGCATTCTTCTCCTGCAGCCATCAGGTCCGTTCTCAATCCTCCTCTTCATCATCAAGCTCTTCCACCTCATCCTCCTCGAGCTCCATATCCTCAAGCTCCTCCATTTCTTCCTCCTCTTCATCGAGTTCCATATCATCGAGCTCCTCGTCCTCCTCCTCGAGCTCCATCTTCTCCTGGTCCGAGAAATCATATCCACACTCGGGGCATTCCTCATCATCGGGATCGAGCATAGACCCGCACTTGGGGCATTTGTAGGCTTCCTCTTCGAACTCGGCACCGCAGTGAGGACAGACGGTGTCCTCGCTGCTCACAAGGTGATGGCATTCGGGGCATTCGAACTCCTCCTGAAGCTCTTCCTCGATATCCCTGTTCCTGGATTGAATCATGAGATATACCGCCAGGATTATCACCAGAAGGACTATTATGCCGATGACTATGAACACCCACAACATGCTTGAGGCGGGATTCGAGGTCTCCTCCGCAACCTTCAATGTGATGGGATATTCATTCAGCAGGGTCATCGATGTGGGATCGTATACCCGGATCCTGCAGAGATATTCTCCCGTATCAAGATCCTCGATGTCAAGGGTAACCTGCTTATCGGTTTCTGCCGCAGAGAGGGTCACATTGGCATATTCGATGAAATCGGATGTCCCTCGCTCCTCCTCGATGAGAATGGCAACCCTTATGGGTTTGCCAAGAGGGTTGCTCAGGGTTATAACGGCCTTGGAACCGGTCTCGACGGAGGCCGGCCAATTATCATCCACCGTGAGAGTGGGAATGAGCACGGGCTCGGTTGTGAAGTAGACGATGAAATCCGCCCTTATCCTTGCGCCAGAGGCATCACCGGCACCGTATTTTCCGGCCGGCAGTGAAACCATGTATTCCGTACTCCCGTTCAATCTATCATGGTCTATCTCGAGATTCCGGTCCTGGTTGGACCATGTGTAGGTGATACCCCCCACGGGAGCTCCGGTATCCACCTCGACGAATTCCAGTGCCCCTTCCACGAGTTCCGTGTCCACCGAATAATTCGTGAAGAACAGCGAAACAGGTATATTCACGGGAACGCTCGAGAGAATACCGCTGCTTGGTGTCTGCAATATCACCTCGATGGGTTTGAACTCGGTCCTTATCTCTATCTTCTCTCCTCTGATAAGGGCGGGTGTCCCGTTCACATCCCTCATTTCTCTGTAGAATTCTCCCTCGGGGAAATCCGAAACCGAAAGTGTATAGAACTTGTCGTGGTCCAGCGGTTCCAAGGGTTTGATGAAGACGGACCTTGAATCCTCCGAGAGCGAAATGTTCAGATCTACCGAGGGGCTCGTGAGTGAGAAGTTCCTTCTGAAGGTATCCATATCCGGGTGGGCCAGCGCATTCCTGAACGTCAGGGTAATTGTACCGTCCACGGGCATTCTCCCTTCGGAATCCACCGGATAGAAAACCTGGAACCAGTCGTCAAGCCGGGACAGTGTGATGTCCGATCCGTTCCTTGAACCTCCTGCGATTATGGAGATGGGACCGAATACTTCCGTGCCGAGCCCCAGGTCGTTCCCGTTCGCGCGTACGGTGACGTTGAACAGCTCGAACTTGTTCATTTCTATGGAAATCTGATAATTCCCGTTGTATCCCGTTTCCGTGGTCCCGATGACGCTGTCATGATGGAGCACGTCTATCTTCACTCCTTCAACACCTTTCTCTCTCAGAGTGACCCTGCCCACGATAGTGGCCGGGTCCAGGGTCTCCGTACTGAAATCAAGGGTGAAATCCCTCCACAGGGGATTGGTTCCCGTTGCGGAAGCCACCTGCTCGCTGATGAAGAGTGTATAGGTTGTCCCGTAGTCGAGATAATCCCTTGGTTCAAGTGTGTACCGGGATGGATCCGAAGGGGTAGTAACAATATCCAAAGGAACCGCGGCATCCTCCGGATCGAATATCTTCAAGTTATCCGTATTGATGGTCTCGGGGTCCATACCAAGGGCGAAACCGTCCGGGTCCTTGAAATCCACCTGTATCACAGCGTCCACCGGGACATCGGGCCCGGGAAGGTCCATTGTAAAGTCGGACCTTGCCTTCACCAGAACGGGCAGATCCTTCTCATACAATGTGACGTTCACATGGGCATCACCCGTTCCTTTGGGAACGGTAAGGGTCTGCGGGAAATAGTTCTCCAGTGTGGCACGGAACCCCGTATCCCTCTCTGCAAGTATTTCCTGGAAGATCACCTCTCCGGTGATATCGGTCAATCCGGATTCCATGGTCACCTGATGGGTGATATTGACGCCCATCAGGGGATTCCCTTCTTCATCCTGGGCCCGTATGGTGGCGTTTCTGGTGGGTCTCTTGGTAACCGTAAGCCCCGGTACCTCGAGAACATCACCCCTTTCAACGGTGATGTCATCGACCATGTTCCCGTAATAAAGATACTCGGAAACCCCTCCCACGGTGGGACCGAGAACCTTGATCGAATGGGTTCCCTCCGGAACATCCTCGAACTCATAGAAGCCGTCGTCCACATAGACCGGGAGTCTGCCCTGAAGCCTCAGCATGGTCCCCTCCGGTGCCGGGTCCGTTGTACCATTGATATAGACATGGCATCTGAGAACCGCGTTGGGAAGCTCGGTAGTGAATCTGTAGGAGAACGACCTCCAGAGAGGCTCGCTGCCCGTCTCGTTCTTGACCCTGGGGGATACGAACACCTCGTACGTCGTATTGAACTTGAGATCCTGGTCAGGCTGTATCCTGCACAGGCTCGATAAAGGCCACTGATACGATATGTTCACCTTCTGTCCGCCAACCTCCCTGAGGTAGAGCGTGTCCACACCAATGGAGCTCTGATCCATGGGACCGCGGAACTGAACGAAGAGGACCGTGGGAAGCTCGATACGGGAAGTCGTGATCCCCGTGCTGCCATCGGGAGGTGAATACGAATTCACAAGTGGATTCTCGTTTATTGTCAGGTTGTAATGAGATGTGGCTCCCTGGACAAGGGGCCGGTAGGCAATTCCAGTACCGTTCCCGTCATTGTATGTAAAATTCCCCTTGATAAGCCGCATCATAACAAGATTTCCAGGGTCCAGACCGATTTGCATGTTGCTGAAGGTGACATTCCCGTTCGCATCGGTGTAGTTCCCTGTCATGGTCGAGCGGTGAAGAGGATGGTATGTGAATTCGAAACCCACACCTTCCAGAGGTAGTCCCGAGGACCCGTTGTACACAGTGAATGAGAGATTCCCGAACGTCCCCTTCTTGTAGAACAATGTCCCGTTCGCCGTGTGATTGACAACGTTTTCGGGACTCCAATCGGATGGGTTGGGGACCTGAACGACCCCTCCCCCTGCCTCCTCCCAACCGTAACAGTCGGTAAGCTGAAATGTCCATGGCTGTGATGTATCATGGGATTCAACATCTACCCGGACGGAGAAATTACCCGAAGTGACATTTATCACGGCCTCGAAAGGACCAATCATCGTTCCGTTGGCCATAATACCTGTCACGTTCAAACCGAAATCGGACGGTCTTCCGTCGGGATTCGACTCGTTGAGACCATATATTATTCCATTGAAATATCTGTAGACGGCCCTACCGGGCAGTGCATCAGCTTCATCGTTCTGATACTGGAACAGGACCATGAAGGATCCCATGATCATGAGCATTACAAGAAATACGGCTGTCGTTCTTTTCACGTTCACACCTTCCTTTTTATTTTTGTGATTGCACCCTCCGGAAGGAGGCTGTTCCCCATTAGGTCCATTTTCCAACGGAAACAAACACTGCTTCTATTGGTTATTTAACCTTTTCGTCCTTTTTCTCCTTGATATATCAAATTTCCTGTAATTGATCCCGGTTGAGAGTGTGTCGTGAATATGAGAGGCGGAAAGTTCAAATAAAATTGAATACATTCAATATATGTGAATACCACAAGGTCTGGCATGGTCGGTGAGGATATTCCCTATGATAGAATGTTGCCGGAATTCGGATATCTGAAGATATTCGCCGAAGGAAAAAGAAGCGAGATATTCCTCTCACTGGCGGGAGCGGGGGAGAGCGGAATGAGCTTCAAGAAACTGTCCCTCGACACCTCCATCCCACCAACCCTCCTTGCATATCATCTGAAAAGGCTGCAGGAAGCAGAACTGGTGATCAGGGATCTCCAACAGGGAACGAACAGCAGGGAATATACCCGGTACCGGCTCACCGAAAGGGCAAGAAGGTTGATGATATTCGCATACGGGCTCGGAGTGATCGGTGGGCCGGTAGATGACAGAGAATCGGTCCCGACCGGGGTTCCGGACATCATAAGGATCGTTCCGGCGGAGCTTTACCCGAGGGTCATGAGGCTACCGGAGGAATAGGTAATGACAGCAAAGAATGAAAATAAAAGGGATGTGATACTCGTCCGGAGTGCGGATCATAAAAGCCATTATATTATAGGGGCGATACCACAATGGACCCGAACGGATCTGAGACTTCACATGTACAACGAGATCATCGAGGGAGAGGATGAACCCTATTTTGTGACGACCACCCAGATCATAATCCCGAAAGCGGCGGTCGGCAAACTGCTGGAAGTACTGGCCAATGCCATGAAGAATGAGGGCAAGGCCACAAGCATGAAGGTCATGGAGCTCCCTCCGGAGCTGTCGAAGGTTCTCGAGAGCGAAAGAACGGAAAGGAAGCCTCCCAGGAAAAAGGTTCAGAAGATACGAAGGAAGTAGTATGGAGATCGATAGGCTCAGGAGGAGAGACAGACTTCGACTGCCTTCTTCAGCGTATCGATATCGACCGGTTTCCTCAGGAAATGATCTATACCGAGATCCGACACGAACTCCTTCACCGAATCATCCGCTGTAAGGAACAGTATCTTCTGATCCGGTTCCCTCTCCAGTACCATTCTGGATAGATCGGCCCCGGACATGATGGGCATCCTGTGATCCACTATGAGCAGTTCGGGTTTGGGATCGGATGATTCGTAGGCCTTGAGGGCGGACTCGCCATTGTAGAACTGGCCCACCACGACGTGCCCCATATCCTCCAAGATAATGGCGATCAGCTGCTGTAATGTCGGTTCATCATCCACGATCATGATATTTGCCATCTACAGCACTCCCGAAAAACCTGTATGTCCCTGCGGGTATATGATTGAAGGACGGAATAAATAAATCTATCCGTGATAAACATTGAAAGCAGGAGTCCGGCAGGTTGGAACGGATGATCATCGGAGGTTTCCCATCTCCTTCTTTATCTCTTCCATCACGGCGGACATCCGCTCCTCGAACCCGGAATTGTCCATTCTGGCCATGCGCGATATGGTCACCCTGCATCCCGCGGATCGTATCCTCTCGACGGAAACCCCCCGCTTCACTGCTCTCTGGGCCAGGGAATCGAACAGGAGAATTGCCCTAAGCATCATGACCTGCTTGCCCCCGGGACAGTAGGAATCAACATGATGGAATGCGTTCTGCTGCAGGAAATCCTCCCTCAGCATGCGGGTTGTCTCCAGGGTGACCTGCTGTGAAGGTGGTAGAGCGTCGGGTCCCACCAGTTGAATGATCTCCTGGAGTTCGGCTTCCTCCTGGAGAAGCGCCATGGCACGATTCCTCATCGATAACCAGTCCTTTGCCACATGGGTCCCCCACCAATCCTCCACCTTCTCAAGATAGAGGGAGTAGGATTTCAACCAGTTGATCGATGGGAAGTGCCTCCTGTCCGCAAGGGACGAGTCCAGGGCCCAGAACACCTTGACTATCCTCAGAGTGTTCTGCGTGACAGGTTCGGAGAAATCACCCCCGGGGGGTGATACAGCACCGATGACGGAGATCGACCCTTCCCTTTTCTCGGTCGATGTGCATGTGATGTACCCTGCCCTCTCGTAGAAGTTGGCCAATCGACTCGAAAGGTAGGCAGGGTATCCTTCCTCACCGGGCATCTCCTCGAGCCTCCCGGAGATCTCCCTCAGGGCTTCCGCCCATCGGGAGGTGGAATCGGCCATCAATGCAACATCGAAACCCATGTCCCGATAGTACTCCGCGATCGTGATGCCCGTGTATATGGAAGCTTCCCTTGCCGCGACCGGCATGTTCGATGTGTTCGCTATCAGCACGGTCCTGGACATCAGCGGTTCCCCTGTCCGCGGATCCTCGAGATGGGGAAACTCCCTCAGAACATCGGTCATCTCGTTCCCCCTCTCACCGCAGCCGATGTAGACGATCACATCGGCATCGGACCATTTCGCCAGTTGATGCTGCGTCACGGTTTTTCCGGTTCCGAAACCACCGGGGATCGCGGCCGTGCCTCCCTTGGCAATGGGAAAGAACGTATCGAGTATTCTCTGACCCGTGATGAGCGGGACGGAGGGGTCCATCTTCCTCTTGAACGGACGCGGCATCCTTACGGGCCATCTCTGGACCATCGTTATATTGTGATCGGTATCGCGCCCTTTCAAAACACAGATCGTCTCCTCGATCGTATAATCCCCTTCAGGAACGATGGATGATATGACCCCTTCCACCCCCGGGGGAACCATTATCTCATGCTTCACGGTTGGGGATTCCTGAACCCAGCCAACAATATCCCCTTCCTTGACGCGGTCCCCCTCCGATCCTGTGGGGTGGAACGTCCATTTCTTCCCATGATCAAGGGGACTTACCCGCACCCCCCTCGAAATGAAATCGCCTGTCTCCCTCTGTATGGCTTCCAGGGGTCGCTGAATCCCGTCATAGATCATGGATATGAGACCGGGACCCAGCTCCACGGACAGGGGTTCTCCGGTCTTGTGCACGGGTTCACCGGGAGTGATACCGGCAGTCTCCTCATATACCTGGATCGTTGCGGAATCCTCCTCCAGACCTATGATCTCCCCGATGAGCCTCTCCCTGCCCACCATGACGACATCGTACATCTTGGAACCCTTCATACCAAGTGCTTTGACGACGGGACCAGCTATCATGTCTATGTATCCGGCATCGGAACCTTGCTCGGGTTCTGTCATTCAATCATTCCTCCTCTTCTGCTCATTGTCATCCATATTCATCCCCATTCCCACCGCTCTCCTGATCAGTTCCATTGCTCTTGCATCCTCTCCTTCTCCGGGTATCACAACGGTGACGGGCAGAAGCTCCCCCGAAACCCTTCTCTGGAAGAGCTCTGCGGAAAGCATCCTTGCCGTTTCCGAGGAGAGGATCATTACACCGATGTCATCCCTCCCGGTTCTTTTTCTGTACCATTCCACAAGTTCCCTTTTCTCAGTGAAGGATGTCATGGCGAATATATCATGCACACCTGCCAGATGAAGACCGAGTGCAAGGCCCTCTTCCACGGCCGCACAGATGACCCTCCCCATCAGGGACCCTCCTCTAGCACCAATCTTGCCTTGGTCCATTCAGCGTCCCATCCGTATATCAGGGCGAAAAAGAGGGTTCGAAGGTTCTTCTGTTCCATCTCCTTGGATACCATGTATCTTATGGTGGGGCCCACAGTCGATGAGAATGCATAAGAAAGAGATACCGCACCCTGAAGCAGCATTCTGTCAAGGGCCACTTCGAATGAATACGGATCCGATGTGTCGAGATCCTTGAAATGGGGCCCCATGTGGGTGGAAGAAAGGATGGATATCGCTTCCCTGAGTCCCGCAGCATCGAATATCTGCTCCATCACGGAAGGAGCCAGCGTGCCTCCCGAGGAATATATCATTGGAGGGGGTTCCGGTTCCGAGATTTCATTCTTCAGCAATGACCTCACTGCTAGATGTATGTTGTATCTATCACACAGCATGTCGAAGAAAGTTGACAGACCCCTCCGAGAGGAAAAGGACATCATCCTTGTCTCCCGAATCTCATCGAGAACATACCTGTCGATGGCATCGTCTATCGAAGCCAGGGTTGGTCCGTTCTCTCCCTTGATGACCTCGGATATCCTCCCGGAAACAGGCTGCCCTTCCAGGACCTCAAGTGCGGAAGGGATGTTCTCCGCTGCCAGAATGGTCCTCTCCACATCCGAATCGAGCCAACCCACGGGAAACAGCGGCTCGGACCTGTTTCCGATAAGCCTCATCAACCTTTTCAACTCCTCCCCCTCGAACCTGCAGAGATAGGCCTCGACAATGGGCCTCAGTGAGGAAGGGGAGTCTCTTCTCAGATCCTCCATGCGTTCGTGCAAACTCGAATACAGCGCCCGGTCCACCTCGCGGAACTCCGAGAGGTTATCACCGGTTTCGAGATCGGTATTCAGCGATTTGGCAAGGGTCACCGGAGAATCCATCTCTAGAAGGGGAAGGACCTCGTCCCTCCTGACATAGGGATTGCCCAGGGTGGAAAGTCTCGAATTATGATAGGAGAACTGACCTATCTGTATCAGCTTCCTCACACCATAGACGGAGAGGGCGGTGCCCAATCCCAGACCTGCGGCGCCAAGCGCTGCGGCCACTCCGGCAGACATTCCCAATATCCCGGTCAAATACCGACCTCCTAATCCCCGAAAAGGGTCCTTGCAATTATCTCCCTTATTCTATCATCCTTCTTTTCCAGCATCCCCTGGAATGTCATATCCACTACCTTCCTTCCATCCGATGACACCGCCAGGAATCCCCCTATCAGATCCTTACCCTTGAATCTTGATACTGATGGGGGAAGCACGTTCATCGTCTCCAGGGGGTCCCGGATGTTCGGCTTTCCCTCAAGGGCGGAAGCGTCAGCTACCCTAACAGGATATACGATCATTCCATTTCCCAGCATCGAGTGTGCCTTGTCGTACATTCGCAACAGGTATCCCAGAAGCTCATCACCCTCCATGGATGAAAGATGCGACCGGATACTTGAAATGGTCTCCCAGATCAGATCCTCCTTTGCACTGAGGAGGGCCTGCCTTGCCTTTCTCTTTCCCTCGGACAGATTTATATTCGAAAGGGTCCGGGATTCCTTATCCAGTTTCTCCTCCAGCTCCGCGACCATCCTCCTTGTTTCCATTGCTTCCCTTTCCCCGATGAGCCTGGCCTTCTTTTCGGCCTCATCGAGTATCTTTCTGGCTTCCTCTTCGGCCTCTTCATGTATTGTCCGGATCATCTGCTCCAATCCCATTGCAGGTTCCTCCTGGTCAAGGATCAGAGCATTCCGGATGCTATCAACAGGAATATCGCGACAAGGAAACCGAAGATGGCCATTGTCTCCGACATGACGGCAAATATGACGCCTTTTGCAAAGACCTTGCTGTTCCGGCCGAAAGCTGCCGCAGCCGCAGAGGCGGTCATACCCTGGGGTATGGCGGACACACTGGAAAACGCTATTACTATTCCTATTGCAAGTGCCCCCCATCCCACGAACGGCTGCTTCAGGATTGCAATCTCCGGGCCGCCCGTCAAACCCGTGAAGTTCAGAACAAGTATGGATATCAGAAGACCGTATATACCCTGGGTCATGGGAAGAGCCTGATACACTATCAACCTTCCGAACTTGTCAGGTCTTTCCGCCGTGACGCCGGCAGCACCCGAACCTGCGATGCCGATACCTATAGAAGATGTTATCGCGGCAACCCCCATCGCCAGTCCAACACCTATGAAAACAAGCATCCTGTTGTCCTTCACAACCTTGGAATCGTCCGCGTTTCCCGGGTCCGTGTATGCCAGGAACTCCTCCACGTTGGACATTCCGTCGCCGTCAGCATCTCCGGATGCATCGTTCGTAGTATTGTCCAGTCCGTTGGCCCCCTCCCAATCATCATCCATTCCATCGAAATCAAGGTCCTTTGCCGCTATTCTATCACCGACAGCAAACTGGGAAGCGACCACTACCGCAATCAGGGTCAGGAGAACCGTCCCGACCACGAGCAAGGATGTTCTATTCATTGCATGTTCCTCCTTCTTGTTGTATTGTGGGATTTAACGGAAAATTCAAGGTGTGCATTCTCTTCGTCCTCGAAAGACGAAATATCAGGTCTCGGGATATCGTCATGATACATCTTCATTCCTCCTTGACCCTCGTTTTTGAGGGACCTTCTTCGTGAATATCCTCTCGATACCGAACGGTTCGTATGGTATTCCCCCTCCCTCGTAGAACCTGCCGAAGAACTCCACGAACTGGAGTCTCAATGAATGGACGGCAGCACCAAGGGATTGAAGGAGAAGATTGAACACATGGAGCAGTATGAGCAGAAGGACAACGAACGGGATCATTACGACATTGATGTCCATCAGCATTCTCCCCACGATATTGAACGCCATTGCCAGACCGAAGGTGGACAAACCAAGAGCCAGAATTCTCGTATAGGATATCCAGTCTCCCAGATAACCCTCGATATCGAAGAGAACCATCCCCTTCGATTCAAGGGCGAGAAGAACACTTCCCAGAATGAAGGAGACACCCCCGACAGCGGTGAGGGTCCCGTCAAGTTCCCACCATCCGATGAGGAGAGCACCCACGAATATTACCGCACCGAACTGTATCAACATCCAGGAGATAGTGCCTTTCACGAACCCCATGATGTCCTTCTTGAGCAATCTGTCGATCCCGAACAGGAATATTCCCAGATTCAGCTGGGCAAGACCGAGATACAGGGAGACCTTGAACAGAAGCATGGGGTCGGAGAGTGTGTCATACGGCATATGGTAACCGAAAAAGGTCACCGAAAAGAGTGGTGAGGCTGGTCTGCCCATGATAACCCTTGGAATCAGGTCCCCGAAGAATGCACCCATCCAGATTCCGGACAGGGTCGTTGCCAAACCAAGCAGGAATCCCATCCATGCGGTCATCCTCAATGCGGGGGAATATCTCGACAGAACAAGCATGACCGAGGAGGCTATCATTATTAGGAGGCCGTAGCCGGCATCCCCGAGCATCAGTCCGAAGAACAGTATGAAAGGTACCGATATCCACAAACTCGGATCTATCTCATCGTACCGGGGTATGGCGAACGTGTTCGTCAGGGGTTCGAACATGGTTCCAAGCCAACCGTTTCTCAGGCTTGTCGGTACCTTGTTCTTCCCTATCTCATCAGGAGTGGGGCCTCTGTGGTCGAGATGGTACCTTCCTGGGGCCCTCTTGTCAAGGACATCCTTGAGAGGGCGCAGCCGCCTCTTCGGTATCCATCCTTTGATGATGGAAGTGTATGTGGTCCTCTCCAGGGTGCCGCTGAAACGGCTTCTTTCCAGCTCGATCTCCAGTATTTCACCATATGCCCTTGCAGCCGGAAGGATATCTGAAGCAAGATTCGAACCTTCTTTTCGCAATGATGATAACGATGTATCTATCGAATCCCTTACGGATTCGAGTTCCATTATCAAGCGGGATATCGGAAGGTTCAGCATATCCACATCATGGCCCGTTCCTTCGAGAAGTTCCCTGAGAGAGCTGACATCGATGACCACCTCGGAGAACAATCTCCCTTTCAGCCTCTCCTTCATCCTCCCTTCACAGGAGGAGGGATAGGCGATCATCACCGAATGGAGGCCTTCCTTTCGGTCCAGAAGAGATCCCTGGATGTTTCCTCCCAGACCTTCCACCAAATCCCTGAGTTCCTGGAATCTTCTGGTCGTTCCGACCCTCACCCTGGTGCGCCTGAAAGAGGAATACGTGACAAGGTCCAGATCAAGACCGGAAAGGGGAATGAGTCTGCCTTTTATCTCATCGAGTCTTTCAAGTGATTCCTCTTTTTCCCTTAGCTCTCTTTCAAAGGGTTCCAGTTTGGCCTCGATGGATCCCAGCCATGAATCGACGGCCCTGAGGCTGCTGCCCTCGGGAACAGAGAAAAGTGTCTTCTTCACGGTCAAAGCCTTCAATCCCTTGACGGCTTCCTCCATCGGGGCGAGCAGATCCAATATTCGATCCAACCTTGCTCTGCGCTCCAGCAAAGATGGATTCAATCTCATATCCTTTGATCCCGATATACTCATAGGATGGATCAACCTGGCTTCCTGAAGTTCGGTTGTGACCCTGTGCAGGTCCCCCTTCATGAGGTATATCTCCACCCATTCCATCCTTTCGGGATACAATGTCATGCCATCCTGATTGTTGTCAATCTTCCCTGATAGCTTCCAGGACCCTTTCCACAGCAGTGGGTATTCTGGTATGGGCCTTTTTTCTGAGATTGCCGGCAATGGACCTTCCCTCGACCCTGATCCTTTCCGCTTCGGAATTCGACCTTTCCTCCACCTTTCGAAGCTCCTCTTCACGTTTCCTTTCGAAATCGGACAGTATGGTCTCCCTTTCCTTCCTTGCCTCGATCTCCGCCGTTTCAAGGATCTCCCTGGCCCTGGCCCTGGCCTCGGAGACCTTCCTTTCAGCCTCCTTCTCTGCTGCAAGCAATTTCTTGAGGTCCTCCTCGGCCATGCATCATCACCTGGGTGGTTTTCAGGGAGCGGATGGACTTAATCCATCGTATTACTTAACACTTATTATTGCGGCCACAGATACCGCCTCTCTCGTTCGCATATATCGGACAGGCCCATGGTCGATAGGAGAATGATGACAAAGCCACAACTCGCGAAAAGTACCGCATCTCTTTGCCAAAAGTGGGAACATAAAGGAACATTTTAAAAACCAAACGCCGATTTGGTAATCAGGAGGCCTTATCACCTTGGAACCTGTCAATGATCCTTCATCGAAGATCCGCAAACTGGAAACGGTCATAAGAAAAGGTGACATGTTGCTTGGTATCCTGGAGAAGAGGGGTGTGGGAACGGATCCCTTCAGGGAACAGATGGAACAGGCCAAGGAGAAATTTGAATCTGGCAGGGTGGAGGAATCCTTCAAGCTGGCCATGCAATGCATAAAAGGGTTGAAACAGCTCAAGGAGAGCACCAGAACGGAAAAGGAACCGGTCGCGGAATTTGAAAAGTCGAAAAGGGGAAAGGGAGTATTTGCGCTCATACGTGACAATAATGTGGAAATGGAAAAGAAGATCAACGAATGGAAAGTGATAATCACGGGGTGGAGAAAGAAGGGGTACCATTTCGAATCGGACAAGAGTCTGTTCTCCCGCCCATTCGAGCAGATAGAAAAGCGTTTCATTTCAATTGGCGAGCAGATAGAGAAAGCCGAAAAGACAAGGGGAATGATCTCAAGGCTCAGGGAAGAATTCTCTCACGTCGGGAAGGTGTATCTGAAAAAGTTCGATTCCATAGAACAGGCAGTATTCAGGCTCGACAGGCTGGATAACATAGAGAGAAGATTGAAGAGTCTTGTTGGAACCCTAAAGGAAGTCGAAGGGAGATACAGAACATTCAGGAACAGGATAGGACGCTTCAGGATGAAGGGGTTGAGCACGAGTTCCCTGGAGGAGATGCTGGATAACGATGAGGATTTCGATTATCTCGAAAAGCAGTTCAAGATATATGAATCCAATATAGAATTCCTCATCAAGGAAAAACAGAAGCTGAAAATGTTGAAGAAGGATCCGATGGCGGAGAGATTGACGGAGAGATTCGAGAAATTGGAAAAGATCATCGATGATCCCTGGAAGCTCGATCTTGTCGTCGAGGAGATGATGGATCTCGAACGTTCCATCAAGGAGATGAAAGAAATCGACAAGAAGCAGCTGGAAACAAGAAAGCGCAAGAACGAGATCAGAAAGAGCCTCGAAAGATACCAGGAGGAGGGCTTCAAGGTAGATATGGTATCACAGCTGCTGGATGATGACATAAATCTTCTTGAGGAGGAATATGATATATTCATCCGCCAGACAGCAAGGTTGAAGGCCCTGAAGGAGCAGCTGTTCCAGCTGGATGCGGCCGGTTTCGAGGAAGAGGTGGCTTCGATCTCCCGAAAATTGTTCGACCCGACACAAATAGACGAGGTGGAGACCGAACTTAACGATCTCAAGGAAAGGATACTCAGCCACAAGATGAGGTCACAGAGGATCACGAATGCCATAAAGGAATGGTCGGGAATGGGATTCAAGATATCCAAGCTGGAGAACGCTTTGAAATCGGATATTGACGAAGCGGAGAGGATTATGGAGGATTACAGGAAGAGGATCGAGGAACTCACCGACTACGAGACAAGGCTCAAGGAGATGAAACTGCGGGAGATGAGGGATCTGGTCCACAAGGTGAGTCTCAAGATCAAGAATCCGGAGCTCATAGATTCCGTCAGGAAAGAGATGGCGATAATCCAGAAGAAGGCCGTTGAAACGGATTCCATCAGACAGAAGAGAATGGAGCTGAACAGTCTTCTGAAGACCTGGAAATCCCAGGGTTACAGAATAGAGAGAATATTCGAGAACGCCGGCAGGGAGCAGACCCTCAGAGGTCTAGACGAGGTTATTCTGAAATATACAAGGGCCGTGGCCGCCCTTGAAGCCTTGAGAAACGAATTCCCTTCATTCGAGAGGGGATGGTTCCCGGACCTCGAGGAAGAGATAAGAAAGAACATGGACGATCCGCTGATGTCCAAACAGACACTGGATAGATTCTCCGAACTCAAAAAGATCATAAAAAAGGAGGAAAAAAGGAGGGGTGAGATATCCAGGAAGCTCAAGGAGCTATCCTCGAGGGGGATAGATGTCTCGAACATCGAACCCCTCCTTACGGGTGATTCCGAACTGCTGACAAGCAGGTACAACGAGTTCAAGGACAGGGTCAAGAAGCTCCTGAAGCTCAAGGCAAGATTGTTGAAGGAGGCTCATTCGAAAAAGGATAAGGCCCTGGAGGAGTTCGCAAGGAGCATCAACGACCCCTTCAAGGTGGATGTTTACGAGGAGCAGGTCCTTCAGAGGGAAAGCGGAGAATCCATCCCGATGGAACCGGAGAAGAAACCGGATACCGATATCTCCAATATCAAGGAGGAAGCAAAGGAGCTCTACCGCAAAGGGGAACTCGAGGCTTCCCTGAAGTTGTTCGAGAAGGTGCTGGAATCCGATCCGGAGAACAAGGAATGCCTTTTTTACAAGAAGAAGGTCACATCCAAACTCAAGACCCTGGAGAAGGCAGCCGTATCCAATGGCATGGTGAAGGTAAAGGTCACCGATGACGAATCGGAAAAGGATGAGAAGGGACATATGGGCGGAGACCCGAACTGTCTATCATGCAGGGGGACGGGAGAATGTGTATGGTGCTCCGGTACAGGAAAATGCTCCACGTGCAGCGGAACGGGGAAGACCTTCAATGAACAGTGCCCGACCTGCAAGGGAACTGGTAAATGCACTGTTTGCAAGGGAACTGGTAAATGTTCATGGTGCAATCCCGCATAGAATGAGGTGGTTCGACTGAAAACGATCCCAGGGGTTTCTTTCCTCGCAGCCACAGGACTCGTCATGTTCGCCATGATGGTGAACGCCCAGTGCTGCGATCCCAGTCCGGCTCCGGAGAATTCATACGAGGGGGTCGTGTATATCAATGATACGCGGGAATGGAACGGCGTCAGGTTCGTCAACGGAAGTCTGGTCATAAACGGGGCATTATCCCTGGTGGACTGCAATCTCACAATCGCTGGTGAGGGCATCATCATATCGGAGAATGCAGTACTGGAGATGGACGGATCCACTGTCGAACCGCTGGCGGAACAGGTGGGATACTTCATAGAGTCCTTCGGAAGCCTCATCGTAAGGGGATCCACTCTGAGGGACTGTCTGGACCCCAACAATGATCTCTTCAGCATCTACATTGAGAACGGAAGCTTCGAGATGGAGAATTCACGAATGGAGCGATCGGGCACCCTCCAGAGCCACTTACCGGATATCAGCATCATCGATTCCACCATTCCCGGCGTCATAACCTTATCGGGTGATCTGACGCTGGAAAGATGCAGGATAGAGGGGCTTGGCGCTTCCGCACTTGACGGAGGGGATCTGACGGTGAAGGATTCCAGTTTCCACTCCAACCTTTCATATTCACAGAATATAGCTGCTCTGTCAGATCAGGGAGGAAATATCTCACTTGAGAATGTTTCCATTGACGGAACCTACGGGGGTGGAGTCTTCGTCCTCGATTCCACAGTAAACATGAGCGGCATTGTCATAGATCTTCCGGGGGGTCTGTATGGCCTCAAGATGGAAGATGTTAAGGTCTCCCGCATGGACGGTATTCGTATCAATGGTACATACGGAGGAATGGACCTGAAGGACGTTCTGGGAGAGTCCATCCTGTCTGATATCAGGATCTCCGGTTCATCATACGGATTGCTCATCGATGGTATCGGCGCGGTTCTGATTAGAGACGCACTTATCCGGGGACCTTCACACGGAATAATATCCTCGTCGGCGATATCCCTGAACAGGACCATCATCAAGGATGTGGAGGTGGGTCTTCTTCTTCAGGGTGGTTTCGTTATCAGCGAGATGGACGCTGATATCATCAATTTCACAAGATGGGGGGTGGAGGTGGAAAGCTGGGCCCCTCCCGATGTAAACGGCATAGTATTCCAGCGAGGGGGTGGGGCCATTTCGGATACGGCTCTCTGGGGGAGGATCCATGTGAAGGTGAGGGGACCGGATGGTCTGGATGTGGATGGAGCGGAGCTGCATCTCAAATCGAATCTGGAGATGGAGGAAAGTATCTCTTCTGGGGAAGTCGGAGTAGTGTGGGCGTTCATGGATCATGATGGCACCATTCACGGGGTCAACTACACGCTGCACGGCAAATGGGGCAACGCCGAGAGGACATTGAACTTCACACCCGTCAAGGATATGGATGTCGAACTTGTCCTTCCTCTGACGGATGTCAGGATCGAGGATCTCTCATTTGTCGATGGTGAAGCCATCGTCCGCATCGGAGCGGAGGGTTCCGAGGCGAAGGAGGTAGTGGTCACGATATACCTTGACGGAAGCTACCGGTTCAACCGGAAGGAGAATCTTGCAACGGGCGAGGAAAAGGTCCTCCGTCTGCCCGTCGGAAACATGGATGCGGGGACACATATCCTGAAATGCGAGGTGAGCTCAAGGGACGAATACAGCGGAAACAACCGGGCTCTCATGGAAAACAACATTCTGGAGATCACCATTGAAAAGGAGGAGGACAGGGGAGCGGACCTGGAGGTCCTGGGCATCCTTGTCGTGGCGGCGGCACTACTGTCGATCGGGCTCGTACTTCTGCTGAGAAGAAAGGACTAAAGATTAATAAGAGACCTAATCTTCATCCCCCATATGTCTGGAACCGACTCCAAAGATGTAGAGTATTCCACGGTATCCGAGGTCTCGGGACCATTGATGGTCGTCGAGGGGGTCAAAGGAGCTTCTTACGGTGAAGTCGTAAAGGTGAGGTCCCCAGAAGGAAATATACGTCTGGGACAGGTGCTGGAAGCCCACATGGACAAGGCCGTCATTCAGGTTTTCGAGGGGACTAAGGGTATCGATACAGATACAACTTCCGTCAGATTCACCGGAGAGACGATGAAGATACCCGTTTCCCCCGAGATGATGGGGCGGGTCTTCTCGGGAACCGGTAAACCCATAGACGACGGCCCACCCATCATACCCGAGGAAAGGAGGGATATCAACGGAGAACCCATCAACCCCACGGCAAGAGAATACCCCAGGGAGTTCATCCAGACCGGGATATCGACGATCGACGGGATGAATACCCTCGTAAGAGGGCAGAAACTTCCCATCTTTTCCGCTTCCGGTCTCCCACACAACGATCTGGCCGCCCAGATAGCCAGACAGGCAAAGGTACTGGGAAAGGAAGAGGACTTCGCTGTCATCTTCTGTGCCATGGGTATAACCTCGGAGGAGGCGAACTTCTTCAAGAGATCCTTCGAACAGTCGGGGGCCCTTGAAAGGGCCGTGCTGTTCCTCAATCTTGCCGATGATCCGGCCATCGAGAGGATAATAATACCCAGGATGGCACTCACAACCGCGGAATATCTCGCATTCGAAAAGGGAATGCACATCCTCGTAATCCTGACAGACCTCACGAACTACTGCGAAGCATTGAGGGAGATCGCAGCAGCAAGGGAGGAGGTTCCCGGCAGAAGGGGATATCCGGGATACATGTACACCGACCTGTCCCAGATATACGAGAGGGCGGGAAGGATCGAGGGAAAGAAGGGATCCATAACCCAGATACCCATCCTGACCATGCCTGATGATGACATCACACATCCCATCCCCGATCTGACGGGTTACATCACCGAGGGGCAGATAGTTCTATCAAGGGACCTCCACAGGAAATCGATAAGACCTCCGGTCAATCCCCTTCCCTGTCTTTCAAGATTGATGAAGCAGGGTATCGGCAAGGGCAGAACACGTGAGGATCATGACCAGGTCTCCAATCAGCTCTATGCCGCCTATGCGGAGGGTGTCAATCTGAGAGATCTCGTGGCCGTGGTGGGCGAGGAGGCCCTCACGGAAAGGGATGTCTCCTATCTCCGCTTCTCCGAGAGGTTCGAGAAGGAATTCATAGCCCAGGGGGTGGACGAGGACAGGTCCATCAGGGAGACCCTGAAGAAGGCCTGGGATCTGCTGACCACAATACCAAAGGAGGAGCTGAAGAGGATAGATGATGAATTCATAGAAAAGTACTATCCCGGATGAAACCGCACCGATTCCGACATCCAGAGAGATAACATCCACAAGAGATATCCCGGGAACCTGAAAATCAACAATCGAATGAAAGCGGATCTGTTCGAGCGTGAACCTTCGACCTCCGCCTGGAAATCCTTCAAGAACTCATGTCATCCCGGAGCGGCCGCAATGGGGACATGCCATCTCCAGAGGTTTTCCTGAATCGATCTTCTGCTTTTCCAGTTTCATCTTGAAGGTCTTCTGGCAAAAGGGACATTCAATCACCGCACTGACCATCTTCACCCTTTCATCCTTCTCCTTGGATCGGGGGCCACGGGTTCTGTGTCTCCTGCCTACCTCGCCCAGAGGAGTGGCTTTCTTCTTCCTTTCACTCTCAACGGGAGAAGCGGGAGGGGCCGGTCTCCTTCCGCCGCCGATTCCATGCTTCTTTCCCGTATGAAGCGGAATGAGGTCCATTACCTCCTTCGATGCAGAAGACGAATCCACATCCGGTTCCTCATCCACGATCTCCGCATCCAGGATTGGGCGGTCATGTGGTTTCTCCATGCTTCTCATCAATTCACGCCGCAACTTCCTCTGACGCTTGGCCCTGAAACCCGTCAGGACGAGCACAAGGACCAGGATGATGAGCAGCACCGGGACCATGCAAACCAGGAATGTCGTGATATTCTCGAACCCGACATCATCACCGGGGCTCTCCGATACCGAGATTGTTATGTTATCATGACCTTCCAAACCCCTTCCATCCAGAACCGTCAACCTTACTGGGAGCTCCGCACCCGATACGGTGCTCCTCCACTTCACCTCGCAGCCCGTTTCCCTGGACCCGTCCGGAAGTTCCCAGATCAGTTCTATGATGTCGCCGTCCGGATCATAGGAACCCGAACCGTTGAAGACGAACAGGTCACCCAGTCTCCCCGATGACGAACCTATTACCCTTATCCTTGCAACGGGAGCCCTGTTCCCGGAGCTTACCCGGGGAACAACATGGATGGGAGAGACGGAAAGGTCCTCGTTCCCGGAGCGGTCCACGGCAGTGACAGCGAACCAGTATCCGGTTCCGGGATCCAGATCTCCGATAGTGACGGATGTGCCGTTGTCCGCTTCCCATTCCATCAGAAGGTCCTCCCCGGAAATACCATCCGGTTCCCCCCTTCCCATGTATATACGATACAACTTCAGGTCCGAGGCGAAGGAAGGCGACCATGACAGCCTGATCCTTCCGTTCTCCAGGACCTCGTATGTCAATCCGGTCACCGGTTCAGGGGGTTCCCTGTCAAAGGGACTGTATCCCTCACCTGTTACCATGATATCATCCAGGAGCCATCCCCGGCCTTCACCGGAGGGTCCCGAAGACAGGATGAACCTTACGGAGGTCAGGCTTCCCGCGACCTCTCCCAGGTCGAACCCTATCTGATACCACTCCCTGTCCCCCTGGAATGCTTTCTGTCCGGACATGGGACCGGAGG
>Ga0190359_1000653_pt1 | contig 23000 bp, 19 predicted proteins | sample 48721823_MG_FD_161269 | JGI IMG/M metagenome (GOLD analysis project Ga0190359, IMG submission 161269) | Hydrothermal vent microbial mat bacterial communities from Southern Trench, Guaymas Basin, Mexico - 4872-18-2-3_MG | ecosystem: Environmental > Aquatic > Marine > Hydrothermal vents >... | reverse complement strand
GAACTTATGCAGGAAATAGAAAGAAGAGACAACAGGGACAGCTCAAGAGATAACAGCCCTTTAAAAAAAGCCGATGATGCAGTCTTAATTGATACTTCAAATTTATCAATTGAGCAGCAGGTTGATATGATTCTAAAAAGAGTAAAGTCGCAGGGGAAATGAGGTCAGGTGTATGCAGATAGTTATTGATCCCAAATCCAAGCCCTGTCCCGGAGTTGAAAGGGCAATCTCAATTGTAGAAGAAGCTGCAGGCAGAGGGGAAAGATTATTCTCTATAGGCAAACTGATCCATAACAGCAAAGAAGTTAACAGGCTAAAAGATATAGGTCTTGAAGTTATTGAAAAAAAGTCGCTTTATAAGAAGACAGTTCTAAAAAAAACAGCAGGGAACGGATTTCTTATCAGGGCACACGGAGAGATTCCTGAAAATATAACACAAGCAAGAAAAGCAGGAATGGTAATAGTTGATGCAACATGTCCCATTGTACAGCATTCCCAGGATGTTGTTGAACAGCATGTACGTGAGGGATGGTCAGTAATTATTGTTGGCAAACCGGAACATCCTGAAGTAAAAGGACTTTTGGCCAGAGCAAAGGGTTACGGCATTGTAATATCAAATTTACATGAAATTGATAGTGTTGATTCAAGTAAAAGACATATTCTTCTTGCACAATCAACAATAGATAAAAATTTATTTGATAAAATAAGGGTTGCATTAAACAAAAAAATTTCCAATCTTAAAATTTTTGATACAACCTGCAGATTTATCAGCAACAGAATCGGCGAGGTGCAGGAATTTGTTAAAGATTTTGATCTTGTTTTATTTGTCGGAGGAAAAGATTCGTCAAATTTGGGACTGCTTTATAAATCAGCAAAAAAGATTGTTAATAATTGTCATAGAATTGAAGAGCCTGAAGAGATAGATCCGGAATGGCTTAGGGACGTGGAAAGAATCGGTATTGCAGGGGGGGCATCAACTCCGCGTTGGCAGATGGAGGATGTCAGATTGTTTTTGGATCAACTTTTAATTAAAAAAAACCCTGACGGGTTAATAAATAGAAAAGGAGGAAAATTTCTATGGTGGATTCGGAAAAACCGAAAATGATGGACGAACAGAACCAGGAGGATGAAAGTGTTATGAAAGGAGGTGAAAATCAGACACCTGCTCCTGAAGAAACTAATGCTGATCAGCAAGTAAATGATGAACCGGAAACAGTTGAGGATTTTAAGGATAATCCTTTTGCAGAAGACTCTGAGTATTCCGAAGAAGAGTATAAAAAATTTGTTGAGCTGTATGACCGTACTCTTGCTGAGATTAAACAGGGTGAAATTGTTACAGGAAGGATTCTCGCGAAAACTGACAACGAAGTTTTGGTTGACATTGGTTTTAAATCCGAGGGATCTATTCCCCTTGAAGAGTTTAATGATCCTGATGAAATCAAAATAGGCGATGAAATTGAAGTTTTTCTGGAGGATATTGAGAACACTGACGGACAGTTGATTCTCTCAAAGAAAAAGGCCCAGTTCATGCGTTTATGGGATCAGGTAGTGGATACTTTTCATCAGGGCGGAACTATTGAAGGTAAGTGTGTCAGACGCATAAAAGGAGGAATTGTTGTTGATCTTCAGGGCGTTGATGCATTCTTACCCGGTTCTCAGATAGATGTTAAACCTATAAGAGATTTTGATTCTTTAATCGGGCAGACATTTACATTTAAAATTGTTAAAGTAAACAGACCGAGAAGAAATATTGTTGTTTCAAGAAGGGCTCTGCTTGAAGAGAGTTTAAAGGAGCAGAGAAAGGACGTACTGGAAAACATTGAAAAAGGTATGGTATGTGAGGGAGTTGTTAAAAATATCACTGATTTTGGTGTATTTGTTGATCTGGGCGGTGTTGACGGACTTCTGCATATCAACGATCTTTCATGGGGACGAATTCGTCATCCTTCTGAAGTTGTAAAACTTGATGAAAAAATTAAAGTTGTTGTACTTGATTTTAATGATGCAAAAGACAGAATTTCTCTTGGTATGAAACAACTTACAGATCATCCGTGGAAAGAAGTTGAAGAGAAGTATCCCGAAGGAAGCATAGTTTCAGGTAAAGTTGTTTCTATTACTGATTATGGTGCATTTGTTGAACTTGAGAAAGGTGTTGAAGGATTAATTCATGTGTCTGAAATGTCGTGGACAAGACACGGTATTCATCCCTCCAAAATTGTCAGCGTAGGCGAAACAGTGGAAGTTAAGGTGCTTAATGTTGACAAAGAGAAAAAACGTATTTCTCTTGGTTTAAAACAATTAACCGAAGATCCGTGGAAGGAAATAGAAAAGAGATTCCCAATCGGAACAAAAATTAAGGGAACTGTCCGTAATATGACAAACTTCGGCGTTTTTGTTGAAGTTGAAGAAGGTATTGACGGATTAATTCACATTTCCGATCTTTCATGGACAAAGAAAATCAAGCATCCCAGCGAGGTACTGAGAAAAGGTGAGGAAGTTGAAGTAGTTGTTCTTGAGATTAACAAAGATGAGAGACGTATATCTCTCGGATACAAGCAGCTGCAGGAAGACCCGTGGCCTGTTTTTGAAGAGAAATATAAGGTCGGAAGTGAGACTCCCGCAAAGGTAGTCAGATTTGTTGACAAAGGAATAATTGTTGAGCTTCCCCTGGGATTAGAAGGCTTTGTTCCTGCTTCTCAGATGGTCGAATCTTCAATGGAAAAGATTGCAAAATCTTTAAAAGAAGGTGACGAGCTTAAACTTACAGTAATTGAGTTTGACAGAAAGAATAAAAGAGTTGTCCTTTCGGAAAAAGAGAAAGAGACAAAAAAGAAAAAGGAAGCTGAAGCTAAAGAAAAAGAAGAAGTTGAAAAGTTCCTGAAAGAGCAGGATCAGCCTGCAACTCTCGGTGAAATTGCAGGGCATGACGATGCTGTTGAAGAACCTGAAAAGAAGACAGAATCAACTGAAGACAAAACTGAAGAGAAAAAAGAAGAAACTGAAGATAAAGCGGAAAAGAGTGAAGAATCCGACGATTCGGAAGAAAAAAAGGATGATGCTCCGGCTGAGAGCTGATTTTTGTCTTACATATGGTTTGTAATTAATTACAGGAGCTGTATTTTTAATGCAGCTCCTGTTTGTTAACAGGTGGTTATGAAGAATGTTGCGTTTTATACTCTGGGATGTAAACTGAATCAGGCGGAAACAGCTATTCTGTCAAAGCAATTTTCTGATGCAGGATATGGTATTGTGTCTGTAAATGAAAATCCTGATGTTATAATTATCAATACCTGCACAGTTACTGAGAGGAGTGCTGCAAAAAGCAGAAAAACAGCAAGAAAGCTGGCAAGAGAAAATCCGGATTCAATAATTATCCTGACAGGATGTTATCCCCAGGTCTCATCAGAAGAAGCGAAAAGCATAGCTGGCGTTGATTACATTTTTGGTACAGATGAGAAACTTGATATCATTGATTTTGTCAGGAATTTTTCAAAACAGAAAAAACCGCAGGTCAGAATAACAAAACGGGATGAAATTGTATCAATCCGTACAGGAGAGGCGAGATTTTTAAACAATACAAGGGCTTTTCTTAAAATACAGGACGGGTGCGACAGTTTCTGTTCCTATTGCATTGTTCCTTATACCAGAGGTTCTTCAAGAAGTGTCCCGGCTGAGAAGATAGTTGAATATGCAAAAAAGCTTTTTGATTCAGGATATAAAGAGATTGTCCTGACAGGAGTTCACATAGGAAAGTGGGCATCTCCGGATAACAGAGGAAGAGGGCTTGCTTATCTTCTTGATAGACTACTTAAGATTGAATTTGACGGCAGAATCAGGCTTAGTTCTCTTGAGCCGGAAGAGATAACAGATGAACTTCTTGATACTGTTATGTCAGATGAACGAGTATGCAGGCATTTTCATATTTCCCTTCAAAGCGCGAGCGATACTGTTTTATCTCGTATGAACCGCGTTTATACACAAGAGAGAGTTCAGAGCAGAATAGATGCAATTATTAAAAGGTTTCCTGATGCAGGGCTGGGCTGCGATGTTATTGCAGGATTCCCGGGAGAATCTGAGCAGGAATTTAATGAAACAAGAAAATTTCTGCAGGATAACCCTTTTTCGTATTTCCATGTTTTCCCTTATTCAATCAGAAAAGGTACTGAGGCTGCAGGTTTTACTCCGCAGATAGCCTCTTCCGTAAAAAAAGAGAGAGCTTCTGTTTTGAGAAAAATCGGGGATCAAAAGAAACTGCAGTTTGCTCAGAAATGGATCAATAAAAAAGTGTCTGTACTTATTGAAGAAAGAAACTCAAGCAATAAAATGTCAGGTTTTACTTCGGAATATCTTCGTGTGGATCTTCCATATGAAAAAGATTTGTTGAATTCTATGGTTCCTGTTAAAGTTTTATCTGCTGAAAAAGAGAAGACTTCAGGTAAAGTTGTTTAGTTTTATCAATCCTTTTATTGACAAAATCAAATTTTATTTGCACATTAATTTAATATCAAAATAAGACTGAGCCCCGGTTAAGGAGTTTTAAATGGAACAATTGCAGGAAAGAAAACCTAAAATATTCTACAGACGGCTTGATACAATTTTATCCAAAATAGGAAGAACAAAATCCGATAAAAAATATTTTGTAAATATCCTTTCTGCGCTGCGTCAGGAGTTCGGCAAAGACCTTAAAATTAAAAAGAGTTATGTTTTTGAGGGAAGAGGCAACGAATATGTTCTGATTCATTCTGTTAATGCAGGAAGAAAAATAAATATAAAACAGGTAATTCCATTTGATTCTCCCTCAATAATCAGAGTTTTAAAGAAAAAAAGAGTGATTTTCAGTAAACCGGAAGATTTAAACGAATTCGGCTTAAAGAAAGGAATCTCCATTGCAGTTACAACCGTACACAATCCAGTAAGAAGATGGATATTTGTGTTTGAACTTGACAAGGATTGGGTTTATGAAGAATTGATGTTGTTTTTACGTGCAATGCGCACAGCATTAAACTATCGCCTTTTTTCCGATATGGTCGGAGGTGATCTTGAAAGAGCGGAACAGATTCAAAGCAGTTTGCTCCCGAATTACGAGCCGAATTATGAAGGATATTTAATATCAGGAAAATCCATACCTGCGGAAATTGTAGGAGGAGATTTTTTTGAATATTTTAAATTTGACAAAAATGATTTTGGTTTTGCAATAGGAGATGCCAGCGGTCACGGACTTCCTGCAGCTCTTCTGGTCAGAGATGTTGTTATTGGTCTCAGAATGGGACTTGAAAGAAATATGCGGTTGGTTTATACTTTAAAGAAATTAAACCAGGTAATCCAGCAAAGTACATATTCCACTAATTTTGTATCTCTTTTTATCGGAGAGATTGAACAGGGGGGACATCTTTTCTATTCAAATGCAGGACATCCGCCGCCATTTGTTGTGGACGGTGATAAAATATTTGATCTTGAGGCAACAGGCATTACACTGGGGTTTCTTCCTTCAATTGAACTCAGGCGTTCCTATTTCAGGCTTAATCCGGGATCTGTTTTAGTGGCATACAGCGACGGAATAATAGAGAGGCAGAAAAGAGAAGAGGAAATGTACGGTATTGAAAGGCTGAAAAGACTGGTAAAAAGAAATAAAGAAAAGACTCCTGCAGAAATAATTGATTTGATTTTTAAATCTGTTTTTGAATATGGAAAGAACAGGCAGTGGGAAGACGATGCTACTGTTGTGGTAATTAAGCGTACTGATGATGATACAGAAAAAGATGAATGATAATGAAAAAAACGTCCAGCTTGAACTTTTTACAATAGAACTTCCTGTAGTTCATTTTTTTGATAAAAACGGAGCTTTAAGGTCAGGGCATCTTATAAGATGGATTAAGAAAGGGAAGAAAAAAGGTCATGCAATTGTGCGCGACCTTAACGGTAAAATTTATAAACCTGATAAAATTCGCAATATTGAACAGAAAGTTGTAAGCAGGCAGTAAGTTTTTTGAAGTTTAAAATATCTTATTGAGATGTAATTTAAATATATCTTCTGTTTTAAAAATATAGTTTTCAAAAAAATTACTTGACATTAATAAAAAAAGGATTAACTTAAAAAAACAATATTGACCGAATGGTCAGTCAAGAAAGGGGTGAATATGCCGAAAGTTGTTAATAAAAAAGAAAAAAGAATTGAAATAGTTAGTGCCGCAATGAGGGTTTTTGCAAAAAAAGGCTATGCTAAGACAAAAATGGCGGAAATTGCAGAAGAAGCAGAAATAGGAAAAGGTACGATTTACGAATATTTTAAAGATAAAAATGATATTTTCGAACAGGGTTTTATGCTTATGATGGATTCATGGGAGGCCTCAATAGCCAGAAAAGTATATCATATAACCGATCCTGTAGAAAAAATAAATGCAATACTGCGTTCATTTACTGATTTTTTTCAAGGCGATAATATTGAATTTATGGATGTTGTGCTTGATTTCTGGGCAGAGGCAATAAGGCAGAAAGATCAGAAAACGATGAAAGTGATAAATCTTAACAAGATTTATGAACAGTTCAGAAATCTAATCGGTTCAACACTGGGACAGGGCATTAAGGAGGGGAAAATAAAAAAAGTTAATACATTTATGACTGCCTCTCTGTTAATTGGCATGTTAGACGGTCTTATGCTGCAATGGATTCTTGACAAGGATTTAATTGATATTAAAGAAGCATACAGATGCATAACAGAAGAGATCTTATTGGGCATATATGTTTAAAGAAACGGTTATACTGACTGGTGAGTCGGTATAAAAGTGGTAGTTGTCAGATAAATAAAAATGGAGTTTTACAAAGGGATATTGGTAAGTTTGTATTGATTTACGGAGGTCTGGAATGAAAACCATAATAAAAATAACAATTCTGTTGATTATGATTTTTGCAGAAACATACGCACAAAGTATGACCTCGGATGAAATTATCCGGAAAGTAAATGATCTTATGAACCAGAAGTCTGTTTATGCAAAAGTACGCATGACAATTGTAACAACATCCGGTAAAAAGAGAGTATTCGAATATGAATCATGGAGTAAGAATGCCGGTGAAAAAAATCTTATCCGTTACACCTTGCCTGCAAGAATTAGAGGACAGGCAATATTAATGTTAAATAATGCTGATGATATATGGGCATACTTCCCCAGGACAGGCAGAGTGAGAAAACTGGCTTCACATGCAAAAAGACAGAAGATGCAGGGCAGTGATTTCAGTTATGAAGATATGGGATCAGGTAATGCATTTATTGATGAATTCAATTCCAGAAAACTTAACGATGAAAAAATAGAGGGAACTGATTGCTATAAGGTTGAACTTTTAAGAAAGGAAAAGTCAACAAGCCAGTATTCCCGTGTTGTTTGTTATGTAAGTAAAGAAAATTTTCTGCCAATTGTTATTGATTATTATGGTGATAAAAACCCGGATCTGTGGGTAAAACGAATGGTTCAGAAAGATATTCGAATAATTGATGAAATACCTACTGCAATGAAGATTGTTATGTATAATAAAAAGGATAATACAAAAACCGTAATTGAAATGATTTCAGTAAAGTATAATCTTGAAATATCTGATAAAATGTTCTCCGAAAGGAGTCTGTCAAAATGAGACTCAAAAATACATTGTTAATTATATTTGCTTTAACTTCTGCTTTGTCAGCGCAGGTTGATATTACAGGATATTATGAACCTCAGCTGCTTGGAGTGAAAATAGAAAATCAGTTCTATCAGCTTTTTTCAAACAAACTAAGGATTGATCTGGAGATGAATTCCAGTGAAAATATAACCTTTAAGGCAAATTTTGATTATATAACTTACCACGGGTACACCAGTTGGGATATAAAGAAATTTTTACCTGATAATATTTTAAACGAAGTCCCTGATTTTGTGGTCCAGGGCGTTCCTGTAAATCCATATCAGTGGGAATTTAAAGACAGACAGTTTCTTGACAATGCCTTTGTTAAAGTCAGGTTCTCAAAATTTGACCTGACCGCAGGCAAACAGCAGATATCACTTGGAACAGGGTACGTCTGGAATCCCACTGATGTTTTTAATCGTAAAGATGTTATGGATCCTACATATGAGCAGCCCGGGCATAATGCATTACGCATAGATTTACCTTTATCTGATAAATCTCAGATTATGGGGCTTTATGCTCCTACGGACAAATGGGATAGTCCTGATTTAATTGTAAAAGTAAAGAGCAGAGCAGGACATTTTGATGTATCTCTGCTTGCAATTCAGAAACAGTGGAAATTTACTGATGCAAGAATTTTGGATTTTATAAACAATAAATTCTATCAGCTCCCTGTGCGGAGAAGAATAACAGGTTTTGATTTTGCCGGTGAAATATTCGGGTTGGGTGTATGGGGAGAGTTTGCAGAAAACCATTTACAAATTAAAAATTCCGTATGGCTTGATTATGAGCAGCAGTTAGCGTTCTCTTCGGAAAATAATCAATTTGAGCCAATGGCAATTAATAAACAGTATTTTGAATGGGTGTTTGGTCTGGATTATACATTCCGCTCCCAGACTTACATAATGGCTGAATTTTATCAAAACAACTCCGCAGAAACAGATTATCACAATTACAGGTTCAATAACTGGATGCAGTACATGATGGCTGAAACAAAGACAATTACAAGAAACCAGTGCTATATGATGATTCAGCATCCTGTTAATGATTTTATGACAGCTTCAGTTTCCGGATTGTACAGTTTTTCCGATAACAGTTATGCTGTTTTCCCTACGCTTGCATATAATATTTTTGAGAATATGGATCTTACGTTAATAGGTAACTTATATTTTGGTAAAAAAGGTACTGCCTATTCAGAAAATATGGGAAGCGGATTTCTTGCCCGTGCCCGTGTATATTTTTAGTACAGAATTTCCGTTTTGTTCCATTGATTAAGGAGAAATCAGATGAAAGAGAAAATGTTGAAGGCTCTTGCACGGTTACACACAAATCACCCTTACAGGATGATTATTGTTGTTCTTGCAATTACCATGATTTTCGGTGTGCTTTCCGAGCGCCTGCAGGTAACAATGCGCTGGTCGGATCTTCTTCCTTCAGCAGATCCACGAACTGTTGAATTTAATAAAATTATTGATGAGTTTGTGACATCAACCAGTATTGTAATTGTTGTACAGGGTGATGAAACCAGAACGAAAAAATTTGCAGATGAACTGGTTCCCAAACTCATTTCAGCAGTGGATACAAGTAAGAACAGTATTAACAGAAAAAAGATTAACATACTTGAGAATAAAATATCAGATCTGAAATCAAAAGGAGAAACAGAAGAAATATCAGATCTTCAATCTCAGATTACCGAACTGAGGTCAAGAATAAATAGAAAGCTTATCCAGAGAGTTGATTATAAACCTGAAACAGAGTTTTTAAAGCAGCACGGCCTTATGCTGATTAAAAAGGAAGATTTGAAAAATCTTAAGGAGATTTTTTCGGATCCGAATCTTGATAAATTTTTATATAATCTTAATAATTCTCTTGAGTCTGAGTATATTGCTGATTCCGAGTCCATGTCAACCCGGGAAAAAGAAGATCATGCTTTTATGTTTCTGGACGGGATTGAAGATTTTATAAAGATGCTGAACGTCTATGCTGAAGGCAGAAATGTGACGCCGCAGGAAGTGAAGAAACTTGCGGATAAAATTTTAATTGGAGAGCCATATACAATATCATATGATAAAAGTACTCTGATCCTGAATGCAGTGCCGAATTTTACAATGCTTGATATGGATCTTGTTGTTAATGGTACAGATGTTATCCAGAAAATTATTGATGATCAGCTTAAAGAATACCCTAGCCTTCGGGCAGGTCTTACAGGGTTTATTCCTATAGGTCATGATGAAATGTACTACTCACAGAAGAGCCTTGGTTATACTACATTCATTGCAGTAATTGCAATTCTGATAATGCTGATACTTGCATTCAGAATGTGGGTTGCTCCTGTTTTTGCCATAATTAATCTGATAATCGGAATTATATGGGCAATAGGAATTACAGTGATAATTGTGGGACAGCTTAACATTATGACACAGATGATGTCTGTAATCCTGCTTGGTCTTGGAATTGATTTTTCTATTCACATGCTCTCATTTTTTACGGAGCAGCGTGCTGCAGGAGTTTCAATTGGAGACGCGCTTGAGCAGACATTTTTAAAAAGCGGTATTGGAGTAATAACAGGCGGTTTGACAACATCAGCTGCATTCTTAACAATGGCTATTTCCAGTTCCAGAGGTATGAAGGAAATGGGACTTGTAACAGGGTTCGGTCTTCTGGCAATTATGATTGCTACTTTCCTTGTCCTGCCTGTAATGCTGGTTTTAAGGGAGAGAAGAGCGGATAAAAGAAAACCAGCAATGAAATCCGGGACAAGCACAATTCAGAGAGACATATCTTTTCAGTCTCTTGGAAAAACTGCAGCCTGGCTTGGAAGGAATTATATTTTTTCAATAATAAGTGTGATATTGATCACAGGTATTTTAATATGGCAGGCAACAAGAATTACTTTTGATTCAAACTATATGAATATTGAGCCAAAAGGCCTTACTTCTATTACGTTGCAGGATACTGTACTGAGTAAATTTGATTTAAGTATGGATTATTCTCTTGTAATTGCCGGGAGTGTGGAAGAATCAAGAGAGCTGGCTGAAAAGTTTAAAAACCTCGGGACAGTGGCAATGGTTGAGGATATTTCTCTGTACTTGCCGTCAAAAGAAAAACAGCAGGAGAGAATTAAATATATCAGAGAAATCCGCAAAAAAATGTCCGGGGCAGAAATTAAACCGGGATTTGGATCAGCAGGAATAAAGAGGCTGGCAAAAGAACTCAGGCGGCTTGATATGAATATCAAGGAAATGCAGGACATGGCATTTATCGGGGGACAGGATAAGGTTGAGAAAAAATGTGGAAAGATAGTAGGTGATCCTGATAAGCCTGATGATACAAAAGACATTATTCTGGAACTGTCTGCCAAATTAGAAAAAAATCCCGGACTTGTTTCAGGTTCAATTACAAAAATGCAGAGAATTTTTGCGCCGTATTTTAAATCCTCTGTTCTTAACATGTGCAATACAAAAGAAATTACTCTTGCAGACCTTCCCAAATCAATTCTTGACAGATATTCCAACAAGTCAGGAGATAAATTTTTAGTAACAGTTTTTCCCCAGGGATCTTTATGGCAGGATGCGGAATTTTTAAAAAGGTTTGTAGCAGATCTGGAAAGCGTTACTCATCGTGCTACAGGTATGGGACCTGTGTTCAGAGCATTAATTGAAATTATCGGGAAAGACGGAAAGCGAGCAATGGTTCTGACAATTGTTATAATTTTCTTCCTTTTACTACTTGATTTTAAAAATATTAAGGACGCTCTTCTTGCAATGATTCCTCTTGGAGCAGGTTTTTTCTGGATGCTCGGATTAATGCATATTACCGGCCAGCAAATGACAGTTATGAATGTTATGGGGCTCCCTTTGATTTTGGGTATTGGAATTGACGACGGTGTTCATATTATCCACAGGTGGCGCATCGAGAAAAAAAAGGATCTTAAAATTGTATTTGCAAGTACAGGTAAGGCAATTCTGCTTACTTCATTAACAACAATGCTTGCATTCGGTTCTCTCATTTTTTCAGTGTGGAGAGGTTTCGGCCAGCTTGGAGCTGCGCTGTTTGTTGGAGTTGGAGCGTGTTTCCTTACAACTGTAATAGTTTTGTCAGGTATTTTAGGTTATGTTATAAGAAAAAATAAAAGGTAATTAAAAGAGAAAATCAAAATCTCCGCCCGGGAACATTGGGGGCACGGCGCGCCGTGCCCTTACAATTCGTGTTAACTGTCCGGCTACTGCCGGATCCGTTTAATCCGTGGATAAAAAAATATGATGATCAGAATCGGGATGACAACTGGACACCCTGTCATTTCGATTCCGCGCCAGCGGAAGAGAAGTATTTTTAGTGAATAGTGTACCCTTCGACTCCGCTCAGGGTACGGTAAAAAGATAACAGTAGGGGCACAGCGCACTGTGCCCCTACAATTCGTGTTAACCGTGTCCGGCCTTTGACGGACGTGTCCGGCTACTGCCGGATCCGTTTAATCCGTGGATAAAAACTATAATAATCAGAATCGTAAACATACACCCAACTAAATTATGAAAAACTATAATTATTTGTTTATATGAAAAATTATGTACAGGTAACTTAGATATGTTTGGATTTTTAAATAAAAGTTATTAAATTTAAAGCGTTGTTTATGTTAATACTATGATGAGCCAAAAGGGCCCTGAAGATATGAAAAAAGTATACTTTTATCCTTTTGATAAAAGCTTTGATCTTGGTAAAAAGCAAGAAGCAGTATCTGATATTTTGAGAACAGCAGGTATAGAATCCGTTATCGGGCCAAACGATCTTGTTGCTGTTAAGATCCATTTTGGAGAGAAAAAAAACGATACTCACATTTCTGCGGAACTTACACGTCCTGTTATTGATCTTGTAAAACAGTACAAAGGAAAACCCTTTTTAACAGATACATGTGTACTTTATAAAAGCCAGAGAGATAACAGTGTTGATCACTTAATGCTTGCTCATAAACACGGATTTACAATTGAAAATACCGGAGCTCCGATTGTTATTGCAGACGGGCTTATGGGTAATCTTGAAAGAGAAGTAGAGATTAACTGTCCTGTTTACAAATCGGTCTATATTGCTGCCTCTGCTAAGGAAGCAAACGCAATTGTTGTTTTAAGCCATGTTACAGGCCATCTTGCAACAGGTCTGGGTGGAGCTATTAAAAATATTGGTATGGGATTTGCCAGCAGGAAAGGAAAGCTAAAGCAGCATTCTGCAATGAAACCCAAAATAAAACAAAAGTTCTGTACCGGCTGCGGAGTGTGTATTGAATGGTGCCCTGTAAACTGTATCACAATGAACAATGGAAAAGCGTTTATTGATAACAATGCGTGTATAGGCTGCGGAGAGTGCCTTGCCGTATGCAGATTCGGAGCAGTTAAGCACGACTGGGCAGTCAGTGATGTTGAGCTCCAGAGAAGAATGGCAGAGCATGCTCTTGGTGTTGTTAAGGGAAAAGAAAAGAAGATTCTGTTTGTTAATTTTCTGATTAACATTACAAAAGATTGCGACTGTATGGGTATTAAACAGACTCCTGTAATTCCGGATATCGGAGTTGTGGCAGGATTTGACGCTGTTTCTGTTGATGCTGCAAGTCTTGATTTAATTGAACAAAGAACAGGGAAAAGCCTGAGCGAAATATCATATCCTGATATTAACCCGAGGGAACAGATTGAATACGGGAATAAGATAGGGCTTGGATCATTAGAGTATAATATTATAAATATAACAGATAATTAAAAGAAAAGGGGGTATAGCGTGGTTGTAGTATTTGATCCTATCGGTGTAATTCATACTCCTTATAAAAAGCCGGCGGATATGCCTGTACAGGGTGCTCTTTATCCGGAAAGCGAGGGGCATGTTAATGTGTACCCCCGTTTTGCTGAAGGATTAAAAGATATTGAAGGATTTTCGCATCTGATTCTGATATATTATTTTCACAGGGTTGATAATTATACTCTTATTTCAAGACCATATAATGACAATACGCCAAGAGGAATATTTTCAATAAGAGGACCGAGAAGACCTAATCCAATAGGAATGACAGTAGTGCGTCTTGATAAAGTGGAAGATAATGTGCTTTACATCAGCGGAGTTGATATGGTTGACGGAACACCTCTTCTTGATATTAAGCCTTATTTCCCTGATATTGATGCACATGTTGCGGAAAGAACAGGCTGGGCACAGGGAATTAAACCGGACGAGAGAGATTAGAAAAGAAAACAGTTATAGTTGATTAGTTTGGAGGGGTTTGTGGTGAGTTCAGTTGAAGTGTTGAAGAAAAACAGTAAATTTTCGGGCAGAAAAGGGCCTTTAGTTGTAATTATTATGGATGGTGTGGGGATCTCTGAAAACAGTACGGGAAATGCAGTGAAAGCTGCTCATACTCCTGTTCTGGATTACTTATTAAAAACATGCCCCAATACTCTTTTAAAGGCCCACGGAAAAGCTGTGGGTCTGCCTTCGGATAAAGACATGGGAAATTCCGAAGTAGGTCATAATGCAATAGGAGCAGGAAGAGTTTTTTCTCAGGGTGCAAAACTGGTAAACGAAGCTGTTGCAACCGGAGCTATCTGGAAAGGTAAGATCTGGGAAAAGTTAACTGCAAATTGTATAAAAAACAAAAGCAGCCTTCATTTTATCGGATTGTTTTCAGACGGGAATGTTCACAGTCATATTGACCACCTGAAAGCAATGATTGAGCAGGCTGTAAAACAGGGTATTAAGAAAATCAGAATTCATATACTTCTTGACGGAAGAGATGTAGGTGAAACATCAGCATTTGAATATATCCGCCCTTTTGAGAATTTTTTACAACAGGTTAACAGCAGCGGCGCTGACTGCAGAATTGCCAGCGGCGGCGGAAGAATGAACGTAACTATGGACAGGTACGAAGCGGACTGGGAGATTGTTAAAAGAGGCTGGCATGCACACGTGCTTGGCGAAGCTGAAATGTTCGGCTCCGCAGAAGAGGCTGTTGAATCTTTCAGAAAGCAGCAGTCGGGCATTACGGACCAGTTTCTGCCTCCTTTTGTAATTGCAGAGAACGGGGAACCTGTAGGGAAAATTGAAGACGGTGATTCTGTAATATTCTTTAATTTCCGCGGGGACAGGGCAATAGAAATAAGCAGAGCTTTTGAAGACGATGACTTTCCGTATTTTGACAGACATAAAAAACCTAAGGTTGAATATGCGGGAATGATGGAGTATGACGGTGATCTTCACATTCCCAGGCAGTATCTTGTCTCTCCTCCTGCAATTGAACGTACAATGGGAGAACTTTTTGCGAATAGCTCTGTGACACAACTTGCATGCAGTGAAACGCAGAAATACGGCCATGTTACTTATTTCTGGAACGGGAACAGAAGCGGAAAATTTAATGACAAACTGGAAACGTACATTGAAATCCCTTCGGACATGGTTCCCTTTGAACAGAGACCGTGGATGAAAAGCGCTGAGATTACTGACAGAGTTGCAGAAGAATTGTTAACTGGAAAATACAGATTTGCAAGATTAAACTATGCTAACGGAGACATGGTAGGGCATACGGGTAAATTCCATTCCGCAGTTATCGGTGTTGAAACTGTTGATCTTGCAATTGGCAGACTGCTTAAGGTAATTGAACAGCTTGAAGGAATTGCAATAATCACAGCAGATCACGGTAATTCGGACGAGATGTTTGAGCTGGATAAATCTGGAAATCCAAAATTAAGTGAAAGCGGAGAAATAAAACCAAAAACCAGCCATACGCTTAATCCAGTACCATTTATTATTTATGATCCTGAATTCAATAATGAATATAAATTAAAAGAAAATTTACAGGGCGGGCTGAGTAATATTGCTGCTACATGCATGGAGCTTCTAGGGTTTGCACCACCTGATGATTATGATGAAAGTCTGATTGAGTTTAAATGAACAGATTAGTAAAGAAAATTTCTTTGTCTTTTGAAAAAATATTTTCCGAAGTGGGGAGTATTACCAGATTATGGATTGATACTCTTAGGTTCGGATTTAAAAGACCTTATGAGATTCATGCTCTTATATCCCAGATGGAAGACATCGGAGTGGGCTCTCTTTTTATTGTTGTTATTTCTTCCTTTTTTGTAGGAATGGTAATGGCAGTTCAGGTGGCATATTCAGAAGTCAATTTTGCAGGAAGGGTGATGGTTGGTATAGGAGTGGGAGTTGTAATAACAAAGGAGTTCGGCCCGCTGTTAACAGCCCTTCTTGTAGGCGGCAGAGTCAGTGCGGGGATAACTTCTGTAATAGGCTCTATGGTTGTAACAGAGCAGGTTGATGCAATAAGACTGCTTGGAGCAAGCCCTGCAAAGAAACTGGTTTTTCCGAGAGTATTTGCCGCTTTATTAATGCTGCCGGTTTTAACAGCAATTGCCGACTTTGTTGGAATCCTCGGCGGGCTTGTTGTGAGCCTCCTTGATATTAAGATGGGTTTTTTAACATATTACTATCAGGTAGTACATTCAGTAACACTTTCGGATTTTTTCGGAGGGCTGTTTAAGGCATTTGTATTTGCGTTTTTTATATCTTTAATAGGCTGTTATAACGGACTGCACGTAAAAGGAGGAGCAGAGGGTGTTGGGCAGGCTACAACCAGGTCTGTAGTAGCTGCTTCTGTAAGCGTTATGATTGCCGATTATTTTATAACCAAACTTCTTTTGATTTTGTGAGGATATTGTGCCGCCGTTTGTATTTTTTGATGAAGTCTATAAGAGTTTTGACGGACAGGAAGTTTTAAGGGGACTTACACTGCTGATACGCAGGGGAGAAGCCCTTGTGATTCTTGGTGGAAGCGGTACAGGTAAAACCGTTGCACTAAAGCATATTGTCGGATTAATACAGCCTGACGCGGGTCGTGTTTTTGTAAACGGTGAAGACATCAGTAATTATGATGAAAACGAGCTCATTGAAGTAAGAAAGCGGATTGGGTTTTTATTCCAGGGCGGTGCTCTGTTTGATTCCATGACTGTTTTTGATAATGTGGCGTTTCCATTAAGAGAACATACTTCTTTAAGTGAAGGGCAGATTCATTCCAAAGTAATTGAAAAGCTTAAGCTTGTAGGGCTTGAAAGCTCTGCTTTTAAAATGCCGGCAAATTTAAGCGGAGGTATGAGAAAAAGAGCTGCTCTGGCAAGAGCAATAGTAATGGAGCCGGAAGCACTGCTTTACGATGAGCCGACAACAGGTCTTGATCCAATAACTACAAGATGGGTCAGCACTCTGATGCGCACAATACATGAAAATTTAAAAATTACTTCTGTTATTGTTACTCATAACATTCAGAGCGCAATGACTGTTGCTGACAGAATTGCATTTTTATACAGAGGAAGAATAAAATTTGTGGGAACACCGGATGAAATCCGTAAATCCGGAGATCATATAGTTAAAGAATTTTTAAGAGGATAATAAGAGAAAAATGAAACAAAAAAGAGATCACAAAAAAGAGGTGAGGGTTGGTATTCTTATAACGCTTGGCCTTGTGATAATAGTTGGTGCTGTTTTTTCCGTAGGCGGGTCCGGTGACCTGTTTGGTAAAAAGGTGAGATATGTTGTATATTTTAATTCAACAAACGGGTTGTACAAAGGAGATCCTGTTCTTTTAACAGGAGTTGAAGTGGGGAATGTTATTGATATAAGTTTTCCTGAAGATCTGCGGACAATGAAAATTAAAGTAGTGCTTGAAGTCTCTTCGGACGCTGCAAAAAGGGTAAGAGCAGATACCAGAGCTACTGTTGCTTCTGCCAGTATAGTTTACGGTAAAGTGGTTGAGCTTACAATGGGCAGTTTTGACCAGCCGCAGATACCGGATGGAGGAGAGATCCCTGCAGGAGATAAAGCGGGAATAAATTCCATACTCAGCTCTACATCGGATGTAATGCTGGATATAAAAAATGTTATGAAAAAAATCTCCAAAGGCGACGGCGCTCTTGGTATGATTTTAAATGACGAATCACAGCTGCAAAAACTTGTTGATAATTTAAACAACGCTTCAAATTCTCTTGCTGTGTTGTTGAGCAGAACAGAGAAAGGAGAAGGGGCTTTTGGCGCATTGATGAGTGATTCCTTAAAGGTTCACGGAGCTGTGGAAAATTTAACTATTGCAGCGGAAAACTTAAAAAAACTCAGCAAAAAACTGCAAAGTAAAAAAACTCTGTTTGGTAAATTTGTTAACGATGAAAAGTACGGCCAAAAGGTATCTGCTGACTTTGACCGGCTTATATCTTCTATTGCAAGTATCAGCGCAAAAATTGATACTGGTAACAGCAGCGCTGCAATGCTGATTAATGATAACACTTTGTACAGAGGACTGGAAGATGTTGTTTTCGGAATTAAGAAAAGCAAACTTGCAACGTGGTATATACAAAGCAAAAGAAAATCCGGAGAGAAGCTCCGTAAAAAACAGGAAAGATAACCGCCAAAATAAATCGGAGAATTTAATATGTTAAAAGCAATACCTCAGATTGTTGTACTTCTTTTTTCCATTGTTTTTCATGAAGTTGCTCACGGCAAAGCAGCGCTTTTAAAAGGCGATACAACTGCAAGGGATGCAGGCAGACTTACTCTTAACCCCATACCTCATATAGATATATTCGGTACAATAGTTTTTCCGCTGTTTTTAGTGCTTACAGGAGCACCAGTGCTGTTCGGATGGGCTAAACCTGTTCCGGTTAACCCGTTCAGACTTAAAGATATAAAAAAAGACATGGGGTTTGTGGGACTTGCAGGACCTGTAAGCAATATCTTCCTTGCTGTAATTTCCGGTATTATTTTCCGTATTTCAACAGGTATTTTCGGCCCTTCGAATGTTATATCATACATGGCTTTTTTCAGTGTTTACATTAACCTGGTTCTTGCGGTATTTAATCTTATTCCAATCCCTCCTCTTGACGGGTCAAGAATAGTAATGAGTTTTTTACCTGATGATGTTGCTGTTAAATATATGCAGATAGAAAGATACGGATTTATTATTATATTTTTACTTCTTTTGCTGGGTATTTTTAATGTGATTTTGTTTCCCATAGTCAGGCTTTTTCTAACTGTTTTAACAGGTGTATGATAATTAAATTTTCATAAACCCTTTTCATAGGGAGGACTCCCGTGAAGAATATAATTAATACTATTATTAATAATGATCTGTTAAAAGATCTTGTACTGTCTGTTGTAGTTGTAATAATTACCTTGATAGTTATAAGGATTATTAAAGTTATTTCGGGATTATTTCATAAAAAAGTGGCATCCAGAACAAAAAATGAAGTTGACGATAAGATAATTGCAATTATAGAGCGTACAGCAAGAAGCGGGATTATAATTGCCGGTATTTATTTTTTCTTTCTCAGTTTGAATTCTGTATTCGGAGATCTTTTTTACAAGTATCTGAACAGCTTACTGTATGTTTTTCTTGTGCTGGCAATTGCAAGAATGGTCAATTCAATTTTACAGGTACTATATTTATGGTACAGCAATAAAGCAGGAGGAGAGTTTAAATTAAAATTACGTGATGATTTTGGCCCTTTATTAAGAAAATTGATTATTATAGTTGTTTACACAGCCTCTGTAATAACAATATTAAATCATTTTCATCAGGATATAAGTTCGATAATTGTATCTCTCGGAGTGGGCTCTCTTGCCATCGCCCTTGCAGCAAAAGATACGCTTGCAAACATGATTTCAGGTTTTCTGATTATTACAGATCGACCTTTCAGAATTAATGACAGAATCAAACTTGAAAGCGGTATTGTAGGAGATGTATATGATATAGGATTAAGAAGTACAAAAATAAAAACTTTTGAGAATACGCTTGTAATTGTTCCCAATCATCAGATAATTAATGAAAAGGTTACAAATCTTTCGTATCCCAATGCTCAAATCCGTGTTGCCGTGGAAGTAGGCGCTGCATATGGTACGGATATTGACAAAGTTAAAAAGATCCTGGTGGATGTGTGCAAGGCTCATCCTGAGGTTCTCGATTCTCCGGAACCTGCGGCATACTTTATTAATTTTGGCGATTCTTCTCTTGATTTTAAGGTTACATGCAGAGTTGCAAAATGGGACAGACAGTTTCCAGTTGCAGAGGAAATACGAATCGCAATATACAGGGCATTCGAAGAAAACAATATAGAAATTCCGTTCCCTCAGCATGTTGTGCATCTTCCGGATAAAAAATGATTTAATCTCCGGGGCAGGTGATTCTGATGTTAGCTCCTGAGAATTAAATCCAAAACAGCTTTTTCGGAGCGGTTATAAGGGGAAAAAAGGGGGAAATTATGCCTTATAAATCCAGATATCGGATCATTCTTTATGATCCCCTGTGTAAGTATCTTTCCTCTATAGAGAGCTATTTAAATTATCCGGAGTTTAAAATAACTTTAATCCTTTGTACTTCTTTTCAGGAACTAAACAATATCCCTCATGAAAATGTGTCCCTCTATTTAATTTCGGAATCACCGGATTTGTTTATGATTCTGGATTTTCTGCAGGAAAAAAGCTGCAAAGAACCGATTATTTTACTAAAAGAGAAAACAACTGATATTAAAAAACTGGCTTCTATAGAGGATCGTTTTAGTTTAATTGTTGATAATGATCATATGGAAGTTTTTGGCTCGTATTTTAAGAAGATTGTCTCCCGGAACCAGCCTGTAATTAGTGAGAATTTTCCTTATGATATAAGTGAATATGAAGCTATGTCCCGGCTGGCTGAAAATTTGGATGTAGTTTTGGTTATTTTTCACGCTGACGGGAAAATAGCATATGTCAACAGAGGATTTTCCAGAATAACAGGTTATTTACAGTCTAAGGTTCTCGGTAAATTATTAACAGATTTTGCACATTTTGAATCAATGGATATAATAAAAAGTGCTTTTAATAAGATGTCAACAGGATTTAATGTGCCGGTAATGACCGTTCAATTAAAGACTGAAACAAAAAATACTGTTTTTATCGAATTCTCAAATGTAATAATTTCTGACAGAAATGGGGACACAAAGTACATATTATCATACGGAAAAGATATCTCTTTTCTGATTAACTCGAAGAATGAGGCGGAAATTTCAAAGAAATTTCTCGAGAAGATATTCAGCAGCATAAATGCTGAAGTGCTGGTTTTAGACAGAAAGTACCAGATTGTAAAAGTGAATGACAAGTTCAGAAATCATTTTCCTGTTGACGGAAGCCTTACAGGTAAGCTTTGTTACAGCGTAATTTACGGACTTGATTCTCCTTGTCATATATATGATATGCCATGCCCGGTTGAAAACATTATGAGTACGTTCTCAGAATACAGAGGGGAAAGCGGAGATCTGAGAAAAGACGGACAGGTATGGGATATATTCGGAGCTCCTGTTTTTAATAAAAGGGGCGGTATTGAGGATATTGTGATTTTACGAAGTGATATAACTGAAAAGAAGAAGGCAGAGGCAAGGATAAAGCAGGACATACAGGAAAAAGAAGTAATGCTGCAGGAAATTCACCACAGGGTCAACAATAACCTTCAGTTCATGAGTAGTCTTATCAGCTTAGAGCTTAGAAATGTTGAAAATTGCTCAGCAAAAAGCAGGATGGAGAAATTAAAAAACAGAATACGTATCATGTCAATGATTTATAATCAGTTGTACTATTCTCCTGTTTTGTCGGAGATTAACCTTGTTGAGTACATACGAAATGTTAAAAACGAAATAATTAAATGGTATGGTAAACGAGATGTTAATTTTATATTCAGGGCTGATATTAAAGATCTTACAATTAACATTGATAAAGCAGTGCCCCTTGGATTGATTCTGCTGGAATTGATTTCAAATATTTTTGAGCATGCATTTCCCAAATATAAAAATTCCAGGAAAGAAGCCAAAATTGTACTGGAATCTTCAGAAGAAAATAAACTGTCATTAAAAGTCAAGGATAATGGGATCGGAATGCCTGAAGAGTTGGTAAAGTCAGAAAGGTCGTTTAATGGATTATATGTAGCCGAATTGCTTGCTCAGGATCAGTTAGAAGGAGAGTTGAAACGTAGTAAAAGAGCTCAAAAAGGTACTGTCTGGATTTTAAAATTCAGGCTTAAATGACAAAACAAGTTATATTCAGGTTTTCTATATTTTAGGAGTTATTATCCTGCTATATTAATCTTGGAATTGGAGTTGGCTATGTTTCAGATTTTTATCATGTGTTTTTTTCTTTACCGGTCGTCTTGTTCATCGTAATTCCCTGCAATGTTGGTGCAGCTACTTGTAACTGCTATTTTTTACGGAAAAACCTAAGAGGAAAAATAAAGCCAAAAACCATTAAGAACCCGGCAAGAAAAAAGTACATAATTCTTGAATGATTTTCCTGTACGCTCTCTGCAGGAATAGATTTAATTAAATAAAAAGCAGCGCTTATTCCATAACCGATTCCAAAAGCAACAAACCCCAAAAAGAAAGTTGCAAAGTACTTTATACCCGGCTTGGAGATAAATCCTGATTTGTCTGAGAAATAAAGAATAGCTGAAGTGATAAAAGCAAAAAGTCCAATGGCAAAAGGAGGAAAGAAAATAGAGTCAGGTATAAATTTGTAAAGAGAAATGTACGTTAAGATAAGAAGAATAACCGGAAACATTGTGATGGAAACAAATTTAATCCACTCTTTCTGCTTTATTGTAAAGAGCTTTGCTGCAAAAGAGGCTATACCTGCAAGAAAAAAATAGAGTGTATCTTCCATTAAAAACTCTCCTTTTTATCAGGAAAAGTTAAATTTTTTACATCAGTGCAGTAACTTGAAACTGCTTTTGTTATAATTTCAGAGAGATTGGCATATTGCCTTACAAATTTCGGTTTAAATGATTCAAAAAGTCCCAAAAGATCATGTGTAACCAGAATTTGTCCGTCACAACCGGAGCCTGCTCCTATTCCTATTGTTGGTATATCGAGCATTTGGGTTATTTCAATAGCAAGAGAAGCAGGAATCTTTTCAAGAACAATGGAAAAAACGCCTGCTTCCTGAAGAATAATTGCATCTTTTTTAATCCTATCAGCATCATTTTTGTTTTTACCCTGCAAACCGTATCCGCCGAACTTTTTAACTGACTGGGGAGTAAGACCGAGATGTCCCATTACAGGAATACCACACTGCACAATACTGTGAATGGTTTCTGCAATATGTTCTCCACCTTCAAGTTTAACAGCATCTGCACCGCCGTGTTTTAAAAAAAGACCGCTGTTCTTTATTGCTTCGCTTTTTCCTGTTTGGTATGAAAGAAAAGGCATGTCTGCAACTACAAGAGCCCTGTTTACACCCCGTACAACAGATTTTGTAAAGAAAAGCATCTCTTCAACAGTTACAGGTAGAGTTGTTTTATA
>Ga0190359_1000652_pt1 | contig 23009 bp, 18 predicted proteins | sample 48721823_MG_FD_161269 | JGI IMG/M metagenome (GOLD analysis project Ga0190359, IMG submission 161269) | Hydrothermal vent microbial mat bacterial communities from Southern Trench, Guaymas Basin, Mexico - 4872-18-2-3_MG | ecosystem: Environmental > Aquatic > Marine > Hydrothermal vents >... | reverse complement strand
TATCAGGCTGCTCGCCTGCTTGGCCATGGCACCCACCACCCCCTTGATGGCGATGGCGTTGGCCGCTCCCCACCAGCCCGTCTCGGTGGTCTCGGTCAGCGAGGTGTCGGGCAACCAGACGGATTCCTGGTTCTTGAAGAAATAGAAGGTTGAGTCCGAGGCGACACTCGAGAACATGGTTACACCGATGAGCCTGTCGATATCGCAGTCTATGGCCCTTGCCAGCAGCATGCCCTTGTTGGGATTGTAAATCACCGCCGATTGACTGCAATAGTTGTTGTATAGCTGAGCGGTTAGCGCCGGTACGTCGACCTGGACGGTGCCTCCCCCGCCGTCGCAATCATCGGCACGCAGGTAGTGACCGAAGGTAACAGTATCCTTGTAGGTCCCGTTGCCCCGTACGCGGAATGCCAGCTCCTGTCTTGTCGCCACCGACGTTTCCAGGTGGTAGAAGCCAACCCCGCCGTTGTCGACGGCGACCACGGTGGCCAGGGGGCTTTCCAGATCGCCGGCCAGGGCGCTGGCGGCGGCATGAACCTCCACGGTCATGCCTATGGTATCCCCGGTGTGACGCAAGCCGCTGCCAATCAGGTTGGTCACATACCCTTCCAGAATACATTCACCGGCGGTGCCGTTGTCGGCAGGAACCGCGTAGCTGGGTTTGTAGCAATCGATGTCCACCGGGCCGGTGCCGTCGACTTCCTGGGCCGGCTCGCTTACGCAGGCACCGCCCACGCAGCGATGCTCCGCCCCGCAATCGCCGTCTCCGCTGCACAGGTCGACGAACAGGCACTTGCCGTCCGCCAGGTTGCAGCTGTTGGGCTCGGGGTTCTGGGCGTCGGGCAGGTTGGCGCAGTCGGTGTCGCTGCTGCACTTGGGCAGGCAGGTGGTGTAGCGCTCGTGGCAGTACTGGCTGCTTTCGCAGCGCTGTTCCACCCACTGGCGACTGTCTTCGTCACAGGTCTCCACCGCCTCGTAGCCGGAGAAAACGCAGCGCCGGGCCCCGGGAGGGGAGCAATCGCCCCGCTCCTCGCAGTGGTGCGAGGTGTCGTTGCAGAAATAGCCGTCGCGACCGCAGTCGCTGCTGGAGGTACAGTCGGGCAGGCAATCGACCTCGTCGCCGCTGGGGCCGGTGAAGAAGCAGTAGTTGTTCGCCGGACAGGGGTTTTCCCGCCAGGTGCCGCCGCTGCACTCCAGCACCACCAGCGGGTCATCGGCCTTGCAGGCCTTCTCTCCCTCGATGCAGGTGCCGCTGTCGGGACCGGAATCGACCGGGCCCGACAGGCACACCCCGGTGCCGCCGTCCGCGGCGGGCACGCAACTGTAGCCCGCCGGGCAGGCGTGCTCCGTCGAACCGGGAGTACACTGCTTGCCCTCGACGTCCAGGCTGTAGAAGCAGCCGCCGCCGGACAGAGCCAGCAGGACGGCCAGGCAGGTGGACAGAATGGATCGCGGCCCGGCCATCTCAGAACCTCCAGGTGGCCTGCACGCCGGTGGGTGTCACCTGCAGCGCCGGGCGGGCCGTGGACTTCTCGGGCTTCGCCGGCCTGCCCTCCAGGAAGAAGAGCACCAGCCCGGTCACCGCGGCTGCCGCCCCGGTGCCCAGCAGGATGTTGGCGGTGAGGCTGCGCGATTCGACGGTGCTCTTGAGGTCCGCTGCCCGGTCGGCGAAGGGTTCCTTGTCGAAATCGTTCTTGGCCGAGGCGGCCAGGTAGGCGAACACCCCACCGCCGGCCAGGGCGGCTCCACCCACGCCCAGGGCGATCCAGGTCCACAGTCGTCGCCGCGGCGGCGGGGGCGGCACCTTTCCTTCCACTCCCGGCGGGTTGGTCGTTCCCACTTGCTGGTTGCCGGTCCCGCCGGCGGGTGGGTGGGGAACCGGCGGAGGCACGCTCTTTTTGACCCTGGCGAAGAGGGTGGAGATCTTGGGCGAGGTGTCGGGGGGCAGCTCCACCTGGTAGTCGCTCTGCAGGGCCAGGCGGAAGGCCTTTTCCGCGCCGGCCTTGTCTCCCAGGGTGTAGCGTACCACCCCCAGGTAGACCTGGATGCGGGCGGTCGTCTGGGGGCTGTTGTCGGGCTGGGCCAGCGCCTTTTCCAGCAGGCCCACCGCCTGCTGGTACTCGAAGTTTTCGTAGGCCTCGATGCCCTTGTCGAGCCACTGGTTCTGGGCCCAGGCGGCCGGTGAGGCCAGGCACAGCAACAACAGCACCACTCCCGCCGGCCAGGCGGAAAAGATCTGTTCGCTAGCTTTCATGTGTTGATTACTACAACAACTTTTTCTCCAAGGCAATGTTTGACCGGGCAGGGGTGATTGGGTATGCTCAGCGGTTGACAAGAGAACAAAAAAACCAGGGAGAGGCGATATGATCCACCGGCGCACCACGTTGTTGCTGGCCGTTGTCCTGATGTTGGCATCCTCTTCGGTCCTGGCCCAGGGGGCGGAGGGATTCGACAGCGAGCGCTTCAAGCCCTCGCTCGACAGTCAGGGTGTCTTCGTCACCGAGGGAGGCCGCGGAGAGGAGTCGGGTGACATCAACGTCGGCCTCCTGTTCAACTACAGCCGCAATCCCCTGGTGATCATTCGTAACGGAGCCATACTGCATAGCCTGGTCTCCGACCGGGTGGCGGCCGATTTCATGGTTTCCATGGGCATGACCGACTGGCTCACCATCGGGGTGGACGTTCCGGCGATCTTCTACCAGGACGGGGCCATGATCGACGAGAGCACCGGGGCCGACCGGGGCCTGACCGCCGCTGCCCTGGGCGACATCCGCGTGGTGCCCAAGCTGACCGCCCTGCGCGAGGAAAAACACGGTATCTCCCTGGCGCTGAGCGTACCGCTGACCCTGCCCTCGGGAGAGGAAGGCGCCTTCCTGGGTTCGAACTCGGTCACCCTGGCACCGACGGTGGCGGTATCGCGCCGGCTGCTGGGCGAGCGGCTGCTGCTGGCGGCCAACATCGGCGCCTGGTTGCTTACCGAGAACGCCTCCTACCGCGATCTCGAGGCCGGGCACGAGCTGTTCTACCGCCTGGGCGCCGGTTATCGTTTCGCCAAGGACTGGTGGGGCCTGGGAGAGATCTTCGGCTCGAGCCGTATCAAGAACCTGTTTCACAACCGTCCCTCCGAAGTACCCCTGGAGTGGCTGCTGGGGCTGCGTTACCAGGGCCCCTGGGATCTCACTTTCACCGTCGGTGGCGGCGGCGGCCTGCAGCCGGGCTGGGGTACCCCCAACTACCGCTTTTTCCTGGGGGTGATGTGGTCTCCCCGGGTGCGCGACAGCGACTCCGACGGAGTGACCGACGAAGACGATCGCTGTCCCCGGGAACCGGGTCCGGCCGAGAACGGCGGCTGTCCCTGGGGCGATGCCGACGCCGATGGAGTCACCGATGACATCGACAACTGCGTAAACCGGCCCGGACCACCGGAGAACCAGGGCTGCCCCTGGGGTGACAAGGACTCGGACGGCCTCACCGACAACGTGGACAAGTGCCCCGAGCAGCCCGAGGACAAGGACGGCTTCCAGGACGACGACGGCTGTCCCGATCCCGACAACGACGGCGACGGCATCACCGACGCCAAGGACAAGTGTCCCGACGACAAGGGTACGGTAGAGCACCAGGGTTGTCCCTTCAGCGACCAGGACGCGGACGGCCTCGCCGACAAGGAGGACAAGTGCCCCGAGCAGGCCGGCCCCCGGGAGAACCAGGGCTGCCCCTGGGGTGACCAGGACGAGGACGGCCTGACCGACAACGTCGACAAGTGCCCGCGGCAGGCCGAGGACAAGGACGGCTTCGAAGACGATGATGGCTGCCCCGATCCCGACAACGACAAGGACGGTATTCCCGACGACAAAGACAAGTGTCCGCTCGAGCCCGAGACCATCAACGGGGTGAAAGACTCCGACGGCTGTCCCGACAAGGGTCGGGTAGTGGTCATAGTCAGGAAGAAGAAGATCGAGATCCTGCAGAAGGTCTACTTCGCCACCGGCCGTTCCACCATCCTGCGCCGCTCCTATCGGCTGCTCGACCAGGTGGCCCAGGTACTGCGCGGCCACTCCGAGATAAAGCGGGTGCGCATCGAGGGACACACCGATTCGCGGGGTTCCGAGCGGTTCAACCAGCGGCTCTCGGAAGCCCGGGCCCGCTCGGTGATGAGGTACCTGGTCAAGAAGGGCGGCATCGACCCGGCCCGCCTGGAGGCGGTCGGCTACGGCGAGAGCAAGCCCATTGCCGACAACAAGACCCGCAAGGGTCGCGAGGCCAATCGCCGGGTGGAGTTCACCATCCTGGAGACGGAGTAGCAATTGCTTGATATCCCCTCGCGCCGGCAGGTGATGGAAGAACAGCACCAGGCGGGGGGACGGGTGGCGGCGGTATTTCCCATCCACTACCCGCGGGCCCTGCTGCAGGCCCATGGCTTTCTTCCCATAGAGGTGTGGGGACCTCCGGGAACCGATGTCGGCGAGGCCGACGCCCACCTGCAGAGTTATGTCTGCGACATCGTCCGCCGCGGCCTGGGCTTCGTCCTCGCCGGGGGTCTGCGGGATTGCGACTGCCTGCTGGTGCCGCACGGCTGTGACTCGTTGCAGGGGCTGGGCAGCATACTGCTCGACTTTCACCACCCCGGGTTGCCGGTGTTGACTTTCTACCTGGCGCGGGGCGAGGGCCCGGCGGCCCTCGATTTCACCGTGGCGGAGCTGGCCGGCCTGTCGCAGGCCCTGGCCGATATTTCCGGCCGGCCCCTGGACGAGCAGGCCTGGAATCGCCACCTGGAGATCGAGGTCGCCGCCGAGGCGGCCCTGGCCCGGCTGTGGCGCGAGCGGCGCCAACTCGAACTCGACAACGCCGAGCTCTACCGGCTGCTGCGCTGCCGCAACTACCTGGCCGCCGACCGCTTCCGCGAGTTGCTCGACAAGGTGCTCGATCAGCACCGTGGTGCGGCCCCGGGTCAGAAGGCCATCTTGCTGGGGGGTATCGTCGCCGAGCCGGTGGGGTTGTTGGAGGTCATCGATCGGGCCGGGGGCCTGGTGGTGGGGGATGCCAGCTGCAACCTGGGCCGGCGCCTCTACCGGGCGGTGGACGACGAGCCCGACCCGGCCCGGCGCCAGGCCCGCCGCCTGCTGGGCGGACCGCCCGATGCCACCCGGGGCGCCGCCCCCTCCCGGATAGCCGAGCACCTGCTCGAGCAGGCCGCCGGCAGCGGTGCCCGGGCGCTGGTGGTGACCAATCCCAAGTTCTGCGAGCCGGAGCTGTTCGTGCTGCCGGAGGTAACCCGCCTGCTGGAGGCCGCCGGCCTGCGGGTGCTGGTGCTCGAGTTGGAGCTTAGCCGTGACCTGCCCGCCGCCGCCGCCAACCGCCTCGAGGCCTTCCTGGAGACGCTATGAGCCTGCTGGCCAAACTGCGCTACCAGTTCATGGTCAAGGGGGCGGGAGCAGCCCTGCTGCGGCTCGAGCGCCGGCGTTCCGCCCGCCGCCTGCGCAGCCGGCCGCCCGGCCGTGATGCCCCATTCGGACCACCGCTGGCGACATCGCCCCGGCTCAAGCAGCTCATCGCCGGCCACTACCTGTCCGGGCGCTACTCGACAGGGGCCCGGCCGGTGGCCTGGGTGACCTCGGGAGGGCCGGTGGAGTTCCTGGTGGCGTTGGGCTACCACGTGCACTACCCGGAGAACCACGGAGCGGTGTGCGGCATCCGCCGCGTGGCCGAACGGTTGTGCGAGCGGGCCGAGGACGCCGGCTACGGCCGTGACATCTGCTCCTACGCCCGCACCGACTTCGGCACCGTTCTGGGGGGAGCCACCCCGGTGGGCCGCCTGCCCCGTCCCGACCTGCTGCTGTGCTGCAACAACATCTGCCAGACGGTGCTGCACTGGTACCGGGTGCTGGCCGATCATTACCGGGTGCCGCTGCTGCTCATCGACACTCCCTTTCTCTACCGCCAGGCGCACGATCACGAGGTGGAGTATGTCAAGCGCCAGCTCGACCAGGCGGTGACCGTGGCCGAGCGGGTGGCCGGGCGCAGCCTGGCTCCGTCCCGGCTGGAGCAGGTGGCGCGGTTGTCGAAGGAAGCCGTGGAGCTGTGGGCCCGGGTGCTGGCGGCCGCCCGGGCACGGCCGGCACCCATCTCGGCCTTCGACGCCTTCATTCACATGGCTCCCATCGTGGAAATGCGCGGCGAGCGCTTCACCGTGGAATACTACCGGGTGCTGCTCGACGAGCTCGAACGCCGCCGGCAGCAGGGCATCGCCGCCGTGCCCGGCGAGAGCAAGCGCCTGCTCTGGGACAACCTGCCCATCTGGTACCGGGTGCGCTGGCTGGCCACCTGGCTGGCCGAACGCGGCGTGGCCCTGGTGGCCTCCACCTACACCCATGCCTGGGGAGAGCTGGCTCCGCTGATGGATTCGCGCCGGCCGTTGGAGTCGGCGGCCCGGGTCTACCTGCACCCCATCCTCAATCGCTCCACCGGTGACAAGCTCCGCACCATCCAACAGCTGGCCGGTGACTACTCGGTCGACGGCGTGCTGCTGCACTCGGATCGTTCCTGCAAGCCCTACTCGGTGGGCCAACTCGACCAGCAGAAACTACTGGGACGGAAACTGGGCATCCCGGCGCTGGTCATGGAGGCCGATCACAACGATCCGCGGGTGTTCTCCGAGGCCCAGACCGAGGCCCGCCTGCAGGCCTTTCTGGAGATGCTGGCGGGCTAGTCAACGGCGGCGACGCCACCCCAGCAGCAGCCCCAGCAAGCCCAGCAGCCAGGCGCCCCGGGCCGGTTGCTCGGTGGCACAGGAGCAGCCGCCGCCCGGCTCGCAGGCATCGCCCACGCCGTCGCCGTCGGCATCGGCCTGGTCGGGGTTGGCCAGCAGGGGACAGTTGTCGCAGGCATCGGCCACGCCGTCGGCGTCCCCGTCGACGGCGTCGTTACCGGAAGGGCACTGGTCGCAGTGGTTGGGCACCCCGTCGCCGTCGGCATCCACCGAGTCGTCGCCGCCGGCGCAGATGTCGCAGCCGTCGGGGACGCCGTCGGCATCGGCGTCCTGGCCGTCGTCGGAGCCCGGACAGGCATCACAGGCATTACCGACACCATCATCGTCGGTGTCGGCCTGGTCGGCGTTGGCGTCGGCCGGGCAGTTGTCGCAGCCGTCGGCGATGCCGTCGCCGTCGCCGTCGAGAGAGTCGTCGGAACCCGGGCAGGCGTCGCAGCCGTCGGGCACGCCGTCCGAGTCGGCATCCAACTTGTCGTCGGAGCCGGCACAGACATCGCAGCCGTCGGGAATTCCGTCGTTGTCGGTATCGGCGGAGTCGTCGTGTCCCGGGCAGGCGTCGCAGCCGTCGGGCACGCCGTCGGCATCGCCATCGGTGGCGTCGTCGTGTCCCTGGCACAGGTCGCAGCCGTCGGGCACGCCGTCGGCGTCGGCATCGGCGCTATCGTCGAAGCCGGCACAGGTGTCGCAGGCATCGGGCACGCCGTCGGCGTCGGCATCGGTGTTGTCGTCGTGGCCCGGGCACAGATCGCAGGCGTTGCCGTTGCCGTCGCCGTCGTTGTCTTCCTGGGCGCCGTTGGCGTCGGCCGGGCAGTTGTCGCAGGCGTCACCCACCTGGTCGCCGTCGGCGTCGGTCTGGTCGGGGTTGGCGTCGGCCGGGCAGTTGTCGCAGCCGTCGGGCAGGCCGTCTGCGTCCTGGTCCACGTTGTCATCGTGGTTGGGGCAGATGTCGCAGGCGTTGCCGTTGCCGTCGCCGTCCGAATCCTGCTGGGAGGGGTTCTGGTCGTTGGGGCAATTGTCGCAGGCATCGGGCACGCCGTCTGTGTCGGCGTCCTGGGTGTCGTCGTGTCCCGGGCAGGCGTCGCAGCCGTCGGGTACCCCGTCGGCGTCGGCATCGAGCCCGTCGTCATGTCCCGGGCAAGCGTCACACCCATCGGGTACGCCGTCTGCATCGTCGTCGACGAAGTCGTCGGAGCCCGGGCAGATATCGCAGGCATCGCCGGCACCGTCACCATCGGCGTCGGCCTGGTCGTTGTTGGCCACCGCGGGGCAGTTGTCCACGTCGCCGCAGACACCGTCCTGGTCGCTGTCGTCGTCCGGGTCGTTGGGGCAGGTGTCGCAGTCGTCGGGAATGCCGTCGGCGTCGGCGTCGAGCCGGTCGTCGAAGCCCGGGCAGGCGTCGCAGAAATCAGGCACGGTGTCCGAGTCGGCGTCCACGGAATCGTCGCCTCCCGGACAGATGTCACAGGCATCGCCGAAAAGATCCCCATCGCTGTCTTCCTGGCCGGGATTGGCCACCAGCGGGCAGTTGTCGTCGCAGCCGCTGGTGGCGCCGCCGGTGCAGGGGGCGTCACCGGCGCTGCCGCTGGCGTCGCCGTCGTCGAGGATGCCGTCGTTGTCATCGTCGTCGTCACAGGCGTCTCCCTGGCCGTCGCCGTCGTTGTCCTCCTGGCCGGGATTGTAGATGCCGTCGCAGTTGTCACAGGCGCCGGCGAAGCTGTCCCCGTAGCCGTCGGCGTCGAAGTCCCACTGGTGGTTGTTTTCGATGGTGGGACAGTTGTCGCAGGCATCGCCGGCCGAGTCGGCGCTGTTGCCGGCATCGATCTCGCCGGTGTTTTCCTGGCCGGGATTGTCGACGTTGGGGCAGTTGTCCTGGGCGCAGGTGAGCCCGTCGCCGTCCAGATCGACGGCGGCATTGCTGGCGCCCGGGGTGTCGGTGCCGGCGGCGGGATCGAACTCGCCGATGGCCCACAGGCCGTCACCGTCCGGGCAGCGCAGCACGTGGCCGGGTACGTAGGAGCCGTCCGGGCCGACGGTGCTGTAGGCGTAGTAGCAGTCACCTCCCTGCCCCAGAGGATCCTCCACCAGGCTGACGGCATCGAGAATCTCTGCCACCGGCAGGGAGTCGAGCACGCAATCGTCGTTGGTGTCGAGATCGTCGCCGTTGGCGCCCGTGAATCCCGTGGCCAGGACGTAGGTGACGTTGTCGGAGTTTTCGAAGTTCAGGTTGGCCACCACGTCGGGAGCGGCGATGGTCATGGTGTCCTCGCCCACCAGCAGAAAACCATCCGTGGGAATGCTGTAGCCGCTCAGGTCCACCACCGCCTCGATTACCCCGCTGCCGCCGGTGCCGTCACCGATGACGAACAGGGTCACCCCGTCGAGGCTTTGCCCGGGCGGGCCGCTGAGTTCGAAGTACTCGTCGGTGTCGGTGCTGGGCTGGTCGATGCGGATCTCGTTCAGGTACACCTGTCCCAGGGCCGCCGGCGCGCCCAGCAGCACGGCCAGGGCCGCCAGCAGGGTTGCCGGCAATGACGAAGTTCTCTTGGCCATGTCGCATCTCCTTTGGAATACGAGGTTTTTTGCCAAACGCCGACACCCGGTCACGGCGTTCCGGGACCGGGACCGCGCCCTGACACTAGGTTGCCCGCCGCCTGCTGTCAACAGCCGACCAGAGGGTTATAAAATATTCTGATAGGTATTGCTTCTGTTTTTGATAGAAACTTACTACTTGACCCGGCTTTTCGTTCATGCTTTACTGCGCGCCGCGTCGGGGTACAGGACGGTGAACATTATGCTTTCTTGTTGGCAGGAGATAACCAGGAAGGGTTGTCAGAGATGAACAGGAAGGTTGCAAGGCGTTACGCCCAGGCGCTGTTCGAACTGGTGGAGAGCAACCACCGGCAGGTGGCCAGGCGGCTCGAGGACCTCGTCGAACTGCTCGGCCGGAGCCCGGAGCTGCGAGAGGTGTTGCAGAGCCCGGCTTTCCTGCAGGAGGAACGGCGCCGGGTGGTGGATAAGCTGCTCGAGCGGCTGGGCTGGTCGAAGCCGCTGGACCGGTTCCTGTGGGTGGTGGTGGAGAACCACCGGGTGGCCCTGCTGGGCGACATCCTCCAGGTCTTCACCGCCATGGTGGACGAGATGGAGGGAAAGGTCCGCGCCCGGGTGGAAAGCGCCCGGGCCATCGCCGACGAGCAGAAAGATCGACTCACCGGGGCGCTGTCCCGCGCCCTGGGTCGCGAGGTGATCATCGAGCACGAGCTGCAGCCCCGGCTGCTGGCCGGCCTGCGGGTACGCGTGGGTGACCTGCTGGTGGACGGCAGCCTGCGCATGCAACTCGACAAGATGCGTGACCAGCTCACACAAACCCCAACCTGAAAATAAGCGCTTATAACCAGCGAGGGTGACGACATGGAGATCAAGGCGGAGGAAATCAGCAGCATCATCAAGCAGGAGATAGCCGGCTTCGACACCCGGGTGGAGGTGGCCGAGACCGGCACCGTGCTCTCTACCGGCGACGGCATCGCCCGTGTCTACGGCCTGCAGAACGTCATGGCCGGGGAGCTGGTGGAGCTGCCCCATGGCATCATGGGCCTGGTGCTCAACCTCGAGGAAGACAACGTCGGCATCGCCATCATGGGCCACTACGAGCTGGTGCGCGAGGGAGATCCCGTCAAGCGCACCGGGCGGATCGCCTCGGTGCCGGTGGGCAAGAAGGTGGCCGGGCGCGTGCTCGATGCCCTGGGCAACCCGCTCGACGGCAAGGGCCCGGTGGAGACGGACGAGACCCGGGTCATCGAGATCAAGGCTCCCGGCATCGTCAAGCGCCAGCCGGTGAAGGAACCCCTGCAAACGGGTATCACCGCCATCGACGCCATGATTCCCATCGGCCGCGGCCAGCGCGAGCTGATCATCGGCGACCGCGGCACCGGCAAGACGGCCATCGCCGTGGATACCATCATCAACCAGAAGAACACCGACGTCTATTGCATCTACGTGGCGGTGGGACAGAAACAGTCCACGGTGGCCCGGGTGGTGGACAAGCTGCAGAAGGAAGGCGCCATGGATTACACCACCGTCATCGCCGCCAACGCCTCGGATCCGGCGCCGCTGCAGTTCATCGCCCCCTATGCCGGCTGCGCCATGGGCGAGTATTTCCGCGACAACGGCATGCACGCGGTCATCTTCTACGATGATCTTTCCAAGCACGCCGTGGCCTACCGCCAGCTGGCGCTGCTGCTGCGCCGCCCGCCCGGCCGCGAGGCCTTCCCGGGCGACGTCTTCTACCTGCACTCGCGCCTGCTGGAGCGTGCCGCCAAGATGTCCGACAAGGAAGGCGGTGGTTCGCTCACCGCGCTGCCGGTCATCGAGACCCAGGCCGGCGATGTCTCGGCCTACATCCCCACCAACGTCATTTCCATCACCGACGGCCAGATCTACCTGGAGACGGACCTGTTCTTCGCCGGCCAGCGCCCGGCGGTGAACTCGGGCCTGTCGGTGTCCCGCGTCGGCGGCGCCGCCCAGATCAAGGCCATGAAGTCGATTGCCGGCATGTTGCGCCTGGAGCTGGCCCAGTACCGCGAGTTGAAGGCCTTCGCCCAGTTCGGCTCCGAGCTCGACCGCGCCACCCAGGAACAGCTGGCCCGCGGCGAGCGCCTCATGGAGTTGCTCAAGCAGGGCCAGTACCAGCCGTACGCCGTCGAGGAACAGGTGCTCATGCTCTATGCCGGCACCGCCAAGGACGCCTCCGGCAAGAACTGGATCCGCGATTACCCGGTGGACGCCATTCAACGTTACCGCGACGAGCTGCTGACCTATGCCCGCCGGCAGCACCCCGAGACCCTGAAGCAGGTGCGCGAGAAGAAGGTTCTCGACGACGAACTGCAGGGCAAGCTCGACCAGCTGCTGGAGGGTTTCCGCGGCGAGTTCGCCAAGCTGCTCGAGCTGGAGAGCTGAGAAGAGACTGAACCATGCCCAGTCTGCGCCACATCAGAAAACGCATCCAGGCGGTCAAGAACACCGAGCAGATCACCCGGGCCATGAAGATGGTGGCCGCGGCCAAGTTCCGCCGGGCCCAGGAGGCGGTGCTGCAGGCCCGCCCCTACGCCCGGGAAATGCGCTCCACCCTGGCCCGCCTGGCCGCCAGGCACGAGGAAGTGGCCGCGCATCCTCTGCTGGCCGAGCGTCCGCAGGTAGAGCACGAGGATCTTATCGTGCTCACCTCGGATCGCGGGTTGTGCGGCTCGTTCAACTCCAACGTCATCCGCCGGGTGGAGCACTACCTGCTCGACAACGCCGAGCGCCGGGACGGCATCCGGGTGTCGACCATCGGCCTCAAGGGCTTCCGTTATTTTCGCAAGCACATCGAGGGTATTCACAACATCGAGGGCTTGCTGGCCAGGCCCAGCTACCGGCGGGCGGTGGAAATGGCGGAAGAAATGGCCGAGCGCTTCACTTCCGGCCAGATCGACCGGGTCACCCTGGTCTACAACGAGTTCCGCTCGGCGGTGCAGCAGGTGGTAACCTTCCGCCAGCTGTTGCCCCTGGAGAGCCCCTCGACCGAGGGCGAGACCCGGCCGGATTTCATCGACTACCTCTATGAACCAGGCAAGCCGGAGCTGCTGGATCGCATCGTGCGCCGCTACCTGGCCAACCAGCTCTACATGATCGTACTGGAATCGGTGGCCAGCGAGCACGGCGCGCGCATGTCGGCCATGGAAAATGCCACCAACAACGCCGGGGAGATGATCCAGCAGCTGACCATGGTCTACAACAAGGCCCGCCAGGCCACCATCACCAAGGAACTGATGGAGATCGTGGGCGGAGCCGAGGCACTGAAGGGATAATGACGAGTCGGGACCCCGGGTCCCGTTCAACAGGCAAGGAGTGGCCAATGAGCGAGCAGAACGCTGCAGGCAAGGTGCTTCAGGTAATCGGACCGGTCGTCGACGTGGGCTTTCCCCCGGGGCAGGTGCCATCCATCTACACCGCCCTGAAGGTGAGCAACCCGGCCATCAATGACCAGGAATGGAACCTGGTGCTGGAAGTCGCCCAGCACCTGGGCGAGAGCCTGGCCCGGTGTATCGCCATGGACTCCACCGATGGCCTGGTTCGCGGCATGCCGGTGATGAACACCGGCAACCCCATCCAGATCCCGGTGGGACGGCAGACGCTGGGTCGCATCCTCAACGTCATCGGCGAGCCGGTCGATGAGGCCGGTCCAGTCAAGGCCGAGAAGTTCTACCCCATCCACCGCCCGCCACCATCGTTCCTGGAGCAGTCGGTGGCCACCGAGGCCTTCGAGACCGGCGTCAAGGTCATCGACCTGCTGGAGCCCTACCTCAAGGGCGGCAAGATCGGCCTGTTCGGCGGTGCCGGCGTGGGCAAGACGGTCATCATCATGGAGATGATCCACAACGTGGCCACCAAGCACGGCGGCTATTCCGTGTTCGGCGGCGTGGGCGAGCGCACCCGCGAGGGCAACGACCTGTGGCTGGAAATGAAGGAATCCGGCGTCATCAAGAGCACCGCGCTGATCTACGGGCAGATGAACGAGCCCCCCGGGGCCCGTGCCCGGGTGGGACTGTCGGCCCTGACCGCGGCCGAGTACTTCCGCGACGAGGAAGGCCAGGACGTGCTGCTGTTCATCGACAACATCTTCCGCTTCACCCAGGCCGGCTCCGAGGTCTCGGCCCTGCTGGGACGCATTCCCTCGGCAGTGGGTTACCAGCCCACCCTGTCCACCGACCTGGGCGAGTTGCAGGAGCGCATCACTTCCACCAACAAGGGCTCCATCACCTCGGTGCAGGCCATCTACGTGCCCGCCGACGACCTGACCGACCCGGCCCCGGCCACAACCTTCGCCCACCTCGATGCCACCACCGTGCTCAGTCGCCAGATCGCCGAGCTGGGCATCTACCCCGCGGTGGATCCCCTCGATTCCACCTCGCGCATTCTCGATCCCCACGTGGTGGGCGAGGAGCACTACCGCACCGCCCGCGACGTGCAGCAAGTGCTGCAGCGCTACAAGGACCTGCAGGACATCATCGCCATCCTGGGCATGGAAGAACTCAGCGACGAGGACAAGCAGGCAGTGGCGCGGGCCCGCAAGATCCAGCGCTTCCTTTCCCAGCCCTTCCACGTGGCCGAGGCCTTTACCGGTACTCCCGGTGTCTACGTGGAACTGAAAGACACCATCGCCGGCTTCCGCGAACTGCTGGACGGCAAGCTCGACGATCTGCCCGAGCAGGCCTTCTACATGGTGGGCACCGTCGAAGAGGTCAAGAAGAAGGCCGCCCAGATGGCCGCCGCCTGAGCGGGGAGAGCGAACCGTGGCCGATACTTTCCAGTTGCGCCTGCTCACACCCGAGCGCAGCCTCTTCGAGGGCCCGGTGGAAGCGGTCATCGTCCCCGGCGAGAATGGTCAGCTGGGGGTACTGGCCGGGCACACCAAGCTGGTGACCACCCTGGTACCGGGCGTGGTGCGCTATGTTGCTTCCGGCCAGACCCACCAGGTGGCCGCCAGCGGTGGTTTTGCCGAGGTCTCACCCGGCGGGGTAACAATCCTGGCCGACACCGCCGAACCTCCCCAGGAGATAGACCGGCAACGGGCGGAGCGCTCCCGCCAGGAAGCGCTGCAGGCTCTGGCCAAGCGGGCCGAACTCGACGAGAAAGAGGTCTCACGCCTGGAAGCACGCCTGGCCCGGGCCCTCAATCGCCTCAAGGTAGCCGACTCGGCTCGCTGAAAGCGGTCGGTCAATCGGGCCTGGCAACCGTGGCAAGCTCCTGACGAGGTGGGGGTGTTGAACTGCGCCGAGAGGCCAGGTGGCAACCCTTGCTATAATTGATCTTGTTTCTTATGTGGTGTATCAATAACAATCGTTTATCGGTCTGAGCCCGGCCGAGCGAGGCGTACAGATGCCGGAAGACACAGGCTTGCAAGGTGATGGTCGGCCGGATGATTCCACCAGCATCGGCAAGCTGGACAAGATCCAGCAGGCCCTGGAAAACAGGCCTCGGGTGAGCATTCGTGCGCGCATCGCCGCGGTGTTTGCCATCCTGTTCGTGCTCATGTGTACCGTCACCGTCTCGGCGGTGCTGCTGTTGCAGCAGGTGCGGCAGAAGCAGGTGTTTTTCGAGAAGGTCAGCCACTTCGTCTTCGAGTTACAGCAGGCCCGGCGCTTCGAGAAGAACTTCTTTCTGTATGGAACCAACCTGCAGGAAGCCATTACCAATGTCCACGTTGCCCGAGCCTACCTGCGCAAGAACCAGTCCGAGATAGAAGCGGTCATCGGCGGGCAGGGCCTGCAGTCCATGTTGTCGGGTATCGCCAGCTACCAGAAGGCACTGGAGCAACTACTCGACAATCCGGCGCCGAGCCGGGAGCGCAAGCGTATCGAGTCCGCCTTGCGCAAGTACGGTGCGTTGTTGATAAGCGATGCCGAGGATACCCTGGAGCGTGAGCGCCAGGCCATTCACTCCATGCTGCAGACTTCCATAATCGTGGCTCTGGGCTTTCTGGGATTCATGGTGGTGATGCTGGTTTTTTTCGCCGGCTTCATTACCCAGGCGGTGCTCAGGCCGCTGGGTCGCTTCATGCGTTATGCCGATCGTATCGGCTCCGGCGATCTTTCGCCCATCACCCCGGCCCGCAAGTACCGCGACGAATTCAGCAGCCTGGCAATAGCTTTCAACCGGATGCTGCGCGAGTTGCTGCACCGGCACGAGCAACTGATCCAGTCGGAGAAAATGGCGGTGGTGGGCAACCTCACCTCTGGGATTGCCCACGAGTTGAACAATCCCCTGAACAACATCGGCCTGTCGGTGGAGGCCTTGCTGGATGGCTTCGAGGAAATGGAGGCGGGGCAGATCCGTCATATTCTCGAGCAGGTATCCACCCAGGTGGATCGGGCCAGCGGCACGGTGCGTAACCTGCTTGATTTCACCCGCAAGGAACATCGTGTCTTTACCCGCCTGGACATCAACCAGGCGCTGCAGGAGACACTGAAGCTGGTAGAAAACGAGCGCCGTTTGGCGGGCGTGGAGTTGTCGTTGCAGCTGGGTGAAGATATTCCGGCCGTGCGGGGAAACCCCCGGGGCATGGAGCAGGTCTTCCTGAACCTGTTGCTCAACGCCATTCAGGCTCTTGGTGACGGCGGCCGGATAGAAGCCAGCAGCCGCTGCGAAGGCGGGCGGGTGATTGTCGAGATAGCCGATGATGGGCCGGGAATAGCGGCGGAACACCTGGACCACATTTTCGAGCCCTTCTTCACCACCAAGGATCCCGGGCGGGGAACCGGCCTGGGGCTGTCGGTCAGCCAGGGCATCGTCCAGGAGCATGGCGGCACCATTTCCGTGACCAGTCAGCCGGGGCAGGGTACTCGATTCACCATCAGCCTGCCCATTGCAGAAGCTCTCCCGGGCAAGGAGGAAGGCATATGAGTTTTTCGGTGTACTTGCCGGTCGCCGGCTGTGCCCTCAACATCTTCCTGTTGCTGGGGCTGGGCGGACTGGTAGGGTTCCTGTCGGGACTGTTCGGGGTGGGCGGAGGGTTCTTGCTTACCCCGCTGCTGATCATGATCGGTGTGCCTCCCACCGTGGCGGCCGCCTCCGATTCCAACCAGATCGTGGCGGCCTCGGCGTCGGGCACCTATGCTCATGCCCGGGCCGGTTCGGTGGATTTCAAGATGGGCCTGCTGTTGCTGCTGGGCGGCATCGCCGGCGGTTCGGTAGGAGTGGTCTTCATCAAGATGCTGCGGGCCCTGGGAGCTGCTGATTTCGCCATCAAGATCACCTACATCATCATGCTGGGCGGCGTGGGCAGTTACATGTTCTTCGAGAGTCTCGGCAACCTGCGCGGTACCCGGGCGGTGGCGGCCGGTGGGGACAAATCCCGCCCCTCGGTCTATGCGCGTCTGGTGGAGGCGCTACCCTGGAAGATCCACTTCCAGCGCTCCCGGGTGACGCTATCGGTACTCATGCCGCTGCTGCTGGGGGTGCTGGTGGGCATCCTGGCCGCCATCATGGGCGTCGGTGGGGGCTTCATCATGGTGCCGGTCATGGTTTACCTGCTGCGCATGCCCATGCACGTGGTGGTGGGAACCAGCCTGTTCCAGATACTGTTCACCTGTATCAACGTGACCGTTCTGCAGGCGGCGGTGAATCACACCGTGGATCTGGTGCTGGCGTTGCTGCTGCTGGCCGGTTCGGTCATCGGTGCACAGCTGGGTGCCAAGGTGAGCCGGCGCCTGAAGGCCGACCAGCTCAAGATTCTCATGGCCATCATTGTACTGGTGGTGATGGTCAAGATGCTGGTGGGACTGCTCCTGGCCCCGGACATAATGCTGGCCTACAAGGGAGGGCACTGACATGGTGGCCCGGTTCGTGACAGTGTTGCTGTTGCTGGCGGCACCGGCTCTGGCGGGCACGGGGTTGACCCTGCAGCCGGAGCGGGTTTCCGCCGGCATGTTCTTCGCCGGTGCCGACGTGGTAGTGCAAGCCCGGGTTCCCCGCGCCGAGCAGCTGGTGTTCGAGATCAGCGGCCAGCAGAAGACCTATCAGCTCAAGCGCAAGGGCAAGGCGTTGGGCTTGCTGTGGATGAACGTCGGCGACCTGGAGATCAAGCATGCTCCGGAGCTTTACCTGCTGGCCTCCTCGGTCGATTGCCAACAGCTGGCTTCTCGGGAAGAGCTGGCCGGTCAGGGAGTAGGTCTCCCGGCCCTGCGGAGACAGCTGAGCAGTGACGGGCGCCCCCTGACTGCCGAGCTGTTCGAGGACTTCCTGAAGCTCAAGCAGTCAGAGGGCTTGTACGAGTTCAGGTCCGGTGTGATCGAGGTAGATGGAGATGACGCTGGTGACGTGGTCACTACCCGGGTAGTATTCCACCTGCCGGCCAAGGTTCCGCTGGGGAACCATCGGGTTAGGGTGCTGGCTTTCAACCAGGGCCGGGGACGGGTACTGTACGAGAAGCCGCTGACCGTCGAACAGGTGGGAGCGGCACGCTGGATAACGGTGGTTGCCCACAACCATGGACTGCTTTACGGCATCGGGGCGGTGATCATCGCCCTGGTGGTGGGTTTGCTGACCGGCTTTCTTTTCGGCCTGGGTTCCAAGGGGGCCCACTAGATCGGAAGGACCTTGTCTCTCTGGAAAAAGTTGTTTTCGCACCCGCCGGCTAGCGAAACCAGCGAGGGCGTGCGTTTGCAGCTGGAGCGATTCCAGCAAATCGTCCAGCACAACAACAGCATACTTGCCCGCATCGCCGACGCCGGCGAGCAGCTCAGCGGTGAGTACATTTTCGACACCCAGTACCTGCGCGACCTGGCCGAGAAGCTGGCCCAGGATGTACGGGCCGTGGTGCAGGCCCTGAACGAGCTCACCGGCGGTCGCTACCAGGAACTGGTAGAGATAGTATCGGACCTGGATTACCGCTTGCGGGCCATGCTGGAGGGACGTACCGTGACTCCGGCCGCAGCGGTGATCCTGCGGCTGGAAGAAATCGGAACCGAGCTGGCCGGGGTGGCCGGTGAGAAGATGGCGCGCCTGGGAGAACTGTCCCGCGTACTGGGAATACCGGTGCCGGCGGGAGTGGTGGTTTCGGCCGATGCCTGCCGGCGCTTCCTGGATGAACTGGGTATCACCACCATCGTCACGGCCAATCGGGAATTGCCCGGCGAGCAACTCCAGCAGTTGGCGGGCGAGTTGCAACAACGCATCCTCGACGCCCGCGTTCCGCGTTGGCTGAGCAGGAACCTGCGCCGGGCGGCCCGGAAATTGCTACGGCAAAGCGGGGCTCACAGCCTGGCCGTGCGTAGCAGCGCCGTGGGCGAAGACGGAGAGGTTTCCTTCGCCGGCCAGTATCACACCGAGCTGGGAGTGTCGCCGGGCCGGATAGAGGACGCCTATCGCCGGGTGGTGGCCAGCCTGTTTTCCTCCCGGGTAGTGGAATACCGGCAAAGGCATGGCCTGGATCCCCTGGAGGGTTTGATGGCGGTGGGCATCCTGGCCATGGTGCCGGCGCGTGCTTCCGGTGTCGTCTATACCCTCGATCCCAATTCACCGGCCAGCGATGCCTTGCTGATCGGCGCCGGTTGGGGACTGGGCTGCTCGGTGGTGGATGGCAGCCAATCGGCGGATCGTTTCCTGGTGTCACGACGTCCTCCCCACGAGATAGTCGGCAGTTCGCTGGCCAGCAAGGAGTTCCAGGTGGTGACCACGCCGTTGCCGGGTACGCAGCGGCAAGCGGTAGCCCCGGAGCGGCACCAGGTGCCGGCCCTCACTCCCGAGCAACTGGCCGAGCTGGCCGGGCTGGCCCTGCGCGTGGAGCGCTACGGGCGCTGCGCCCAGGACATCGAGTGGGCCCTGGACGAGCAGGGGCGGCTGCTGCTGCTGCAGGCCCGGCCCCTGCGTGTTTCTCCGTCCTCTGCCGCCTCGGCGGTAACCGTAGACAACGAGCGCTACCCGGTGTTGTTGCAGGGAAGAGGCGAGGTGGCCTGTCGCGGGGTGGGGTGCGGGCCGGTGTGGATACCGGGAGAACAGGCGTCGTTGAATGATGTCCCGGAACAGGCGGTGGTGGTGAGCCCCACGGCCACCCCGCGCCTGGCTGCCTGGCTGCCGCGGGCTGCGGCGGTGGTCACCGATGTTGGTAGTGCCACCGGCCACCTGGCGGCGGTGGCCCGGGAGTTTCGTATTCCCACCATTGTCGACACTCATGTGGCCAGCCGGGTGCTGGTGCCGGGCGAGATGGTTACGGTTGATGCCGACGAGAACATCGTCTACCGCGGCGAGGTGGAGGAACTGATCAAGGAACACCTGCTGCAGGAATCTTCCTTCGAGGAGAAGCGCGAGTTCCGCTTGCTCAGGCGCATGTTGCACCAAGTGGCTCCGCTGAACCTGGACGATCCCTCTTCCCGGAAGTTTTCTGCCGGCAACTGTCGCACCTACCACGATGTCATTCGCTTTGCCCACGAGATGGCCGTACGCGAGCTGGTAAGGGGAAGGTGGCTGCACGCGGCGCGGGCCGGGCAATCGGTATACCGGTTGGCGGTCGATATTCCCATCGATCTGCTGATCATAGACCTGGGAGGCGGTGTCGAAGTCCCGCCGGGCAGGAGCGAGGTGAGCCTGGAGGAGGTAACCAGCGCGCCATTGCTGTTTTTACTGCGGGGGCTGGTCGGCAAGGGGGTATGGGCCACCGAACCGGCGGACATGGACCTGGGGGGATTCATGTCCAGTGCCACGCGCACTTCCAGCCTGGCCACGCCTCTGACGGTTCAGCCCGAACAGAACGTGGCCATAGTCTCCACCCACTATCTCAGCCTCAACCTCAAGCTGGGCTATCACTACAACCTGGTCAACTGTCGCCTGGCGGATGACGCCGGCGAGAATTTCGTGTATTTTAGGTTCGCCGGGGGAGTGACCGAGTTGGCCAGGCGTTCACGCCGGGCCATGTTTCTGCGTCGCGTTCTCGAGCGTTACGATTTTGTGGTAGAAAGCAAGGGAGATCTGGTGATTGCCAGGCTGAAGATGGTCGATGGCGAGCGGCTACGAGGCAGTTTGGAGATGATTGGTCGCCTGGTGGGTTTCACCAGGCAGCTCGATATATACTTGCGCAGCGACGAATTGGTTGAGGCCTACGTGGAGAAGTTCCTCTCCGCTGCCGGTGGCACCCACGCGGCGGCGGGCACGGATGGCTGAAGCCCAGGGAGGTGCCAATGGCCGACAAGGGAAAGGTGCTGGTGCTGGACGATGAAGAGATCGTCTGTGAAAGGGTGGCTGACAACCTTACCCGCAAGGGTCTCAGCGTGGAGACCTTTACCGACAGCCAGCAAGCCATCGACAGGTTGGCCGGCCAGCAGTTCGACGTGGTGGTTACCGATCTGAAGATGAAGGGGCCCAGCGGCCTGGACGTGGTGCACTTCGTGCGCCAGAACCAGAGCGCCTGTGAAATGATCATCATCACCGGCTATGCTTCCATGGATGCGGCGCGCGAGGCCGAGTATTCCGGGGTGTACCAGTTCGTCACCAAGCCGTTTCGCATGGAAGATCTCTCCAAGCTGGTACTCAAGGCCGCACGCCGGGCTCGTTCCCGCAAGGGCAAGGTGGCACCGTGAGCGCCAAGAAGGTCATCCTGCTCGACGATGAGCCCATCGTCGGTGAGCGGTTGCAGCCGGCACTGGAGAAGGCCGGGTTCCAGGTGGAAAGCTACACCGACAGCCAGCAGGTGGTGGATCGGTTGGCCCGGGAGCGCTTCGACGTGCTGGTGACAGATCTGAAGATGCGCAAGCCGGACGGGTTGGAGGTCATGCGCTTTGCCAAGCGCCAGTGGCCGGGTATCAAGGTCATCATCATCACCGGCTTCGCCACCGTGGAGACCGCCACCGAGGCCATGCGCGAGGGGGCGGTGGAATTCATCGCCAAGCCGTTCAAGATCAGGGCCTTGCGCGATCTCATCTTGCGGATAACAGCGGATACGGAACAATCTCCCCCGTCCTGATTGACCCGGAAACAAGCGCCGTCGGGGCGGGAGATTCTCCGCCGGGGTGGTCAACTCCCGGTACCGGGCGGGCGCAGGCGGCCGGCATGAATGTCTGCGCGGCGCGCGGGCAGGTCGGCCGAAGCCCGTTCCAGGTGGCTGGCCATGAGTATGCTTACCCCCTGCCGTTCGACCAGGTTCCTGATCAGCTCGAGCACCCGCTCGCGGACAACCTCGTCGAGCGAGGCGGTAACCTCGTCGAGCAGCAGTCCCGGGCAGTCGAGCACCAGGGCCCGGGCCAGGGCCACCAGCTTCTGCTCGCCCACAGAGAGCCGGTCGGCCCGCCGGCCGGCCAGGTGGGCGATACCCAGCTGCTCGAGCACGGCCCGGGCGCGTTGCCGCCGTTGCGGGCGCGGCACCCCGCGCAGGCGCAATCCGTAGGTGGTGTTACGCAGCACCGAGGTGGCGAACAGGTAGGGTGTTTGCTGCACCAGGGCCAGGCGCCGGCGTAGCTGCATGGGGGCCGGGGCCGTCCCCCGGTGAAAGGGCTTTCCCTGGAGGTGGATCGTTCCGGCCTCGAGATCGAGCAAGCCGGCCGCTGCCAGGATCAGGGTGCTCTTGCCGCTGCCGTTCTCACCGCAGAGCAGGACCAGTTCGCCGCGACCCACGCTCAGTTCGTCGATGTGCAACACCGGCTGGCCGCCCCGCCGGACGCGCAGGTCCCGTATCGACAGGAAGGGTTCGCTCATTTTTCCCCCCGCCGGCTCTGCAGCATGCTGGCCGTCAGGTTGACCGCCAGGGCCACAACCAGCAGCACCACTCCCAGGGCCACCCCGCGGGCGAACTCTCCCTTGCCGGTCTCGAAGGCGATGCCGGTGGTGATGTTGCGGGTGGTGCCGCGAATATTGCCACCCACCATCATGGAGATACCCACCTCGGCGAACACCCGCCCGAAACCGGCGGCCACGGCGGCCACCAGGGCGGTGCGCATCTCCAGAGCCACCACCCGGGCAGCGCGCAGGCGACCACCACCCAGGCCCAGCACGGTGTGGCCGATACGGGGATCGGCCCGTTCCACGGCGGCCGCGCACAGGCCCACGATGATGGGAAAGGCCAGGATCACCTGGCCGACTACCATGGCACCGCGGGTGTAGAGCAGGTTCAGCTCTCCCAGCGGACCGCGCCGGGTCAGAAACGCGTAGACCAGCAGGCCCACCAGCACCGTGGGCAGTGCCATCAGGGTGTTGGCCAGTCCCAGCACCAGCCGGCGGCCGCGAAAGCGCCCCAGACCCAGGGCCAGCCCGGCCGGCAGGGCCAGCACGGTGGCCAGGCCGGTCGAGGTAAGCGACACGCTCAACGACACCCACACCGGACCCCATACCTCCGGGTCCAGCCGCAGCAGCAGGGAAATTCCCTGGACGGTTCCTTCCGCGATCATGACCCGGTTACGGGGACGGCGCCGGAGGAGGCGGCGTCACGGAGTTGCCGGCCGGCGCCGGCGGTTGCTGGCCGGGGGCCAGGGGGTGAAAGAGGACCCTGCCGCCCACCTTGAAGCCGGCGATCATCTGGCGGGCCCGGGGAGATTGCAGCCATCCCAGCAGGGCCAGTGCCTCGGGCAGGTGGGCCTGGGGATGCTTGACCGGGTTTACGGCCATGAACGAGTAGGGGTTTTGCAGCCGGGGATCGCCTTCCACCAGTATCACCAGGTCGAGCGCATCTTCGGCGCTGAGGAAAGTGGCCCGGTCGGTCAGGCAGTAGGCAGACTTCTCGTCG
>Ga0190359_1000651_pt1 | contig 23013 bp, 15 predicted proteins | sample 48721823_MG_FD_161269 | JGI IMG/M metagenome (GOLD analysis project Ga0190359, IMG submission 161269) | Hydrothermal vent microbial mat bacterial communities from Southern Trench, Guaymas Basin, Mexico - 4872-18-2-3_MG | ecosystem: Environmental > Aquatic > Marine > Hydrothermal vents >... | reverse complement strand
GACGGCCGTCGCGGGCCTCGATCCCGGCCCGGAAGGCGACCAGGAGCTGCGCCACCGGTGACTCGATCGCCGTGTCCGGTCCCGCCCGGCAGCTTCTCCGCCGGCAGCCCGAAAGCCGGTCGTAGGCACGGGCCAGCCGGTAGACGAGACCTCCGTCCCGGAAAGGCTGGGCCAGGATCTCCTCTTCCGAAAACGGCGAGCCGTTCGCCTGGTTGAGCAGCAGCGCCGTCTGCTCGACGGTCTTCTCGCCCCCGTACACCAGGCGCACCACCTGCTCCCAGTCGGCCCCGAAGCCGGGGCTCACGGCCACCGTCGCCAGCACCACCGTGGCCTCCTGCTCCCTCCGGCTCAGCCCTTCGAGGGCAGGGTAGATCGCGTAGTCCACGCTCTCGTCTCCGATGGCCGCCAGCATCTCTCCGCTGCTCGGGTCGGTGGCCCCCAGGGCGTGGCGCAGCCCCACCAGCAGCTCCACCAGCCAGCGGGGGAAGGACTCCGGGTCGTGGTGGTAGTGCAGCACGAACCAGTCGTCTATCAGTGAGTCTGCGGGAAGTGCGGCGGGGTCGTTTTCAAAGGTGAGCGATCTTTCCATCCTGCCAGGGGCTGACCCCCCCCCGCAAGATCCAGCCAGCAGCTCGCCGCCGCCAGTGCGACCAGCAAAGTCGCTCCCATCAAGATGCTTGCCAGCTTGTGACGCCTCATCACCTCCGGCATGACCCGTCCCCTTTCCTCCCGCAGCCTGCTCGCCCCGGCCACCGTCCTGCCCTGCCACCCCGTGCGGATGGAAGACAGTATACCACGGATCGGGGGAGGGCGGGGGAAAGAAACAACAACAGGATCAACCCCTTTATTTCACGAGTAATTGCGGGTTGGTAGTACGGCGGGTAGTCGGTCTTTCGAAGACGGGCCCGCCGGTTCGTCGGTCCGGTAACAGGTGAGCTTTATTCCACCCGGTCGAACTGGCGCGCCGGGGTGTCGGTGTCGAGCATCTCCTGGATCTTGACGATGGCGGTGATGCCGTCTCCCACGGCGGTGCCGATCTGCCGGGCCGACCGCGTGCGCACGTCCCCGGCGGCGAAGATACGCGGGTGGCTGGTACGCATGTCGAGATCCACCTTGACGAAGCCCCAGTCGTCGAGCTCGACGACGTCCCGGGCGAAGTCGGAGTTGGGCAGCAGCCCCACGAAGACGAACACCGCCGCCACGTCCAGGGTGCTGGACTCGCCGCTCTTGAGGTTCTTCACCCGCAGGCCGGTGACCTCGTTCTCGCCGAGGATCTCCTCCACCACCGTGTCCCAGAGCACCGTGGCGTTGTCGGCGGCCAGGAATCGCTCCTGCAGTACCTTTTCCGCGCGCAGCTTGTCGCGCCGGTGGATCAGCGTCACCCGGTCTACCACCCGGGTCAGGTAGACGGCCTCCATCACCGCCGAGGAACCGCCCCCCACCACGGCCACGTGCTTGCCCTTGAAAAAGGGCCCGTCGCAGGTGGCGCAGACGCTCACTCCCTTGCCCATGAGCTTGCCCTCGCCGGGGGCGCCCAGCGGCTTGTGGCGCGAGCCCGAGGCGATGAGCACCGCCCGGGCCCGGTGGCTGCCGCCCGCGCAGTGCACGGTGACCGCATCTTTCGCCGCCTCCAGGCGCTCGACCTGGTCGAAGGTGACGGAGGCGCCGAACTTCTCGGCCTGGACGCGCATGAGATCGGCCAGCTGGGCGCCGGAGTCGATGTCGGGCACCCCGGGGTAGTTCTCCACCCGGTCGATGATGTTCACCTGCCCGCCGCCGCCCATCATGTCCAGCAGCACCGTGTCCAGGCCGCCGCGCCCGGCGTAGATGCCGGCGGCCATGCCGGCCGGCCCGGCGCCGATGATCACCAGATCGTGCATCTTGTTTTCGTCTTCACTCATGGTATCGCTCCCGGTAGTGTCACTGGCGAGCCAGCATAATCATCCCCGCCCGGGTTGACAAGGCAGGTGCCCTTTTTTGTTGTGCCCGCCCGGCCCCGATTGGTTCTATTTATCACTGCCGGGGTCGGGGGGCCGGGGCGGCAGGCGCGGAGGACGTTTCTCGATCTGCTGCAGGATCACGCCGATGGCCCGGTCGAGCTGGGGATCTTTGCCCCGCAGCACCTGCCCGGGCGGGTTGTCCACCTCGATGTCGGGATCCACCCCGTGGTTTTCGATCATCCACTTGCTGTCCATGTCGTAGTAGGCGAACTCGGGCATGGTGACGTAGCCGCCGTCGACCAGGTTGGGAGTGCCGCGGATGCCCACCACCCCGCCCCAGGAGCGCTTGCCGATGAGCGGGCCCAGGCCGTAGCGGCGGAAGAAGTGAGGAAACAGGTCCCCGTCCGAGGCCGACCACTGGTTGAGCAGGCACACCTTGGGGCCCAGGTGGGCGGCGTCGGGGTAGGTGAAGGGTTCGGCGTTGCGCGGTGCGCTCATGCCGGCCACCTGGCGGCGCAGGCGCTCCAGCAGCATCTCGCTGACGAAGCCGCCGCCGTTCCAGCGCACGTCGATGATCAGCCCCTGCTTGCGCACCTGGGGGTAGAAGGTGCGGGCGAACTCGCGCACCCCCCAGCCGCTCATGTCGGGCAGGTGGATGTAGCCCACCCGGCCGCCGGTCTTTTTCTCCACGTAGCGGCGGTTGCGCTCCACCCAGTCCAGGTAGCGCAGCTTGCTGTCGTGGGCGACGGGCACCACGGTGATCTCCCGGCTGCCGCTGGCGGAGGGAATGCGGTTGATGCGCAGCCGCACCTGCTTGCCGGCCCGGTCGAGCAGCAGCTGGCCGGGCTGCTGCGGCAGGCGCAGCTCGTGACCGTCGATGGCCAGGAGGTAGTCGCCCGCCTTGACGTTGAGGCCCGGCTGCCGCAACGGCGAGCGGTACTTCTTCCAGCCCGGCAGTCCCGCGAAGATGTGGCGGATGCGCCAGCGCCCGCTGGCGGCATCGGCCTCGAGCTCGGCACCCAGCAGTCCCACCGACACCGACGGCGGCCGGGGCCGCTCGCCGCCGCCCACGTAGGAGTGGCCCGAGCCCAGCTCGCCGATCATCTCGCCGATGAGGTAGACCAGGTCCGAGCGGTGGGCCACGTGGGGCAGCAGCGCGGCGTAGCGCCGGCGCAGCGCCACCCAGTCCACCCCGTGCATGTTGGCGGCGTAGTAGTAGTCGCGCTCCAGGCGCCAGGCCTCGGCGAAGATCTGCCGCCACTCGGCCGCCGGGTCGAGCAACAGGCGCAGGTCGTCGAGCTTGACCGGCTTGATGTCCGGGCCGGGTTTCTGGTCGGGCTTGGGCTCCACCAGGTAGAACTTGCCTTCGCTCCGGTAGACCAGCTTGCTGCCGTCGGCGCAGGTCTCGTACGACTGGACCGGGGCATGTACCTGCTGGAGCTTGCGTTCCTTCAGGTCGTACAGCTTCAGGGCTCGCTTTGTGGCTGGCTTGTCGCGCAGTGCCGGGTCGGGGTTTTCCAGCCACAGCAGCTTGTTCTCCAGGGCGCGCAGGTCGGAGTAGTTGCCCGGGGGCACCGGGAAGGCCACCGCCCGGTCGACGATGCCGGCCAGGTCGACCTTGACGACGACGGGCTTTTTCTTCTCCGCGGACTTCTTCTTCTCCTGCTCCCGCTCCGATTCTTTCTCTCCCACCCGGTCGTCGCGGGGAGCGAACGGCGAGGGCGTGTCGGCGGCCAGGCTCAGGGCGTAGGGCCGCTGGCAACGCACGTAGGCGTAGTTGGACTCGAAGCGGGGCATGAGCGGGTCGAGATCGCGGCAGGAGACGAAGTACAGGTACTTGCCCGCGGGGTCGAACACGGGATCCCGGTCATCGGTGTCGGGCCCGGTCAGGCGCGAGCGCTTGCCGCTGCTGCTGTCGAACAGGAAGATGGAGTAGAAGAGGTTCTCCCCGGGCCTGGCGTAGGCCAGCCAGCGGCTGTCTGGCGACCAGGAGTACTGGCGGATCTCCCAGTAGCGGGCCCGGTCCACCAGGGTGAGCTTCTTGCTGTCGATGTCCAGCCACCACAGCTTGAGGTTCTTGTCGGCGAAGGCGAGCTTCTTGGAATCCGGCGACCACTGCAGCTGGAAACGCATGCAACCGCCGTTGCCGGTCAACCGCCGGGCCGGACCGGAGCCGTCGGCGGGGCGGAGGTAGACCTCGTACTCGCCGCTGGCGTCGGAGAGGTAGGCGATCCACTTGCCGTCAGGAGACCACTGGGCGGAGCGCTCGCGGGAAGCGGAGGAATTGCTCAGGTTGATGGTGCGGCCTTCCTGGGCGGGTATGGAAAACAGCTCGCCCCGGGCCACGATGAGCAGGCGCCTGGCGTCGGGGGCCAGCCAGAACTCGCTCAGCCAGGGGGAGGCGTCGATGAAGTGCGGGCGCCGCAGCACCCGGTCGCTGGGCACGGAGACGGGGATCTTTTCCGCCCGCTCGCTCTTCAGGTCGTAGCGGTAGAGCCAGCCGCCCAGTTCGAAGACGATGGCGCCGGGCCCCAGGGCGGGGAACTTGACGTCGTAGTCGCTGAAGCTGGTCAGCCGCCGTTCCCGTTTGCTCTCCAGGTCGTACACCCAGAGGTTGGCCCGGCCGCCGCGCTCGGAGACGAAGTAGATCTTGTCGCCGGACCACATGGGAAAGTCGTCCACCCCGGCGTAGCTGGTCAGGCGCCGGTTGCTGCGGGTGCGGAAATCGTAGAGGTAGATGTCCTGGGCCAGGCCGCCGCGGTAGCGCTTCCAGGTGCGGAAGGCCCGGAAGGTGGGGGTGTAGGCCGCCCGCCGGCCGTCGGGTGCCAGCGAGAGGAAGCCCGAGTAGGGCAGCGGCAGCGGCCGGGGCGGGCCGCCCTGCGGCGACACCGCCCAGATGCGTCCCATGAAGACGTTCCACTGGTCGCGCCGGGAGCGGTAGAGGATGCGCCCGTCGGGGCTCCAGCCGATGACGGCGTTGTCGGGACCGAAGCGATCGGGGATGCCCGGGGAGATGTCCGGCGAGTAGGTCAAGCGGCGCGGCTCGCCGCCCGTTGCCGGCATGACGTAGACCTCGCGGTTGCCGTCGTAGTCGCCGGTGAAGGCGATCCACTTGCCGTCGGGCGAAAAGCGCGGAAACAGCTCCTCGCCCGGATGCGCGGTGAGCCGCGATGCCTGCCCGCCCCGGAGCGGTGCCGTCCACAGGTCGCCGGCGTAGACGAACACCACCCGCTCGGCGGACAGGTGGGGAAAGCGCAGCAGGCGTGCCTCGCCGGCCCGCCCGGCGAGGGGCAGCACCAGCAGCACAGACAAGGCCAGCAGGACCGGGACTCTTTTTGGTGACATCCGCCACTCCTTTCGCTGTTGTCGCCGGCAAGATAACGCAGCGGGGAGCTGTTGGCCAGGGGTACTTGCCTGCGGCGGCTCCTGCGGCAAGCGGAGGTTTCCTCGCCCCGGAAACTGTTGCCGGCCCGGGTGGTCTTGGCTAGCATGAAGGCCACGGAGTGTGTGGGTCGGGAAGGAACCGGTGGTGTTCCGGGCGGCAACGGAAGAAGGAGCAGTGGCAGTGAGTAGACCGCACGGGAGGAAGGCGCGCTTCCTCGCCCTGGTGATGATGCTGGCAGCCGGCTGGCTGGCGGGTGCTCCCGCCGGTGCCGCAGAGGCCCGGGCAGGGGAGCCTTCTGTGGAGGAGGAGGAGTTCGAGGAGGAGTTTCTCCTGCTCGAAGAAGAGGAGACGGTCACCTCGGCGGCGCGCCACGAACAGAAGATCTCCGCCAGTCCCTCGGCCATCACCGTCATCACCCACCAGCAGATCGCCGCCTCCGGAGCCCTGAGCATTCCCGATCTGCTCCGGCGGGTGCCGGGCATCGCCGCGGTGGTGCCCTCGCCGTTCTTCTCCGGCATCAGCGCCCGCCTGCCCTACACCTTCGAGAACAACCAGTTCCTGGTCCTCATCGACGGCCGCCAGGCCAACATCGAGTTGCTGGGGCAGGCCCCCTGGGAGCTGCAGCCCATCTTCATGGAGGACATAGAACGCATCGAGATCATCCGCGGTCCCGGTTCGGCGTTGTACGGGGCCAACGCCTTCGGGGGGGTGGTGAGCATCTTCACCCGCGCCCTGCCCGAGCGCGACTCGGCCTGGGTGCGGCTGGAGGGAGGCGAGTGGGGCCGCCTGCGCGCCTCCGGGCGGGGTTCCCTGCGCTGGGGCGACTGGGCGGCGGCGGTTTCCGCCGGCTACGACGGGGCCGGTGCCTTCGGCGATCCCCGCGCCCCGGGAAAGGAGGTGCGGAAGGCGCGGGTGCTCGGCGAATGGCGTGCCGGCAACTCGGCCCGGCTGGTGCTGGACGCCGGCCTGGTGGATTCCACCGGCCGCATCCCCACCAGCGTCGGCCAGGTATACGGTGGTGTCGACCTGCGCACCGTGCGCCTGGCCTTTCAGGAACGACACCTGCAGGCTCATCTCTACTACGTCAACAACGTTTTCACGGGAGACCTGACCTCGCCGCTGAACTACGCCGGGCTGCACCTGGCCGACTTCAAGAAGGCGGTGGCCGCCACCCACACCGTCGACGGCGAGCTGCAGTGGTCGCTGCCCGGATTCTGGGAGCCGCTGCTGCTGATTGCCGGCGGCCGCGCCCGCCTGGGCTGGTTCGACTGCCCCAACTGCCTGGACGATGGCTTCGCCGACCCGGCTTCGCCACGCTACCACCTGCCGGGGGTGGAATACCTGGAGGTGCGGGGAGGAGGCTACCTGCACGCCGAGCTGACGCCCGCCGACTGGTTGGTGGTAACCGCCAGCCTGCGGGCCGACTACAACACCTCCACCGGCTTCTTCCTCTCCCCCCGGCTGGCGGCGGTGCTGGCGGTCAGCGAGGATCATCACCTGCGCCTGAGCGCGGCGCGGGCCTTCCGCAAGCCCGCCTTCATGGAAAAGGGCCTGCACGTCGATGTCACCTTTCCCCCCACCAGCCCCATCCTGGAGGGGGACCAGACCCTGTTTCGCGAGTTTCTCACCCGGGTGATCGGCAACCGGGAACTGGGCAACGAACAGCTGTGGGCCTTCGAGCTGGGCTACCAGGGCAGGCTGGCCGGCAACCTGGACGCGGGCGTGGATCTCTACGCCAACCTCTACGAGCAATTTTCCCGGGTGGCCTACCGGATGTTCACCGACGCCCGCGGGCTGCCCGATCTGCACCGCAGCAGCTTCCGCTTCGAGGAAGAGGATGCCGCCGCCGTCATCCTGGGGGCCGAGTTCCACCTGGGCTGGCGCCCGGCCGAATGGTTGCGCCTGGAGCTGGCCTACAGCACCTTCGGCGTCTGGAACGACGGATTGGACAGGCAGCAGGACGATTCGCCCAAGTTCCTCTTTTCCCTGGGAGCGGAGTTCAACCATCCCGGTGGACTGCGGGGAAGCCTGTTCCTTTCCGGTCGCTCCCCGCTCACGGAGTACAACATCGACAATCCCGCCGGCCTGCTGGAACCCCACCTGACCATGCACCTGCCGCCGGCCCTGCTGCTGCAGGGGCGCCTGGGCTGGCGGCTGCAGCTCGGCGGCGCAATGCTGGAAACGGGCGCCAAGTTCTACCTGCCCTTTTCACTCGATCCCTTCGCCTGGCAGATGCACGACCGCGCCGGGGGAGTGACGGCCGCCGGAGTTGGTTACGGCGGCACGGCACTCCTGCCCACGGTGCTGTTCTACCTGGAGACGGAGCTGTAGCGAGCGGCCGCCCGGGGGAGGGCGGCGGGTCACTTCTTGAACAGCTCCTCGAGACGGCGGCGGGCCCGGGCCTGCGCGTCGGCGGGAGCGGGGCGGCGGCGACGCTCGCCCGGGCGCATGGTCAGCGCCAGCCGGCCGGCGGCGCGGTCGATCTCCAGCACCCGTACCTTGACCGGCTGGCCCACCCGCACCACCTCGGCCGGGTGCTCCACGAAGCGTTCCGACAGTTCGGACAGGTGCACCAGCCCCTCGATGTCCAGGCCCACGTCCACGAAGGCCCCGAAGTGGGTGATGTTGGCCACCGTGCCCGCCAGCTCCATGCCCGGGCGCAGGTCGTCGAGCGAGCGCAGCATGCGGTTGCCGGCCGTGGGTGCCGCCGAGGCGGGAACTCCGGTGGTGCCCCGCTTCCGTTGCCACTCGGCCGCCTGGCGGGCGTCGGCCAGCGCCGCGGCCAGCAGCTGCCCGTCCACCTGGTCGAGGTACTCGCCCAGGCCCAGCTCCAGCGGGTCGCAGTCGGCGGTGGCGGCCAGGGGATCGGCCAGGCGCTCGGCCACCACCCGCGCCGCCGCCTGCTTGAGCGGGCCGGGACGGCGCCGCGCCTGGAGCATGACGCCGGCCTGGTTGAGCGGCCGGCAGGTAATGCCTTGCTGGTTCAGCCGGCGCAGGAGCTGCGACAGGTCGCGCCGGGAACCGCTGCGGTACAGGGCCACCTGGTGCGGCCGGCGGCGTTCGAGCCAGGCGGCCAGGGCGTCGCTGTCACGGGCGGGAAAGTCGGCCTGCTGGCCGTCGTGCTCGCCGCCGCACATGGCCGCGAACAGGCGCTTGCCGTCCGTCACCACCCCGGCCACCGGGCCGCCGGCCGCCGGGGCGCTCAGCAGCCCCAGCAGGGTGGTGGCGGCCCCGGCGATGACCTGGCGCTGGCTGCGCCGGTGCAGCTCGCGCAGCAGCCAGGCCTCCAGCGCCTGTCGCCAGCCGGCCGGTTGCGGACGCTTTTGTTCTCCCGGCATGAGGTCGTCCAGGTTCTCGGGCAGCACCACCTCGATGTGGATGGCACCCTCGGCCTGGGCCCGGCGGGCGGCCAGGAAACGGTGCGGGGGCAGGTCGAGGCCCTCGGTGTGACTGGTGCCGGAGCAGGCGCCCAGTCCCTCCGGCCAGGCGGCGGCGAGCAGCCGCCAGCGCAGGCGGGCGCGCTTGCGGCAGTGGCCGGCGCCCTCGGCAAACGACGCCGCCAGGCGCCGTTGCTCGTCGGCCCGGGGGCTGCTGCGCCGGGCCCAGCGCCGGGACTCGAGCTCCAGCCACCCGCTGACGGGCTCCGGCAGCGCCGCCGCCTGTTCGGCCAGCAGCCGGTACTCGCGCCAGGATCGCAACAGGGGCAGCAGGTGGGTGGGGGAAAGGCCGCTTTTCCTCACCGCGGGCAGTTCCAGGATCCCGGCCAGGTCCGCTCCCCGGCCCGCGGCCCGGGCGATCTCCTCGACCAGCCGTTTCTCCTGGCCGACGTCGGCGTCCCGGGAACGCAGCCAGGTATGAAAATCGACCACCGCCATGACGGGAAAAGGCTATGACATCAGCGGCCGCGCCTTCCCGGCCGGCGGGCGTCGCGCCGCCGCCGGGCGGCCAGCAGGACGAGCAACGGCAGCAGCGGCAGCCCCCGGCCGAGACCGCCGCGGCCGGGGCTCGAGCAGGAGCAGCCCCCCTGGGGGCAGGGGCAGCGCTCGGAGCACTCCCGGGAGCGCTCACCGCGGCAGGTGCCGGCCCGGCAGGCGTCGGCCTCGGTGCAGGGGTCGCCGTCGTCGCAGGCCTGGCCGTCGCGGGCGGTAAAGGCGTCGCTGGCCGTTGCCGGGTCGCAGGCCCGGCAGGGGTTGTCAGGTTCGACCTGGCCCGCCGGGTAGCAGCTGCCGGCGATCAGGCAGTAGCCGGGCTGCAGCAGGTAACAGCTGGAACTCGATTCATCACAGTCGACCGTGCAGTCGAGGCCGTCGTCGGCACACGGCGGGGCGCCCGCCTGGCAGTTGCCACCGAGGCAGGTCTCCTGCCCGTTGCAGAATACCCCGTCGTCACAGGAAGCGCCGTCGTCTGCACTCCAGGCGCCCGGGTCGCGGGCCGGGTCGCACACCAGGCAGGGATTGCCGGGGGCGCTGCTGCCGGTACCCACGCAGGTGGAGTCGATGAGGCAGAAGCCCGGCTGGAGCACGTTGCAGGCATCGTCGTCTTCCGAGCAGGTACTGGTGCAGTCGAGGCCGTCGTCGGCACACGGCGGGCTGCCCGCCTGGCAGGCGCCGCCCGAGCACACTTCCTCGCCGTTGCAGAACAGCCCGTCGCTGCAGGTGGCCCCGTCGTTGTTGCTCCAGGCGCCGCTGTCGCGGGCCGGGTCGCACACCAGGCAGGGATTGTCCGGTTCCGGTTCCCCGACGGCCCGGCAGGTGGAGTCGATGAGGCAGAAGCCCGGCTGGAGCACGTTGCAGGCGTCGTCGTCTTCCGAGCAGGTGCCGGTGCAATCGAGGCCGTCGTCGCTGCAGGGGGGAGCGCCCGCCTGGCAGGTGCCGCCCGAGCAGCTCTCGGGGCCGTTGCAGAACAGCCCGTCGTCGCAGGAGGCGTCGTCGTCGGCGCTCCAGCCATTGGGGTCTTGCAGCGGGTCGCACGCCTGGCAGGGATTCTGCGGGTTGGGAGCGCCGGCGGAGTAGCAGCTGCCGCCGATCAGGCACACCCCCTGGCCGTCGTCGACGACGTCCACCTGCCAGTCGTACTCGTCATAGAGCAGGCCGCCGGGATCGTTGCGCACCAGGGTGGTGGTGTCCTCCACGCGCACGGTGACGACATGGCTGCCCGCTCCCAGATCCTGGGCGCGCAACTGGAAGCTGTCCGTACCCGTCTGCAGCGGGTTGCCGTCGGCCAGCCAGGTTACCAGCATGGTATCGGGGTCCGGGGTGGGATGTTGCACCGCCAGGGTGACGGCGTCGCACAGGCCCAGGGTGAGGGGTGAGGGGGGCGCGGCGGCGTCGAGGGGAGAGACGGCCGCGTAGACCGATAGCACCGTGGCCTCGCTGCATACCGAGTCGAAGTGCTGGCCCAGCGCCCGCATCATGCACATCTGCTTGGGCCGGTAGACCCCGCTCGACTGGTAGCGGGCGCCCTCGAACAGGCCGATGGCGGCGGCGTAGCCGCTCGTCTCCGGGGTGGGCACCGGGGTGGCGGCATCTATCCAGATGTTCCACTTTACCTGTTCGCGCACCGAGTGGTTGGTCACGTTGGGCTCGGGGCAGTCCGCGCCACACTGGGGAAAGCCCGGGTAGGGATCCTCGTACTCGTCGGCCAGGTGGCCGAAGGTGTGGCCGAACTCGTGGATGGCGATCTGCCCGGCCAGCGAGTGCACCGAAATGACGGCGATGGCCCCGCCGGTGCCACCGTACTTGGGGTCGTTGACGATGACGAACAGGTAGTCCCACTCGGGAGTGTGGGAGTTGACCACCGAGTAGACGGCGCCGGCATCCACGCACAGGGCGCGCTCGATGCCGGCACAGTAGTAGTAAGCCCCCAGGGCGGTATCGCGGTCGGAGCCGTAGCTGCCGTCGTCGGCCCCGGTCTCGTTGGAAACGACGTGGATGAGCTTGACGTTGAAGTAGCTGCGGTACTGCCGGTAGGGAGTTTCCTGCCAGAGCTCGGCCAGGAAATCGTTGACGTCGTCGGTGAGCTTCTGCTGGTCGATGTCGCGGTAGCCGTCGCCGAGGACGACGATGTCGATGCGCCGGGCCGGGTCACCGTTGTCCTGCAGCACCTCGACGTCGTAGGCGAGCGCCGGCAGCGCGCCCAGCAGCAGCGCCAGGCCGGCCAGGAGCCCGGATCTCATGGCCGGCTCTCCCGCCCGCCGAGCTCCAGGCCGGCCACCCGTTGCCAGGCGTCGGCCCGGGGGGCGGCGTCCAGGGTGAGACCCGGGCGCAGCTTCTCCAGCACTACCCGGGTGACGCCGCTCGCCGGCAACCTGACGGTGAAGCTGACCTTGCCCGCCCGCAGCCGGGTCACGCCCTCGATGGGATCGCCCGGGCGCCGGCCGTGGAACTCGGCCCGCAGCAGGCGGGGATCCTCCATGAAGCGCCGCAGCAGCACCCGGCCCTTTTTCCCGGTGGCGGTGATCCGCCAGGAGCGCACCCGCTCGGGCCCGCGCTGCCGGGGCAGGGGCAGGTCCACCAGGTTGCGCTGCAGCAGCTTGAGCCGCGAGCCGTCGAGCTCGAGCAGCAGCAGTTGGTGTTTCGCCTTCTCCCGGGCCGTTGCCGCCGGCGGGATCAGCAGCCCCGCCAGCAGCATGCCCGCCAGCAACCAGTGGCAGCGATTCGCTTTCATGTGCCCATGATGCCCGTAAACCCGCCTCCGGGGCAAGTGGGTTGGTGCGATGCCTTCGGGTTGGACTATTGAGCGGCGCGGGACCTTCAGCGCAGGCGTCTTTTCGTGCCCAGCTCGACGATGGCCAGCGGGCCGCGGACCAGGTAGGGGAACTGCTCGAGCAGGCGCAGGAGCCTGCCGGCCGGCAGCGGGCCCTGGCTGGATTCGCGTCCCAGCCGCCCGGCCACGGTCTCGCCCCAGGCCAGCAACACCCCCAGCTCGCAGCGACGGCCTTCCTGGGCCGTGCCCAGGCCCAGCAGCGCCGGGGCCAGCAGGCCCGCCTCGGTGACCAGCTGCAGGCAGGTGGCGGCCTGCCAGCGACCGGCGTCCAGGCCGGGGAGCGACGAACCGGCTCGTTGCCAGCCGGCCCGCTCGAGTTCCTGGTCCAACGCGCCGCTGAGCCGGGGCAGCGAGCGGGTGAATGTCACCCGGCGGACGACCTCTTCCAGGCTGGTGCAGGCCGGGTTGAGCAGGTACAACGGCCGGGCCCCGGCCAGGAAATGCGGGCGCTCCAGCCGCAGCGCCTCCACCTCGGCCTGGCGCGGCGTCTCCACCTCGACATCGAGATTGCCGTCGGCCCGGCGGACGAACAGCAGGGCTCCCCAGGGGCGCTTGCCCCGGCGCGGCGACAGGCGTTTCTTGATGAGCCGGCGCAGGGGCAGGCCCTCTTCGCCGGTGAAGGTAAGCCGCACCTGCCCGGGATGGGAGCCGCTGCGCACCAGCAGCGCCTCCACCCGCGTGCCCTCTTCGAGATGCAGCAGCAGGCGCCGCCGTTCACCCGGCGGAGGTACCGGGAAGAAATCGAAGTCGGCGCGCCGCACCCGCAAGGTGCCGGCGGCCACGGTCTTGCCGACGGCATAGCGCCTGTGCATGAGCCAGAGAAAACCACGGGCACGCCCGGCTGTCCAGCAAGTTTGCCCCGGCCCGGGCCTCGGTCTAACATGTCGCCGATGAGACCCGCCCTGCTGGCAATGTTGGTACTGCTGTCTGCGCCCCCGGCGCCCGGCGCCCGCCCGGCGGACGAACTGGCGGCGGCGGCCGCCGCCTACCAGCGGGGAGACTTCTCCGCCTGTGCCGGCGACTGCCGCACCCGGCCCGGCGGCCCGCGCCTGGAGCGGGGATTGCTCTTGCTGCTGCGGGGGCAGTGCGCCTTCTACGCCGGTAAACGGAAACGGGCGCTGGGCTGCTTCGACCGGGCCCAGCGCTTGCTGCCCGGCAGCCTGCGCCGGCTGGCCCGGGCCCGGCGAGCCGACACCCTGTGGGAGCTGGGCAAGAGACGCCGGGCCCTGGAGCTGTACTGGCGGCGACCGCCCGCCCGGGATTCCCTGGTGGACGGTGCCGCCGGGGCCGGGCGCATCGTGGAGTTCGCCCGCCTGTGGGAAAGCGACAGGCGGGGTGCCGCCGGCAAGGGGTGACGGCGCCTGGATCTGCTGGATACGCAGATCGAGTTCCTGGAACGATTCGCCCTCCACCCCCTGGCCGGGCCGGTGCTGGAGCGGCTGCTCGCCGCCGGGCTGTGCCCGGAAAAATCCCTGCGCCTGGCCCGGGCGCTGCACCGCGCCCGTCGCTGGCGGGCGGCCCGGCAGCTGCTGGAGCGGTTGCCCGGCCGGGAGCATGACTTCCGGGTGGCGCTCGAGCTGGGCCTGCTGGCCTTCGATGCCCAGGACTACCCGCGGGCGCTTGCCCACCTGCGGGCGGCCCGCCGCCTGGCCCGCCGGCCCGAGCAGGTCGAGCGGGCCTGGTTCTATCTCTCGCGGACCCTGGGCCGGCTGGATCGCGACCGCGAAGCGGTGCACAGCCACCTGCAGATGGTGGCCCGCTACCCCCGGGGCCGCCGTGCCGACCGCGCCCTCTACTACGCCGGCTGGCTGCTGCGCAACGACGGCGACTGCCCCGGCGCCGTGCGGCTGTTTACCCGACTGCAGCGCGAATACCCGCGCAGTCGCTGGCTGGCCGAGGCGCGCTGGTTCACCGCCCTGTGCCAGCTGCGGCGAGGGCACTGGTCGCAGGCGCTGGAGACCCTGCGGCCCCAGTGGCGGGCCGCCGACCCGGAAGTGGCCGCGCGGGCGGTCTACTGGTCGGTGCGGGCGGCCCGGCAGAACGGCCGCCGGCGGTTGGCAGAACGCCTGCTGACCCGGCTGGCCGATCATCATCCCCTGAGCTGGTACGGCCTGCTGGCGGCGATGCAGCCCGGCTGGCGTTTCACGCTGCCGCCCCGGCGTGACCTGGGTCCACCCCGCCCCCGGCAGCATCCCCGGCTGGAGCGCATCCTGGTCCTGTCCCGGACCGGCCTGGAGTCCTGGGCCCGGGCCCTGCTGAAAGACGCCTGGCGCCGGGCCGGCGAGCGTCACAACCGCGCCTGGCGCCTGGCCGTGGCCGACGCCTCCCGCCGGGCCGGAGACTGCCACCTGGCCTGGCGCCTGGCCGGGGAACTGGGCGCGGCCGCCGTCCGCGGCCTGCCCGATCCCGACGAAGTGCCGCTGTGGCAGGCTGCCTGGCCGGACTGTTACCTGGAGACGGTGCGCCGGCAGGCCGGCAACGACGAGCTGGCGCTGTTTCTGCTGTCCATCATGCGTACCGAAAGCGGTTTCGACCCGGCCGCCCAGTCGGTGGCCGACGCCCGGGGGTTGCTGCAGCTCATCGACGAGGTGGCCCGGCCGGCGGCGCGGGCGCTGGGACTGGAGTACCACCCGGACCGGCTTTTCGAGCCCGGCTACAACATCCGCCTGGCAGCCTGGCACCTGGGCCGGCTGCTGGAACGTTACCGGGACAACTTCTGGTTGGCGGCGGCGGCCTACAATGCCGGGGCCGCGGCCGTGGATCACTGGCTGGAGGAGTTCGGCGACCTGCCGGCGGACCTGTTCGCCGAGCTGATTCCCTGGACGGAGACGCGGCGCTACTTCAAGCGGGTGCTGACCGCCTGGGCCCACTACGCCTTCCTGCGGGGAGGCCCCATGCCCATGCCCTCGCTCGATCCCCCGGCGCGGGCGCACCCCTGAACGGCCGCCGGCGGAACGTGGCCGGGCAGCGGGCCATCGCCCTGGTTCACGCCGTGAACCATTGATGGCAATGTCGGCGAAGGGGCCGGCCGCTGACTCTGTCTCAGCAGGAGGCGCGCAGGATCCCTTCCAGGTCCTGCTGGCTCCACTCCCCGGGGGTGTTGCGCAGGTGCTTCTTGCCGTGTGCCTGGCGGGCCAGCAGTTCCAGGCAGTCGTCCTGCATGCCGTAGGCTCCCAGGCGGGGGGCCACTCCCAGTGCTTCCACGAAGGCCCGCAGGGCCCGGGCCGGCTGGTCGGCATCGCCCAGCAGGGTGCCCACCCGCTGGGATCGCTCGGGCTCCACCTCCTGCATCTTTTCCAGCAGGGCCGGCAGCAGCAGGGCGGTGGCCCGGCCGTGGGGAATGCCGAAACGAATGGTCACCGGGTAGCTCAGGGCGTGGGGGATGAGGGTGCCGGTATCGGCGATGGCCATGCCGGCCAGGCAGGCGGCCTCGAGCATGCCGCCGCGGGCGGTGAGATCCCCGGAGTTGCGGCGCGCCTGCGGCAGGTGGCGCAACACCATCCATACCGCGCGCTCGGCCAGCAGGTCGGAAAACAGGGAACGCTTCCGGGAGAACAGGGCCTCGACGGCGTGACTGAGGGCGTCGAGACCGCTGTCGATGGTGACCGCTTCCGGCATGGACACGGTCAGCTCGGCGTCGAGCACGGCCAGGCGGGGAAACAACTCCGGCATGCCGATGCCGAACTTGTCCACCGCGCGGGTGTCGGTGAGCACCGCGTAGGGGGTGACCTCGGAGCCGGTTCCGGCGGTGGTGGGAACGGCCACCAGGGGCAGCGGTTCGTTTTCCGGACGCATGTTGCCGGCAAAGTCGGCCAGCTTACCCTGGTTGACGGCCTTCAGCGCGATGGCCTTGGCGGCATCGATGGTGCTGCCGCCGCCCACCGCCAGCAGCCAGCGGGAGCGGAGCTGGCGGGCCCGCTCGGCGCCTTCCATCACCGTCTTGATGGAAGGGTTGGGCTCGACGCCGTCGAAGACGGTGCAATCGATCTTGCGGGAAGCCAGCAGTGAAGTCACCCGTTCCAGTGTTCCCGACAAGCGGGCGAAGCGCTGGCCGCACACCACCAGGCACTGGCGCGGCCAGCCCGCAAGGTGCTCGGCCAGGTCGTTCAGGCTGCCCGGACCGCCGATTATCCGGGTGGGAACGTGATGTGAATAGACTTGCACATCAGCCTCACGGTCGAATATCTCCTGCCTGGTAACAACATATCGTTACCATTGAGCTTTCGCAAGTTTCCCGCCAACGTCGGCAAACGGCAGTCGTCAACTTGACCCGCCTACCTGCCTAACCTAAGCTGGGCGAGTGATGCACGTGAGATCGCTGTCGATGAGAACGGCAGGTCACGCTACCATTTCCTGGCTGGCGGCGCTGCTGCCGGTTCTGCTGGGAGGACCCGCCCTGGCCAAGGTGACTGTGCGCATCGGCGCCAAGGTGATGGAGGCGCAGCCCGGACGCAGCGTTCCCGTGGAGATAACCGTTACCGGTCGTGGGGGCGAGCCGCTCGCCGGCAGCCGGCTGGTGCTGGCGGCCAGCGCCGGGCGGTTGGTGGACCCGCGCCCCACCGGGGCCGGCAAGTACCGGGCCACCTATCACCTGCCCGCCCGGCGTCACCCGCTGACGGTGCTGCTGGCCGCCTGGGTGCCCGGCCAGCCGCCGGGAATGGCCACGCTGCGCCTGCGGGCTCCCACCAACCTTCCCGTCAACACCGACAAGCCCAACGTGGCCGTCACCCTGAAGCTGGGAGGACGCAGCTACGGGCCGGTACGCACCGACGGTCGCGGTCGCTGCCTCGTTCCCGTCGAGGTGGACCCGGCGGACAAGCAGGCCCAGGCCGTGGCCCGGGACGAGTTCGGCAACACCACGGCCATCAAGGTGGATATTCCCCTGCCGCGCTTTCCCTTGTTGCTGGGGTTCACTGCCAGGAAGAGCCTGGCCGCCGACGGGCGCGACCGGGCCCGGGTGTGGCTGCTGCAGGCGGGAGCGGACGGTCGCCCCCGGGAGCGGGCCGCCCTGAAGCTGCAGGTAGACAACGGCAAGGTTATGCAGGTGGTGAAGGTTCGTGACGGGGTGTTCCGGGTGGACCTGCGCTCTCCGGCGGGTTTGCAGAAACGCACCCTGCGCCTGCGGGTCATCGACAGCCGCGGGGGGCACCCGCAGCGGCTGGAGTTCGCCTTCTCGCTGGTTGCCGGCCGGCCGGAGCGGCTGCTGGCCCGCCTGCAACCGGAACGCCTGCCCAGCGACGGGTCGAGCAGCGCCGAGTTGCTGGTCCAGGTGCGCGACGCCGCCGGCAATCCCGCCAGCGTTCCGGCGCCGGTGGTGAGCTGCTCTCGCGGGCTGGTGGGCCAGCCGGTGGAGGTGTCGGCCGGAACCTTCCGGGCACGCTACACCGCCCCGGTGGGCGGCGACGATCGCGTCACCTGCCGGGTGGTGCTGGCCCGGCAGGATGGTGACGCCCTGGCCAGCGAGGCGGCGCTGCAGCTGCATGTCCCCCGGGTGGCCGAACTCGATCTCGAGACCGATCACTACCAGCTGCTGGCCGACGGGAGCAGCCGGGCGGTGCTGTCGTTGCGGGCCCGGGACGCCCGGGGGCGGCCGCTGGCGGGCGCGGTGATCGAGGGGCGGGCGGCTCTCGGCCGCCTCAGCCGGGTGGTGGACGACGGCGGCGGACAGTACCATGCCGTCTACACCGCTCCCCGGCGCCAGCGCGAAGGACGGGTGCGCCTGTTCTTCCAGGCCGCCGGGGAGCAAGAGGCGGCGCGCGCCGAGGTGATCATAGAACTGCGGCAACCTCCCGAGCCGCCCCTGCCGGTTCCCCGGGGCTGGCTGGGACTGTGGAGCGGGGTGATGAGCAACCTGGGACTGCTCACCTCGGTGGCCCTGTCCCTCGAGGTGGCCTGGCGGCCGTCTTCCGCTTCCTGGTTCTACCTGCAACTCGAGGGCGGCTATCGCTACGGGCGCCGCCGGGGCGATTCCCTGACCACCACCGTGGACGTGGGACAGCTGCGCCTGCTGGCGATATTTCGCCTGTTTGCCGACCGGCGTCTCAGCCCCTGGGTCGGGCTGGGAGGCGGCGCGGTCTTTGCCGGCTGGCGACTGGACGGCGGCGCGGATGTGGTCGAGGCCGGGCGCGCGCTCCTGCCGGAAATGGTGGCCACCCTGGGCGGTGACGTGCGCCTGGGACATTTCACGTTGTTTCTGCGCCTGGGCTACAGCTATGCCTGGTTGTACCAGGAGGCGGAAGCGCCGGCGGCGGGTCGGGGTTCCCTGGTCAAGGGCAATGTCGGTGGCCTGGAGGCCGGTGCCGGGGTACGCCTGTATTTCTGAGGGAGCGATGATGAAGCGCTGGATATACCTGGTGGTGATGGCCCTGATGGGGAGCGGCGGTTGTGCCGAGGTCTCGCTGTCGCCCCTGCGCCTGTGGCAGGTTTGTACCCGGCCCGTCCCCCAGCAGTGCTCGCCGCGGGCCCCGGCCGGTGATGAACTGGTGCTGGAGATCCTGGGCGAGGGTCTCCAGCCGGTATACCTGGTGGACCTCGACAGTCCCTCCCCGCCCCGGGAGCGGGGAAGGTTCCAGGTGCTGGTGGGTGGTTGGCCCCTGCCGGGGGTGGAACTGTCCGCGCAGCGCCGGCTGGGCCTGGAAGTGTTGCGGGCCCGCTACGACGGCTCGCTTCCTCCTGCCGTCTACGACGTGCAGGTGATCACCCCGGCCGGGTACTCGGCCGTGCTCGAGCGGGCGCTGGAACTCACCGCGGGCGGGGATTGAGCGTGGGCCGCCTGACGATAATCGTGCTGGCTGCCGTCCTGCCCGGGAGCGGCGCGCGGGCAGCGAACGGGCACGACGGCGGCAGCCCTCCCGCGCTCGTCGAGGAAAAGCCCGAACCCGCCCGCTGCCTGGTTTCCATGCAGTTCGGATTTCTCGTCGACCAGCAGGTGACGATAACTCCCGGGCGGGTCAAGGGTCCCGATTTCAACCTGCGGCGCGAGGGAGACACCTACTACGGGTTCATCCTCTCCCGGCCCACCCGCTTCCGGGTGAAGCCGGGCGAGATCTCGGGTACCGCCTGCGGCATGGACCTGATGCTGCACGTGTTCGATCGTGGCCGCGTCACCGAGATCACCGGCCTGGTGGGAGCGCGGCGGGTCCGCGCCCGCATCAGCGATCAGCGGGTGACGGTCGATGCCGGGGCCTCCACCATGGTGGAGAGCTCGGCCCACCTGGCGCTGGTGCGGGAGCGTGGCAACCGCCTGAGCGGGCAGTTCGGCCAGGGGTCGCAGCTGGCACCGGCCCGCCTGGTCACCGCCGGCTGCGACCTGGACTACCTGCGCCGGCGTCCGGGCCTGGTGGTGATCCTCTTTCTGTGGTGGCTGGGAGTGTGACCCGAGACCATGGGAGCCGATGAACAGACGCTGAAGCGCTTCGGCACCTTCGGTGGGGTGTTCACCCCGAACTTCCTGACCATCATCGGGGTGATCTTCTTCCTGCGGGCCGGCTGGGTGGTGGGCAACACCGGCCTGGTGGGGGGGCTGTTCACGGTGGTGCTGGCCAACGCCATCAGCCTGGCCACCGGGCTTTCGCTTTCCGCCATCGCCACCAACATGAACGTCAAGACCGGCGGCGCCTACTACCTGGTGTCGCGCTCGCTGGGGCTGGAGATCGGCGGCTCCATCGGCTTGCCACTGTATTTCTCCCAGGCGCTGTCGGTGGCGCTGTACGTCATGGGTTTCTCCGAGGCCCTGGCCTCGCTGCTGCCCATTCCCCAGCGGCTGGTGTCGGCGGTGATGTGTGCCGGCCTGCTGGCGCTGGCCTACCGCGGCGCCGACGTGGCGCTCAAGGCCCAGTACGTGATCATGGGCATCCTGGCCCTGGCCCTGCTGTCGTTCTTCACCGGGGGCCGGGCCCAGCATCCCCCCCTGCAGGCCTTCGGCACCTACGTGGAGGGGCACAACTTCTGGTCGGTGTTCGCCATCTACTTTCCGGCGGTGACCGGGATCATGGCCGGGTTGAGCATGAGCGGCGATCTCAAGGATCCCCGGCGCAACATACCCCGCGGCACCTTGCTGGCGGTGGGAGTGACCTTTCTCATCTACCTGGCCCAGGTATGGTGGTTCGTGCGCAACGTGCCGCTGGCCGAACTGCGCCAGAACACCATGATCATGAAGGAGATGGCCTCCATCGGCTTCCTCATCGTGCTGGGGGTGTGGGCGGCGACGCTGTCGAGCGCGCTGGGGTCGCTGGTGGCCGCTCCCCGGACCATGCAGGCGCTGGCCTACGACGGGGTACTGCCCGCCTTCCTGGGCAAGGGGTACGGGCCGGCGGCCGAGCCGCGGGTGGCCACCATCGTCACCTTCGCCATCGCCGAGGCCAGCATCCTGCTGCTGGACCTGAACAAGCTGGCGCCCATCATCACCATGTTCTTCCTGACCACCTACGGGGTTACCAACCTGGTGGCCGGCACCGAGCGGCTGGTGGGCAACCCCTCCTTCCGCCCGCGCTTCAAGGTTCCCTGGCCGGTATCGCTGCTGGGGGCGCTGGGCTGCTTCTGGGTGATGTTTCTCATCGACGCCGCCTCCACGGTGGTGGCCCTGCTGGTGGTAGGGGTCATCTACGCCGTGCTCAAGCGCCGGCGCCTGAGCACCACCTTCGGCGATCTGCGCAGCGGCATCTGGTTCTCGGCCCTGCGCTTCTGCCTGCTGAAGCTGCGCGAGTCGACCTTCCATCCCCGCAACTGGAAGCCCAACATCCTGTTGTTCCTGCGTGGTATCGGCACCCACGCCCACCTGCTCGACCTGGCCGGCTGGCTGGGCCAGGAGAAAGGCATCGTCACCCTGGCCACGCTGCTGCCCGGCGACGTCACCGAGACCATCGCCAGCGGTGCCGCCGCCGAGGCCCGGCGCAAGCTGGAGGCTTTCCTGGAGGGCCGGCAGCTGACGGCCTTTGCCAAGGTGGTGGCGGTCAAGGACTTCTACCAGGGTGCCCGGGTGGTGGCCCAGTCGCACGGCATGGCCGGGCTGCGGGCCAACGTGGCCCTGTTCGGCTGGAGCGACGACGATCGCAAGGCCGTGGACTTCGCCGCCCTGGTGCGGGACTTCAACAACCTGGACCTGAGCGTGTTGCTGCTCAACTACGACGAGCAACGCGGCTTCGGGCGCCGCCGCCTCATCGACGTCTGGTGGGGCGGGCTGGAGAACAACGGCAACCTGATGATCCTCATCGCCCACCTGATCAGCCAGTCCGAACCCTGGCGGCACTGCACCATCCGCCTGCTGCAGGTGGTGGGTCACGAGAGCGAGACCCGCCGCACCGAGCAGGAGCTGCAGCGCATGCTGGAGGCGGCCCGCATCACCGCCAAGGTGGAGGTGCTGCCGCCGCTGGGGGAGGGGCAGACCATCCAGCAGGTCATTCGCCGCCACAGCGAGGAGGCCGACCTGCTGATCCTGGGCCTGCAGGCGCCCCGCGAGGGCCAGGAAGCCCAGTTCATGGCGCGCATGACCTCCTTCATGGAGGGGCTGCCCAGCACGGTGCTGGTGCGCTCGGTGGATATCGAAGACATATTCAGCTAGGGGAGGACGGCCTTACTTCATGGGCGGCGTGGGTGTTTATGCCGTGCCGGGGCGGGGCGTGCTGGGCGGCTCGGGGCCGCACTCTCGTGCTCACTGCGCTCCGCGCGAGAGCACACCCCCTCGCCGCCTTACTTCATGGGTGGCGTGGGTGTTAATGCCGTGCCGGGACACGAGCTTGATCGTCACCCGGGCTTGTGGTCTCATGGCCCCAGGCAGGCAGTGCTGGAGAGGGCAATGGCCGGCGGCGACAGCGCCAAGTACAACAATCGCAAGGTGTTGGTAGTGGACGACGAGGAAGTGGTGCGCGTCCTGTTCGAGAACCTGCTGGTCGAGGAGGGCCTGGAGTACCTGCCGGCCGCCGACGCTGCCAGCGCGGTGGAGATCGTCGACAGCCAGCAACCGGCTCTGGTCCTGGTGGACAAGAACCTGCCCGATCGTTCCGGGCTCGATCTCATCGCCGAGCTCAAGGGCCGCCATCCCCAGGTGGAGTTCATCATGATCACCGGCTACGCCTCCCTGGACTCCGCCGTCAAGGCCCTGGAACTGGGGGCCTTCTCCTACCTGACCAAGCCCTTCGACGACATCGCGGTGGTGCTGGATCGCATCCACGCCGCCCTGGACGTGGCCCACCTGCGCCAGGAGACCGGCCGCTTGCGCCAGCGCCTGGAGGACCTGGCCAGCTCCGGCCAGCAACAGCCGCGGGCCGGCAGCCGCTCCTCGGCGCGGCTGCTGGACCAGGTGCTGTACACCATCTCCCTGCTGGAGTCCTTCCGGCAGAAGCGCGACCAGCCCCCGCAGGCCGCCGGCTGGGCACGCACCGTCGACACCCTGGAAGACGCCGCCGCCCAGCTGCGCCGGGCCGTGGAGTCCGAGCAAGACCCGGGAGAGCAGTGATCATGAAAGCGAACTACCTGCTGGCCATTGACCAGGGAACCACCGGCACCACGGCCGCCCTGTTCGACGAGCAGGCCGGCCTGCGGGCCAAGGTAAACCGCGAGTTCCGGCAGATCTTCCCCCGCCCCGGCTGGGTGGAACACGACCTGGAAGACATCTGGAAGTCGGTGTTGCAGGCCGTTGCCGCGGTGCTCGAGCAGGCCGCCGTCGACGGCGGCCACATCGCCGCCATCGGCATCACCAACCAGCGGGAGACCACCGGGGTGTGGGATGCCCGCAGCGGCCAGCCCCTGCACAACGCCATCGTCTGGCAGTGTCGCCGCACCGCCGACATCTGCGCCGAGCTGCGCCGGCAGGGGCACGAGGAGACCTTCCGCCACAAGACCGGCCTGGTGCTGGACCCCTACTTCTCGGGGACCAAGCTGCACTGGCTGTTGCAGAACGACGAGCGGCTGGCCCGGGCGGCGGCT
>Ga0190359_1000650_pt1 | contig 23035 bp, 17 predicted proteins | sample 48721823_MG_FD_161269 | JGI IMG/M metagenome (GOLD analysis project Ga0190359, IMG submission 161269) | Hydrothermal vent microbial mat bacterial communities from Southern Trench, Guaymas Basin, Mexico - 4872-18-2-3_MG | ecosystem: Environmental > Aquatic > Marine > Hydrothermal vents >... | reverse complement strand
CAGCTGCACCTCGTGCAGGGCCAGGCGCCGGCCCTCGGCGGTGGGCTGGACCTCCCGTCCCAGCATGCGCCATTCCCGCTCGGCCACCGACTTGAGGCCGCGCTCGCGGGCCAGGGCGGCCTTGGCCTGCACCACCTGCGCCTGGCGCTGCTTTACCTGCAGCTCGTAATCGCGCGGGTCGATGCGGGCCAGCACCTGGCCCCGGCGCACCCGGCCGCCGGGAACCAGGCTGGCACTGACGAACACCAGCCGGCCGCTGACCTCGGGGGTGACGGCCACGGTCCGGGCCGGCAGCACCGTGCCCATGCCGGTGACCCGCAGCGGCCGCTGCGCGGCCCGGGCCGGGACCACCTCGACCACCGCGGCCAGCTTGTGGCGCGGCTGGCGCTGCGGGTGTCGCCGGCCGTGCGCGAGCATCCGGTAGATGCCCCAGCCGGCCAGGATGATGACCACAAACAGCAACACCTTGCCTGCCCGGTACCAGTTTCGACTCATCGCTTCCTCTTGCCTCCCCCCGGTTGACAGCGGGCCAAGCGTCGGGTTTCACCTCGCCCGCATTTCACACGGAATGGATGGATGCGTCCAGTCCGTCGCGCGCCAGTGTGCCGCGTCAATGTCACGGGAATGTCACCGTTTGATCCCCTCGGCCGCTTTCGGCAACGCCGGGGCGGTGAAGGCGGCGGTGCCTACTCGCAGAAGCCCGGGGTGGGGTTGTCGAGATCGTCCGTGCCCAGGTACCAGAACTGCATCTGCAGCCGGTAGGGATCGCACTCGCTGATCACCTGGGGAGCGACCGGGCGCACCAGCAGGTACATGTCGCCGCCGTCATCCGAGCCGCATGCGCCGAGCCACTGCAGGGTCATGCGGTAGGAGTTGGACAGCGATTCCCAGTCGCCGTCCTCGGTGCAATAGGTGTAGTTGGGATCGCCGAAGTCGGTGCAAGAGCCGCTCATGCCGTCCACCACGCAGAATTGCCACTGGGTGTGGTCCATGCCGGCGGGCAACTCCAGGCGCAACACCAGCTGGAAGCACTGGGGTGCTCCGATGCCGCCCGAGACCGCGCAGTCGAGGGTGTGATCGGCCTCCAGGAGGTCGATCTTGAACCAGTCGCTGTCGGCTACCGGGGCGCCCAGCTCCCAGGCGTACATGGTGGCTTCCTCGGTGCGGTAGTCGTTGCTGTCGGCCGCCTCGTCCAGGTTGCCCAGGTCGCCCTCGCCGCAGATGTCGTTGGGCTCGTGGGTGTCGCCGGCCAGGTCCTCGTCGGTATGGCCGTCGCAGTCGTTGTCCAGGCCGTCGCACCTGGTTTCCTCGATCTCGTAGTTCGCGCCGTAGCTGGCGGCGTCGCAGGGCTGGCAGTCGTTGCGGGTGGCGTCGGCGCAGACTCCCACGGCCAGATCGCAGGGCTGCGGGGTGGTGACGTTGTCGGTCTCGTCGTCGCAGTCGTTGTCCTTGCCGTCGCAGACCTCGTCCACCGGCTCCTGGCTGCCCTCGCAGGGGCCGAAGGTGCCATCGGCCTGGCAAGTCTGGGTGCCCTTGTGGCACTCGCCCACGTCGGAGCCGCACTCCCTGGTCTCCGGCGGCGGGCCCACGGTGCACTCGCAGCCCTCGTCGGTGGAGCCGTCGCAGTCGTTGTCCTTGCCGTCGCAGTCCTCGCTGCGTCCCGGGTAGACGCCCGGGTCGTGGTCGTCGCAGTCATCGTGGGGGCTGGAGCAGGAATCGAGCGAGTAGTGGCCGTCGTTGTCGAAGTCGGTGTCGAGATCCTCGTCGATGAGGTCGTCGCAGTCGTCGTCGCGGCCGTTGCAGACCTCCTGCTCGGGTACGCACTGGTTGCCGTCGCCGGCGTCGGGGTTTTCGCTGGATCCGGAGCCGCAACCCCAGGCCAGCAGCGGCAGGGTCAACAAGACCGCCAGGTAGCACTTGCGCAACATGGAAACCTCCCTGTAGGGCCGGGTGGAAAAGATGACCGGCAAGATTCTGCTTCACTCGACTTCTTGCGTCAACGAAAAGTTGCTGGCGCACTCAGAAGCGTCCCCGGACGGCGACGGCCAGGTCCACCCCCGGGGCGTCGAGGCCGCTGCCGTGGGTGCGGTAGCGCTGGTCGGTGAGGTTGCCGGCCGTGAGGTCGACGGTAAGAGCCGGGGTAAGCTCGAACGCGGCCCGCAGGTTGATGGTGTACCAGCCGGGGGTGCCGGGGCAGGGCAGGCCGGAGTCAGCGTAGCTGTCTCCGAGGTCGTCCGGATCCTCGCAGATGCGCAGGTCCGCTTCGTCCGAAGGATGCAGCCGGTGCTGGGGCCCGGCGAAGTCGACGAAGCCCTCGACGAACCAGGAAGCTCCGGCCGGCCGGTAGCGCAGACCCACGCTGCCGGACAGCGGCGGAATGCGCCGGGCGGGCACGGTGCTGCCGTCGCTGCGCACTTCTTCCCCGCGCAGCCAGGCCAGCCGGGCGCGCAGGCCGAGCCCCCGCCAGGGGCCGAGCAGCAGCCAGCCCTCGGCACCCCAGATGCGGCCGCTTTTCGCGTTTACCCTTTGCACCACCGGCTTGTCGCCCACTTGCTCCGGGTCCAGCCCCAGCTGCAGCCACTCGTCGGGTCCCAGTTCGCGCTCGCTGATCATGTCGTCGAGCCAGCTGAAGAAGGCCGCCGCCTGCATCTCCAGGCCGGGCAGGCGCAGCCGTCCTCCCAGTTCCAGGGTGTGGCTGCGTTCCGGCCCCAGCGCGCCGTTGGGAACCTCGAACTTGCTGCCGGTATCGCCGAGCACGGTGCTTTCCTGCAGGTTGGGAGCGCGGAAGCCCTGGGCGAATCCCAGCCAGAGCAGGCCTCGATCCCGGAAGCGGCAGTCGAGCGCCGCCGAGGCCACCAGGCCGGTGTTGCTGTAGGCGACGTCACCCAGTCCGGGGACCCCGGAAGCCGTGGCCCGGAAATGCGACAACCGCAAGCCGGCCTCGACCCCCAGTTCCCTTCCGGTGCCGGCGGGCAGGAGCAGGCGGGCCCGGGTGAAGGCTCCCGCCTGCAGGTAGCGTGAGCCCTCGGAGAAGTCACCGCGCGGCTGATCCGTCCAGTTCCAGGCGGGCTCGCTGTCGTTGCGGCGGTCACGGCGCCGGGAGGAGACCAGGTCCAGGTAGGCCTCGCCGCCGGCATCGAGCAGGAGCCGAGCGTCCAGCAGGGAAATCCTTCCCTTGAGCAGCAGCCCCGGAGTCAGCACCCGGTCCTCGTTGATGCGCTCGCGGTAGAGGGGTGCCGGTGGAAAGATGTCCGGGTCGAAGGGAGCGCCGGCGGTGCAGGCCACGGCGGCGGCGCGGGAGACCGGTTCCGTCAGCCGGCAGCGATAGCGGTCGACCCGCTCGAAGGTGTGGTGCAGGCTGGCCGCCAGGCGTAACTGCTGCAGTACGGCCTGCGGCCGCCAGCGCCAGTCCAGCCAGAGCAGGTCGTCGTCGTTGTCGTAGAAGCGGAAGCGGCCCTCGTCGAGGCGGTCGGTGCGGCCGGCTCCGCGCACCCGGCTTCCCAGGTAGTTGAAGGCGAGCTCCATGTCTTCGGCCGGCTTCCAGGACAGGCGCTCGCGCCAGCCGCCGCGCCGGTAATCGCTCAGGGGCTGCTCGACGCTGCCGCCGGCCCGCAGGGTGCCGAAGCGGCGGATCACCGCCCCGGTGCTCTGCTGCAACGACCTCCAGCGCACGCCGACGTCGGCCCAGGTGCCGGCGGACAGGTCGGCGCTGGCAAAGGCGACACCGGCCCGACCGCCGGCGCGACCGGCGGCGGGAAAGCCGGCCGGCAGCAGGTTGAGCACCCCTCCCATGGCGTCCGAGCCGAACTGTACCGAGGCCGGACCCAGGGTGACCTCCACTCCGCCCAGCAGCACCGGGTCCAGCAGGGCCAGGTACTGGTTGGGGCCGGTGCGGAAGGTGGAGTTGTTGAAGCGGATGCCGTCGACCAGGATGAGGTTCTGCGGCCCCACCAGGCCGCGCAGGAAAGGAGCCCCGGCTCCGCGGTTGGTCTTCTGCAGGAAGACCCCGGGCATGGTTCCCACGGCATCGGCCAGGGAGCGGGCCTGCGGTGCTTCCATCCCCTGTTGGTCCAGCACTTGCAACGACCGGGGAATCTCGAGCAGCGGCCGCTCGGCACGGTGGGCGGTGATGACGATGGTTTCGGTAGGTGTGGAATCCTTCCGGCCGGGAGCCTGCCGGTCGTCGCCGGCCCGGTCAACGGGGGCCGGCGGCTGCTCGGCGGAACGGGCTCCGGGGGCGGCCGGACCACACCAGGCCAGCAGCAGCAGAAGCGACGAGGGCGGCAACCGTGGCCGGTACATGGTGGTGATTGTCGCCGATTTCCGGCCGAAAACAAGAAAAAGCCCGCCCCCGTGCTCGGAGGCGGGCCGGTTTTCGTGCTGCAAGTGGTGGTTCAGAAGCTGCAATCGCACTGCGGGGCGGCCGGGTCGGACTCGTCGCAGCTGCAGTCGGCCAGGTCGGGCTGCTGCTGGCCTTCAGCCCCGTCGCCGTCGTGGCAGGTGCAGGTGGACTCTCCGGAGCCGGTGGAGCTGCACTCGCAGTTGCCGGGCTCACCGTTCGGAGGGCACACCTCGGCACCGCTTTCCAGGCAGTCGCCGGGAAGCTCGCCGGGATCGAGAGGTTCGGCTCCGCAGGCGGCCCGAAAGCGGCCGTGGAAGCCGCCCAGCGCGGCACCGGGGGCGGGACGCTCGCGGTAGAGGCCGCCCAGCACGCCGCCCAGCTCACCGCCGGCGGTCACCCAGTGGCCCAGGAAGCGGCCGGCGCCGAGTTCACCGTCGGGACCGGCGGGGAAGGGCTGGTAGACGCCCTTGAGCAGGCCCCGGAAGTTGCCCTGCATGTCGGCGTAGACGCCGAACAACACTCGCTGGCCGTTGCGACGCCGGCCCCAGATGCCGGCCAGGCGACCCACCTGCACGCCCTCGATGTTCAGCCAGCGGCCGGCGAAGACGCCGCCGCGCAGGTTCACCCGCCGCCACAGGCCGGCCAGCATGCCGGCCGGACAGGCCGGGCGAACCACGGCGTTGAGTGCCACCTTGTTACCCAGCTCGTCCACGGTGGCCACCTCGCTGAAACCGTCGGCCATCTGCTCGGCGTTGAGCACCCGCCCGTAGAGGCCGGCGAAGCCGATGAACAACCTTACCGGCACGTCGCTGTCGGGCAACGGTACCACCTTCAGCACCAGCCCGTCGTGGTGAGGCAAGGTGCGCGAGTCGATGAGCACGCAGCTGCGGTCGGCGCAGGGACGTACGAAGTCGTGGCGTTCGTAGTAGATGACGCGCTGGATGAACACCTTGGCCCCCTGGGCGTAGACCAGGCCGGACCACTCCGTCCACTGGTCGAGCTGGCGGTTGAAGGGAAATTGGCCCCACACCAGGCGTACGATGGCCACCCGGCGACCGGGCGGAACCCGGCTCTCGGCATCACCTTCCTCCCCGTCGTCTGCCGTGTAGGACATCTCCTGAACGGTGTTGTCGGCCAGTTCCTGGGCCATGAATTCCGGGCTCGCCTGCCCGACGGTGAACCCACCGTTGCCCTCCTCCAGGTTGTAGCCCTGGTAAGAGAAGTCGTCTTCCGTGGCATAGCTACCACAACCTGTGGCCAGCGCCGCCACCATCACCACCATGATACCCGTTCTCAGCAGTTTCATCGCCACTTCCTCCTTTCAGCGGTTTCGGATGGAGATTTCCATGTCTCACCCGATGAAACCCCCTCCATCGAAAAAAGTTGCGGGAAAAAATCCCCGGGCCTGTCCCCAAGCTAATGGTATATATTCCCGGGAGTTGCAGTTCCAGGTGGCCCAAAAGCTCCCGGGCCTGTCCCCGAAGTAATGGTATATGTTTTCGGGGGTTACAGCTCCAGGTGGCCCGGATTCATGATACCCTGGGGATCCAGCAGCTTCTTGACCTCGCCCACCAGGCGGCGGAAGACGGGATCGATCCGGCCGGCGTAGCGTTCCCAGACCCACTGGGGGGTCTTGTAGGGGAAAAATCCCAGCTCCACGGCCATGTCCGCCAGCTCGGCGTTGACCCGGCGCACCAGCTCAACCTCCCCGGCGTCGTTCTTGTCGAAGACGGTGATCCAGCGCAACACCCCGAAGTGGCCCCCCTGCATGGGCCGGCACACCACCACCGGGGGCAGGCCGTGCCGGTCCAGGATCTCGGCGCCGCGCCGGAAGCCCTCCTCGAAGCGGGAGGTGGGGCCGTAGGTTCCCACCCAGGTCAGCCCCCCACCGGGGTGATCCAGCAGGAAGTCCAGGCGGGTGGGAAAATCGGCGAACTTGGCAAACAGGGGCTCCATGCGTACCAGGTCGTCCATGTCGAGCGGCCCGTCCAGCTTCACCCCTTGCCGCCGCTGCTCGACGATGAAACGCTCCACCACCTTCTGCTTGATGCGGAACAATTCCTCGTCGTCGGCCGAAAGATCGATGTAGCAAAACACCAGCGGTTCGGCCGGGTCACGCCAGGTGGGGCGGTACTCGCCGAAGAGCATCTTGCCGGCGGCCAGGCTCAGGGTGCCCAGGTCGTCGGCCAGGTCCATTCGGGCCAGCTTCTTTACCAGCCCGTAGGCCCCGTCGACGTCGTAGGCCATCAGGAAGAAGCGCCGCCGGTACCGTCGCTCCGGCCACAACTGCACCGCCATCCTGGTGACGATTCCCGTGCTGCCCACGAAACCTATGAACAGCCCCTCCAGGGCCGGAAAGGGCGAACGGCTGCAGGGCACCCCGCCGTAGCTCCAGTGGCCGGTACGCAGCAGCTCGCCCGAGGGCAGCACCACCTCGAGGGCGTTTATCCAGGAGGCGGCTGCTCCCACCCGCAGCGACAGGTTGGCCAGGCCGTCCATCAAGCAGTTGGGAACGATGCCCGTGTCCGGCGGCGACAGCGGGTAGGCGAAGCGCAGTCCGGGGTACTCGGCGGCCAGCTTGTCGTGCAGCTGCTGCCAGGTGACCCCGGGCTCGATCACCGCGTACTGGTCGGCCTCGTTGATCTCCAGGATGCGGTTCATGCGTTGCAGGTTCACCACCACCCCGCCCTTTACCGGGTTGGCCAGGCCTCCCAGGTTGGTGTTGGCCACCACCGCCGTCAGGGGAATGCGCAGGCGCCCGGCGGCGGCGGCGACGGCGCGCACCTGCTCGCTGCTGTCGGGGAAAACCACCAGCTGGGGCTGTCCGGGCGGGTTCTCGGTCATGTCACCGCGATGGGCGGCCAGTACCTCGGCATCGTCGGCCAGGATGGCGGGGCCGAACTGTTCGTTCAAGAGGTGCTTCAGCTCTGCGATGGCCTTCATGGTTGGCGGGGTCCTTTCATGAGCCGCAGCAGCGGCAGCAGGCGCCAGATCTTTCCCCTCACTCGCAGGCGCCCGCGGAAAAACGGCCCCAGGGGGTTCTTGCCCAGGGCCAGCTCGAGCAGGGTGCGCAGGTCGGCGTGCACCCGGGCATCGGCCTCCGGTGCCGGGCCGGCGCTGATCACCGCCTCGCCTCCCGAGCTTTCCAGGCGGATGCGCATGTCGGAGCCGCCGATCTCGATGCTGCCCCGGAGGCGCCGCAGCGCCTTCTGGCCGGCGGGATGGGTCGCGCCCCGCTGCAGGATGGAACGCAGCAGATAGCCCAGCAGGTTCATCTGGTCCGGCCGGGCGAATCTGACTGCCGCCATGTCATCCTCCTTGCCGGCCGTGACGTGTTCAGCACCGCCTGCCCGGTCCGGCCGCCGTCAGGTCTTGTAGTAGCGGCGCACCGTGGCCAGGCGGGTCTTGCACTCGGGTGTGGGGTCCAGCTCGTAGGCCATCTCCAGCAGCTCCACCGCCTCGCCGGGCTGCTGCTGGTTGAGCTGTTGTTCGGCCTTCTGCTCCATGAGTCGGGCCGACTGCGCGCGGATGGCCACCGCCACCTCCTGGTTGCGATGCTCGACCCGGCGGGCGGGATTCTGCAACACCAGCAATGCCTCGCGCGCCAGCTTCATCCGCTCCCGGCACAGCCGGGCGGCCTCGGCCGAGGTCCTGCTGAGCGGGCTGTCGGGCCCGTACTGGCGGTGAAGCTCCTGCATGGCCACGGCAAACATGTTCGGGTGGGCACTCCAGTGCACTCCCAGGCGTTCGAACAGGTTGGCCTCCTCGAGCCGCTGCAACTCTTTCTTCAGGACGTCCACGTCACCGGCCGGGGCGCCGTCTTCGCCAGGGGCCGCCGGGCTTGGCCGGGCGGCCGGTTTCGACGCGGCTGCCGGCGGCGCGGCCAGCTTGCCCCAGCCCTCGGCGTTGTAGACGCCCAGAGACAACATCGACAGCACCAGGCGAATGAGCCGGTCGCGCAGCGACTTGTCCACACCGGCCAGGCTTTCTTTGATGCTGAGCTGGCCGTCGAGGCGGCGCAGGTAGTCAACCTCGCCGGCGGGAGGGTTGAGATCCTCCATCTTCCAGGGGGGGGCGATTACCGGAACAGGGCAGGAGTTCCACACCGGCTTGAGCATCTGCTTGACGGCGCCGGCCGGCAGGGCCTTGAGCGCCCGCTCCAGCCAGGGCAGCAGCAGGCGGGCCATCTCCACCCCTACCGCCCGTTCCGGGGCCGCCGCCAGCGGGTCGACCAGGAAGCGCAGCTGGCCGCGGGCCCGGCAACGTTCCAGGACATCCACCAGTTGCTGGCGGAAGATGAGCAAAGCTTGTTGCTCGGCAATGGCGCCGCGTTCCAGCGCCAGCTCGATGGCATCCTGGCGCCCCCCCAGCTCGGCCCGCAGCTGGCCGCGGGTGTCGTCGTCGATGAACTGGGCCTCGAGCAGGCGGTCGATGAAGTCCAGGTCGGAGCGGGGGCCCTGGTAGGCGACGATGCGTCCCCGCTCGTCGAACCACAGGGTGTGCCGGTCGCCATTGGACTCGATCAGCAGCTTGAGCGGCTGGCGAGCGGCGGCCACGCTGAGCAGCAGGTCGAAGAAGGAGACCGTCGCACCCTCGGCCAGCCGGCGATGGGAACGAACGCTGGCGAACTCGTCGGGTTCGCGGGTGGCCACCGCCAGGCCCTGCAGGGGCCGGGCGAACACCCGGGGCCGCTCGGCCTGCCGTTCCTGCTTCTCCTTGACGCTGTCGTCGAGTCGTCCCAGCTGCTGCTTGCGGGCCCGGCGCAGCTCGACCACGAACTGGTTGAAGGCGGCCACGTTGTCGCGCTGGTACTCCAGTTGCAGGCCCACCAGCCCTCCCTGGCTCATCACCACCCGGGCACGGAAATCCAGCGTCTGCTCCAGGCCGCCGATGACCAGCTTGAAATCGCCGGTTTCACCCACCTGCCAGTCGGCGCTGGAGTTGAGGTAGAAGCCGCCGGCGGCGATGTTGGTGGCGAAGTCCACCAGGAAGGCCGTGGCCGAGCGGTAGCGCACCGTACCGTCCGCTTCCAGCACGGCGCCGCTGCGCATCTCCTCGGCCAGTGCCGCCAGGGCCTGGCCACCGGCCGAGGCCGGGTCGATCTGCAGGCCCAGCCGGTTGCCCTGGCTGAACACCACCTCGGCCTCCATGCGCACCCCGGTATCGGTGCCGCCGATGTAGACGGCGAAGGTGCGTCTCTGGCGCAGGGGCCAGTCAGCGGCGGACTCCACGTAGAAGCCACCCTGGGAGATGTTGCTTTCATACTGCTCGATATACTCGGGAGCCGATGCGTAGCGGATGATGCCTTTTTCGTCCACGCGTGCCATGGGGTGAATGCTAGCGCAAATTCCTTCCCGGTTCAAAGATGAACCTCGTAAAAATTTACAGGATTGGTCGTCTTGACTTGCCGATGCCGGGACGGGTACAGTCGGACCCGACCGGATGTAGAGTCGTTTCATGACAAAAACCTTTCCCGCGATAAGCCGCCGGCGTGGCATCGGCGGCATGTTCTGGCCACTGCTGGCATTCGTGCTGGTGGCGGCGGCGGTATTGACCGCCTGGGGAATTTCCCGGAGCAGTACCCGGGACATCCTCGACCGGGAACTGGACATGGCCGTCGACCGGCTCCAGGTGCACCTGGAGCGCTGGTTTGCCGATCGCCTGCGGGTGGTGGAAACCCTGGCCGACAACATGACCTCCGAGCTGGCCACCGATGCGGACGGGTTCCGGGAGCAGGCCGGCAGGCTGCTCAAGTTGTTCCGGGGCATGCAGGCGCTGAACTGGATCGACGCCGACTGGAAGATCGCCGTCATCGTGCCCGTTGCCGGCAACCGGCGGGCCCTGGGGGCCGATCTGCACGTGCACCCGGAACCGTCCGTCCAGGAGGCGTTGCGGCGGGCTTCGCGGGGCAGCACCGTTACCAGGACCTCGGTGATCAAGTTGCTGCAGGGCATGCGGGGAATGGCTACCTACCGGCGGGTCGTCGACGAGCAGGGCCGGACGCTGGGGTACGTCAACGGCGTGTTCGCGGTGGATCGGATCGTCGAGGCCTGCCTGGCCGAGAGCCTGCCCCGGGGTTCTTGCCGGGTGGTGGTGCTGGATGACAATGGACGGCTGGTCTACAACAGTCATCCCGGCCAGAAGTGGAGTAGCTGGCCGCACAGCCGGCAGAAGGCGGTGATGGTGGCCGACCGTCCCCTGCAGGTAGTGGTGGCGCCGAGCAAGCGCCGGCTGGCGGATCTGTCCGGGCCGGCCGATATCCTCTACCCGTCGATCGGCTTGCTGCTGGCCCTGGTAATCGCCTGGCTGGTGCGGGTGGAGATGGTGCGCCGGCAGCGGCTGGCGGACTCCGAAGCACGCTACCGGGCCCTGTTCGTCATGGCCGGTGATGCCATCTTTCTCATGCGCGACGACATCTTCATCGACTGCAACTCCAAGGCCACGGAGCTTTTCGACTGCCGGCGCGAAGACGTCATCGGCCAGCCTCCCTATCGCTTCTCCCCGCCGCAACAACCGGACGGCAGCGACTCCCGCCGCCGGGCACTGGAGAGGATCGGCCAGGCTCATGAACAGGGACTGGTGTCCTTCGAGTGGCTGCATTGCACCCTGGACGGCCGGCCGCTGGAGTGCGAGGTCACCCTGAGCAAGCTGCTCATCTCCGGGCGCGACTACCTGCTGGCCAGCGTGCGCGATGTCTCAGCCCGCAAGGCCGCCGAGCGCCAGCGACGCGATTTCGAAAAACGCATGCTGCAGGCGCAAAAGCTGGAATCGCTGGGGGTGCTGGCCGGGGGTATCGCCCACGACTTCAACAACCTGCTGGCGGTGATGCTGGGCAATGCCGACCTGGCGCTCACAGATTTGCCCGCCGGCTCCGAGGCCCGTTCCTCGCTGCAGGAGGTGCGTCTCGCCGCCCAGCGGGCGGCCGAGCTGACCAACCAGATGCTGGCCTACGCCGGCAAGGGCCAGCTCATGGTGGAGGCGGTGGATCTCAACCAGTTGGTGAACAACACCCTGCGCCTGCTGCAGGCCTCCATATCCAAGAAGGCCCAGCTGCGCCTGGACTTGAGAGAAGGCCTGCCCACCGTGCTGGGCGACCGTGTACAGCTGCGCCAGGTGTTGATGAACCTGGTAATCAATGCCTCCGAGGCCCTGGGCGAGGAGCAGGGTTATATCACCATTCGTACTTCCCTCGATGGCAAGTCGAAGGACGGCAGTGACGGCAGGGTGATGCTGGAGGTCACCGACACCGGCTGCGGCATGAACGAACAGCTCCGGCAGAAGATCTTCGATCCCTTTTTCAGCACCAAGTTCGCCGGTCGTGGCCTGGGTATGGCCGCGGTGCTGGGCATAGTCCGCGGCCACCAGGGTGAGATCACCATCAGCAGCAAGCCCGGCCACGGTACCACGGTGCGGGTGCTTCTGCCGGCGTCGGGAGAGCAGGCCCGGCCCGAGCAGGAAGCACTGTCGGCCAACACCGGGGAGCGGTTCGACGTGGTGGTTCTGCTGGTGGACGATGAATCGTTCGTGCGCCAGGTGGGGCGCAAGATGCTGGAAAGGCTGGGCTGCCGGGTGCTCACCGCGGACGACGGCGAGCAGGCCCTGGAGGTGTTCCGGGCCCGCAGCGGCGAGATCGATCTCGTCCTGCTGGACCTGACCATGCCGCGCAAGAGCGGCGAGGAGGTCTTCCAGCAGATGCAGCAAATCGATGGGCGGGTCCCGGTGGTGGTCTGCAGCGGTTTCACCGAGCAGGACACGGCCAGTCACTTCACCGAGCTGGCGCCGGCGGACTTCCTGCACAAGCCCTTCGATTTGGGCAAGCTGCGCATGGTGTTGCGCCGGGTACTGCGGCCGGACAAAGACGGGGGTGACACTGCACCGGGAAAATGAGCTGGCCCGGTGGCGGCGGCGGTGCTAGCATTCCCCCCATGAACGACCAGGCAGAAATCGGCAAGCGGGCCCGCATCCTGCTCGGGCAGATTCCGGACGGAGTGACACTGGTGGCGGCGGCCAAGACCCGCTCCCCGGAACAGGTGCGGGCAGTGCTGGCGGCCGGCGTCACCGACATCGGTCACAACTACGTGCAGGAGGCCCAGGCCGGTATCGATAGCCTGGGCCGCGGGGCGGCCCGCTGGCACTTGATCGGCCACCTGCAGCGCAACAAGGTCAAGCGGGCGGTGCAACTTTTCGACATCATCGAGACCGTCGATTCCGTTCGCCTGGCCGATGCCCTGGAGGCTGCTTGTGCCGCTGCGGGACGGGTCATGCCGGTGCTGGTGGAAGTCAACAGCGCCGCCGAGCAACAGAAAAGCGGCGTATGGCCCGACCAGGCCGAAGCGCTGGTGCACCACCTGGCCGGCCTCGAGCACCTGCGGGTGGAAGGCCTGATGACCATGGGCCTGTTCGACCCCGACGGCGAGGCCTGCCGGCCCTGCTTCCGGCTGGTGCGCCGGCTGTTCGACGAGCTGTCCCGGGCGTCCATCGACGGCGTGAACATGCGCTGGTTGTCCATGGGCATGAGTTCCAGCTGGCGGGTGGCCGTGGAGGAAGGTGCCAACATGGTTCGCATCGGCACCGCCCTGTTCGGCCCGAGGGCGGGGTGAGCACGCCGGCGGGCAGCATGCGCCCGGCCCTGCCGGCGCGAACGTTCTGGTGCTTGTGGGTGGGGGGGGCGCTGGCCTGGGTGCTGGCCCTGGCCCTGGCCTCGCCGGTGGACCTGCCGCTGGCACGGGCCTGCTACCAGCCCCGGGGACTGCTGGCGCGGCTGGTGGCACGCTGGGGCGAGGTGCCGGCCTGGTGCCTGGTGGCGCTGGCCCTGGTGGTGCTGGGCGGGCGACGGCGGACGAACCTGCACCGCTGGGTGCCGTTGGCGGGGGCGTTGCTCCTGCTGGCCGTGCTGGAACCGCTGCTCATCACCCAGACCCTGAAGCAGTTATGGGGCCGGGTGCGATTCCGCAACCTGGCCGGTGACCCCGTCGGCTACACTCCTTTCTACCTGCCGGCCGGGCCGGGGGCCGGGGAATCGTTTCCTTCCGGACACGTGGCCATGGCCTGGGTGAGCGCCGTCCTGGCCTTCTGGAGCAGCCGCGTGGCCAGGTGGCCGGCAGTGTTGCTGGCATGGCTGCTGGTGCTCGGCTACGGCACGCTGGTTGCCCTGGGGCGCATGCAGGCCGGGGCCCACTACCTGACCGACTGCCTCTTCTCTGCCGGCCTGTGCCTGCTGCTGGGCGCCTGGCTGGTGCGCCGCTTCACAGCTGCCCGCTGGCCACGCGCTGGCCCAGCACCTTGAGCATGTCGGCGGTCATGCCGGCCAGGTCGTAGCGGGGCTGCCAGCCCCACTGGCGACGGGCGGCCGAGTCGTCCAGGCTGTTGGGCCAGGAATCGGCGATGGCCTGGCGGACGGGATCCACCTGGTACTCGATGGTGAAGTCTGGCAGGTGTTGCTTGATCTGCGCGGCCAGTTCGGCGGGGGTGAAGCTCATGGCGGTGACGTTGAAGGCATTGCGGTGTTGCAGGCGGGCCGGGTCGGCCTCCATGACCTCGACGGCCGCCCGCAGGGCGTCGGGCATGTACATCATGTCCAGGCGGGTATCGGGTTCCAGGTAACAGGTGTAGTGACGTTTCTTCACCGCCTGGTAGAAGATATCCACGGCATAATCGGTAGTGCCGCCGCCGGGCGGGGCCACGTTGGAGATCAGCCCCGGGAAACGCACTCCGCGGGTGTCGACACCGTACTTGCTGTGGTAGTAATCGCAGAGCAGCTCACCGCTGACCTTGGTGATGCCGTACATGGTGGTGGGCCGCTGGATGGTGTCCTGGGGAGTCGAGTCGCGGGGCGTCTGCGGGCCGAAGGCACCGATGGAACTGGGCACGAACACGGCGCAGCCCTGGCGGCGGGCCACTTCCAGCACGTTGAGCAAACCGCCGATGTTGACCTGCCAGGCTCGCTGGGGCTGGGCCTCGGCCACGGCGCTTAGCAATGCCGCCAGGTGGTAGACGGTGTCGATGCCCTGATCGCCGACCACCCGTTCCAGTTCCTTGACTTGCAGGCAATCCAGGCGCACGAAGGGCCCGTTGCGGGGGCGCAGGCGGTGGCTTTCCTGGCGCAGGTCGGAAGCCACGACGTTTTCCGCGCCGTAACGCTGGCGCAATTCACTGGTGAGCTCGGTGCCGATCTGGCCCAGCGCTCCGGTTATCAGTATTCGCTCCACGCCACCGTCACCTCGGCCCGGTGACCGGGCCGGTGCCCTGACCGGCCGTTCAGTCTTCCTTCAGGTACTTGAACGACAGCTTGACCCGGGCCCGGTAAGCCGCCACCTTGCCATTGTCCATCTTCAAGTCGAGCTCGGCCACCTCGGCCACGCGGATGTCCTTGAGGCTCTTGGAGGCCGTCTCCACCGCGTTGCGGGCGGCTTCTTCCCAGGAATTGGGGCTGGTACCTACCAGCTCGATGATCTTGTAGACGCTTTCCGGCATGGTTTCCTCCTTGTCGCTCTGTTCCGGGGCAGGATTCCAGAGGCGGACTTGGATGTCAACCCGAATTGGCTCGAGGTGCTTGACAGTGTCTCCGGCGGCTGTCACCTTTTCCCCATGACCGGACGTCGTGGCAACAAGATTCCGCCGGTGCCCGCCCGCCGGTCGACCGATCGCCGCTCCCGGCAGATCCCGCCCGGACGGCGCTCGCTGACCGGGGTGACCGTGCGCCTGCTGGAGCTGGGACTGCAGCTGCGCCGGGCCCGGGCCCTGGAAGAGACCCTGCAGGCGGTGACTCGCATCGCCGTGGAGCTCACCCGCTCGGCCCAGGGCACCCTGCGCCTGCTCGACGAGAGCGGCAAGCGCCTGCTCACCAGCGCCCGCCACGGACCATCGGTGCACCGGCGCGGGGCGCCGCCCTTCCGTTACGGGGAGGGCTTCATCGGTTGGGTGGTGGCCCACCAGCGGCCGGCCTACACAAATCATCCCGGCAGCGATCCCCGCTTCGTCACCCGCCCCGGCCAGGTGTGGACTCCCGGGGCGGTCATGGCCGTACCCTTGCTCGGTGGCAGCGATTGCATCGGTGTGCTCAGCGTCTCCCGGCGGCAGCGGCGGTCTTATGGCCCGCTGGATCTGAACCTGCTCAAGCTGGTGGGCCAGCTCAGCGAGCCGCAGCTGGAGATTGCCCGCCTGAAGCGCCTGGGCGAAAGCGATCCCTTGACGCTGCTGCACAACCGCCGCCACCTGGACCAGCGCCTGCCGCTGGAGATTCAACGGGCGCGCCGTCGCCGCAAGCCGCTGGCGTTGGCCATGCTGGATATCGATCACTTCAAGCGCGTCAACGACAACCACGGACACGACGTGGGCGACGAGGTGCTGTGCGAGTTCGCCGACAGGTTACGGCGCTGCTCGCGTGCCGGCGATGTCCTGGTGCGCTGGGGCGGCGAAGAGTTCGTGGCCGTGTTTCTGGACAGTGACCTGGAACAGGCCCGGCAGATCGCCGGGCGCATCCTCGCGGCCGTGGGCCAGGTGCCCTTTGCCAGCTCGGCGGGAATGCTGTCGCTGACCACCAGTGCCGGCCTGGCTGAATTGAGCGACGGCGATGACGCCGCCCGCCTGCTGCACCGGGCCGACCAGGCGCTATACCGGGCCAAGAACAGGGGGCGTAACCGGGTGGTGGTGGCCAGGTGAGGGCCGGGCCCGCGCTGCTTGTCGATTGCATGCCGGGCCGCGGTATGCTATCGGAGTGACAAGGACTACGGTAGTGGAATACAGCATTCACGAAGATACCCAGCGCGTCCTGGTGGTGGACGACGAGAAAGTGATCCGGGAGATCCTCTCCGATTTTCTCTCCATGGAAGGCTATGTGGTACGCACCGTGGAGAACGGCTTCGAAGCCCTGCAGGAGCTGCAGCAGCGTTCCTACAACCTGGTTATCACCGATCTCAAGATGCCCCGCATGGGGGGGCTGGAGCTGCTGGAGCAGATCAACGACAAGCGCCTGGGCGTGTTGACGGTGATCATGACCGGCTTCGGCACGGTGGAGACGGCCATCGAGGCCATGAAGAAGGGGGCCTACGATTACATCCTCAAGCCCTTCAAGGTCGAGGAAGTCATCCACATCGTCCAGCGGGGGCTGGAAAAACAGCGCCTGCAGCAGGAAAACATCCAGCTGCGCGAGGCGTTGTCCATCTACACCATGTCCGAGGCTCTTACCCGCACCCTGTCGCTGGACCGGGTGCTGGAGATCATCGTCGACACCACCCTGAAGGAGCTGCGAGCCGACGTGGCCAGCCTGCTGCTGCTCGATCAGCAGGCCAAGAAATTCGAGGTGCGCCTGCGCCGCAGCCAGCTCGACAGCGACCAGGAGCAGGAAACCTACAACGTGGTGGAGATCCTGGAGCACTACCGCGAAGATCGGCCCGTGCTCTACCACGGGGCCCGGGCCCGGCGTTTCTTCGAAAGCCTGCCCGGCGGCCTGCAGTTGACCTCCTTCATCAGCGTACCCTTGAAGGTGCGGCTGAAGATCGTGGGCATGCTCAACATCTGCTCCTTCACCGCCGGGCGCAAGTTTTCCGAGGGGCAGCGCAAGATGCTCAGCGTGCTGGCCGACCGGGCCTCTTCGGCCATCGATAACGCCCGCCTGTTCGAGAACCTGCAAAGCACCTTCAGCCAGACCATCCAGGGGTTCGCCCGGGCCATGGAGGCCAACGACAAGTACACCCACGGCCATTCCGACCGGGTGGCCCAGTACTCGCGCATAATCGCCGAGGGGTTGGGATTGTCGCCGGAACACGTCCAGCGGGTGTACACGGCGGCGCTGATGCACGACATCGGCAAGATCGGCATTCCCCTGGACGCCTTGAAGAAGCCGCAGAAGCTTACCCGCGAGGAATACGAGATCTTCAAGGAGCATCCCGACAAGGGCCGGCGCATCCTCGAGCCCATCGAGTTCCTCAAGGACATCGTGCCGGCGGTCTACCACCACCACGAGCAGTACGACGGCAGCGGCTACCCGCTGGGGTTGAAAGGCGAGGAGATTCCCCTCGAAGCCCGCATATTGGCCGTGGCCGACACCTACGACGCCATGACCAGCGACCGGCCCTACCGCGCGGCCCTGTCCCACGAGATTGCCGTGGCCGAGCTGCGCCGTTGCGCCGGCAGCCAGTTCGATCCGCGCATCGTGGCGGTGTTCATCATCGAGATGGAACGCCGCCGCGAGCACCAGCAGGCCCACGCCCAGGCCGCCGCCGTTGCCGAAACCGCGGAAGCGGGCGCGGTCGGAACGGCGGGCAAGGGCGAAAGCGGCTGACCCGCGCCCTCAACGAGACGCCGTCGACCGCCGGCGCAACAGCAACCAGACCAACAGGGCAACCAGGCAGGCCAGGAGCACGGCGGCGGCGGTTTCCAGCGGCGGACCGGGCGGCGCCAGGGGACTTTTTTGGCAGTGGCGGCGTTAGATGTTATCGTTGCCATTCGTGGAAGCCCTGCCTCGAAAATTCGGTCGCTACCAGCTGCTGGAACTGCTGGCCACCGGCGGCATGGCTTACGTTTACCGGGCCCGGCTGGAAGTCCCCGGCGGGGTGGAGAAGGAGCTGGTCATCAAGCAGGTGCTGCCGCACCTGGTCCGTAACCGCGACTTCATAGACATGTTCATCGACGAGGCCCGCATCACCCTGCCGCTGAGCCACGGCAACATCGTCCAGGTGTACGAGTTCGGCCAGGTGGAGCAGGACTACTACCTGGCCATGGAGTACGTGCGCGGGCGCAACCTGGAGACGGTGCTCGGCCGCCTGCAGGAAAGGCAGGAGGGCATGCCCGTGGAGCTGGCCATGTTCATCGCCGCCGAGGTGGCCCGGGGGCTGGACTACGCCCACCGCTTTCGCGATCCCCAGGATCGGCACCAGGGCATCATTCACCGGGACGTCTCGCCCCAGAACATCCTGGTGGGATTCCAGGGCGAGGTTAAGCTGACCGATTTCGGCATCGCCAAGGCTCGCAGCCGCATCCACTCCACCGCCCAGGGGGTGATCCGCGGCAAGGCCTGCTACCTGTCTCCCGAGCAGGCCGAGTGCCGCGAGCTGGATCCCCGCTCCGACCTGTTCAGCCTGGGCATCGTGCTCTACGAGATGCTCACCGGCAAACGTCCCTTCGAGGGGGACAACGAGGTAGCCACCCTGGACAACATCCGCCGGGCCCGACCCCGGGCTCCCTCGGTGGAGCGGCCGGGGTTGCTGCCCCAGGTCGACGGGGTGGTGCTCAAGGCCCTGAGCCGGGAGCCGGAAAGACGCTACGACAGCGCCGCGGCCATGCTCTCGGCCCTGGTGCGGGCCCTGCACGTACAGGCCCCCGAGTTCAACGCCGCGCACCTGGCCGAGTGGATGCGCCAGCGCTTCTCCCAGGAGATCAGCCAGGAGATCGTTTCCCGCTCGACCTCGGAAAAGCTGCGCCGGCGCCTGGCCAGCGAGGGACATGCCCCCGATGGCATGGCCACCTCCGAGATGCTCAACATGGCCACGCTGGAGATACGTTCCAGCGAGCGCGGCGGATCCCCTCCCCCCCGCCGGAGGCGCTTGCCTGGTTTGCTGCTGGCACTGGTGCTGGTTGCCGTCGCCGGCGCTTACCTGCTGGGACGGCCGGGGTTGTTTTCCGGGTCCGCCGCCGGTGACGCCGGGGTGACCGCCACCGATGCCGGCGCTGCCCCGGAGCCGGCCCGGGTGGGGGAGCCCGTGCCTGTCGCCGGCGACGCCGGGCCGGGCGATGGCACGGCCGGCGGACCGGCCGACGAAACGGCCCGGTACGGAGCCGAACACCGGGTGCGGCAGCGTTACGGATTCCTGGATATCAACAGCCGTCCCTGGTCCCGGGTGTGGCTGGATGGCAAGCGGGTTCCCGGTGAAACGCCCATCTTCAAGCTGCGCGTACGCGCCGGCCAGCACCGGTTGCGTTTTTTCAATCCCAAGCTTAACATCGAGAAAACCAGGACGGTGAAGGTTCCGGCCGACGAGACGATCCCGGTCATCGTGGACCTTACCGCGCAGTAGCAACCAGGAGGCGGAGGATTCATGGTTCGCACAGCGGGATGGCGGCAATGGGTGGTGTTGCTGGCGTTGTCGCTGGCAGCCTGCAGCGGGTCTGGCAGCAGCGGCGATTCCGGGGTGACGGATGGCGAGGATGGGGCCGATGTGGATCCCTGCACCGCCGCCCTGCCGCAATGGCAGCAGATCTGGTCCAGCCAGCAGGAACACAGCGGCCTGGAGGGACGTACTCCCGAGATCAATGTCATGGATATCTGGGGTGCCGGGCCCGACGACATCTACGCCGTGGGATTCGCCGGTCACATCCTTCACTACGACGGTTCTTCCTGGACGGAGATGGAATCGGGCACCGAGGAGAACCTGGAAGGGGTCTGGGGATACGTACTGCACGACGAGCAGGGGGTGGAGACGCGCCGCGAGATCTTCGCCGTGGGCCAGGAGGGCACCATCCTGCGCTACGACGGTACCGCCTGGCAGCCACAGCGGGTGATCAACGATCCCGACGCGGCCAACCCCAATCCCCAGCCGGTCACCGACAACTTCCATGACGTCTGGGGAGTGCCCGCCGCCGGTGCCGATCCCCAGCAGCAGCCCACCGTCATCGCGGTGGGCGGCGAGGGGCTGATAGTTCGCTGGGAAGAGGCCCTGGGAGAGTTCCGCGAGATGCGCTACCGCGAGGATTACACCTATCCCTGCGACGGCGGCAGCGGCGGCACCTGCACCCGCACCAGCTACCTGCGCTTCACCCCCGAACGCCTGGGCGGGGTGTTCGGCACCGCCAGGGATTTCTTCGTGGCCGTGGGCAACAACGGCACCATCCTGGAGTACGACGGCAACTCCTGGAGCCGCTACAGTCTGCCCCCGGAGCTGCACGACAAGCACCTGAACGGAGTCTGGGGACGGGGTGCCTTCGAGATCTTCGCCGTGGGCCTGGAGGGGCTCATCCTGCGCCGCAATTCCGGTGGCAACTGGGAGCGGCTGGATGGCCTGGCCCTGGCTGCCGGTGGTTACGTGGACATCGACAAGATCTACCTGCGCGGACTGTGGGGATTCTACCAGTCCAAGTGCGGCCCGGTGCCCGACGGGGGCAGCGATCCGCAGGACACCTCCTGGGCCGTCTTCGTGGGGTGGGACAGCAAGCTGTACCTGTTTCACGATCGCCTCGTCTGTCCCTTCGGAGACCTGCCCGTGGAACGGCTGGAAAACGTCTGGGGTACCGCCCCGCGCAACGAAGACGAACGCACCCTGCCCGACGGCGGCATCGTCTGCGACCCGGTGGAGGTGTTCATCAGCGGCGTCAACGGCACCATCCTCAGGTTATCGAACCCCCAGGGACAGTAGGCCGGAGCACACGTTCCCGCGGGAAGGGACAGGCCCGGCCTGAAGGTTGCCACCTGCGGGCTTTTCTCTCCTCCCAAATACATGGGGACAGGCACAGCGTTTTGGGCCCACTGCTTTGGCTCAACACCTAATGTTTTTCTATGGGTGTTGGTGTGTCCATGCTTAAGAAATATGAATACATGTGATACAATACATACTCAGGAGGTGCGTCATGAAGGCGAAAGTTGCCGAGAGGGGGCAAGTCACGATTCCCAAGGCGTTGAGAACAAGGTTGGGCATCAAGCCGGGGACGATTCTTGAATTCAGCGAGGAGGAAGGACATTTGGTTGCCCGCAAGGCCGACCGACGCGACCGTATCGACGAGGTGTACGGTTCTCTGGGAAACGGAAGGGTCACGAATGAGATAATGGTTGAGCTGAGGGGAGAGCCGTGATTACCGCGGTGGACACTAACATACTTATCGATATCCTCGAACCCGATCCGATTCATGGCCCGGCTTCCCGGGAAATGTTGCGCACCTGCCTGCGCGAGGGTGCGCTGGTGGCCTGTGAAGTCGTCTGGGCCGAGGTAGCAACCGTGTACGCACATCGCCAGCGGGAGTTGCTCTCGGCGCTGGACAAGTTGGAGATCGGCTTTTCGGCCATGAGTCGGGAAGCCGCGCTGTTGGCCGCCCATGCCTGGCATGCCTGGCGCGGTGCCGGTGGGCGCCGGGAACGCATCGTTGCCGATTTCCTGATCGGAGCCCACGCCCGGTTGCAGTGTGATCGCCTGCTTAGCCGCGATCGCGGCTTCTACCGGGGATACTTCAACGGCCTGGAGTTACTCTCTCCTTGAAGGAGAAATACCCAGAACCACGCGACAACACGCGGGAAACACGCAGAAACGCGCGGGGACAGGCCCGCGGCTATTGTAGCCGTAACCACTTGGAAAGACAGAAGAATGCGCAAGGAACATGCGGGGACAGGCCCGGCCTGAAGTGTTGCCACCTGCGGGCTTTTCTCTCCTCCCCAGATGCGCTACATTTCTTTCCCTGACGACGGCATGAACAACCTGCCCGGCAGGAGGCGAGATGGCACTGAAAACCGAGGCGATCGGCAAGCAGCTGGGTCCGGTGGAACGCGAGTACACCTGGAAGGATGTCGTGCTCTACGCCCTGGGAGTGGGCGCCGGCTTCGACGAGCTGCACTACGTCTACGAAAACCAGCTCAAGGTGATTCCCACCTTCTCCATCGCCGGAGTGATCGAGTTTCTGGCCCTGGCCACCATGGAGTCGGGAGCGGATCTGTCCGGCATCCTGCACGGCGAGCAGGAGATCATCTTCCACCAGGCCATTCCCACCGAGGGCAAGCTGGAGACTCGCGGTGCCATCACCCGCATGTATGACCGTGGCAAGCTCAAGGGTGCGCTGGTGGTGGCCGAGGCCGATACCTACCACTCCAACGGCCGGAAGCTGTTTACCAACGTCTTCACCTTGTTTTGCCGCAAGGACGGCGGCTTCGGCGGCGAGCCCCCGCCGGCGAGCGATTTCGTCCAGCCCGAACGAGAGCCGGACTTCAACGAGCCGGCCCGACCTGCCGCCGGCCAGCCCCTGCTGTACCGCCTCTCGGGAGACCTGTTCGTTCTGCACGTCGATCCCGAGGTGGCCCAGGCCATGGGTTTCGAACGTCCCATCATGCACGGCCTGTGCACCTACGGCTACGCCTGCCGGGCCTGCATCAAGCATCTCATCCCCGGCCAGCCCGAGCGGGTGTCGCGCTTCAAGGCGCGCTTTTCCCGTCCCCTGTACCCGGGCGATCCCATCCGCACCGAGATCTGGAAAGAAGCCGAGGGCCGGGCGTTGTTCCGGGTGGTAAACGACAGGACCGGCGAGGTGGTGCTCGACCGCGGCGAAATCGAGTGGCTGGACGACGCCGGCCTGGAACGGAGAAAGCATGCCGACGACATCCGCTTCGACGGTCGGGTGGCGGTGGTGACGGGAGGCGGGGGGGGGCTGGGGCGCAGCTATGCCCTGGAGCTGGCGCGGCGGGGAGCGAAGGTATTGGTGGCGGACTACGGGGGCAGCGCGGACGGGCGGGGAGAGGGTTCGCGTGGTCCCGCGGAGGAGGTGGTGGCGGAGATCGAGGCGGGAGGGGGCGAGGCCTTGGCCTGCTGGGCGGACGTGTCGCGGCGGGAGGGGGCGCGGCAGGTGATCGAGGCGGCGCGGGAGAAGTGGGGGCGTGTGGACGTGGTGATCCACAACGCGGGGATCTTGCGGGACCGGACGCTGGTGAAGATGAGCGACGAGGAGTGGGAGGCGGTGCAGCGGGTGCACCTGTGGGGTGGCTACTGGGTGATACGCGAGGCA
>Ga0190359_1000649_pt1 | contig 23076 bp, 16 predicted proteins | sample 48721823_MG_FD_161269 | JGI IMG/M metagenome (GOLD analysis project Ga0190359, IMG submission 161269) | Hydrothermal vent microbial mat bacterial communities from Southern Trench, Guaymas Basin, Mexico - 4872-18-2-3_MG | ecosystem: Environmental > Aquatic > Marine > Hydrothermal vents >... | reverse complement strand
CACGATGCCGTTGAGGTTGTTCACCAGCGTGCGCATCTCCGCCGACACCACCCGCACGTTTTCCAGGATCTCGGCGTAGCGACCCCGGGTGCCGGCCGAGATGCCGGCCACGTCGTCGAGGATGCGCTCTATCTTGTAGCGGCCGCGGTCGAAGGTATCGTTCACCTGGGCGGTGAGCTTGGCCACGTTGTCGGCGATGTCGCGCATGCGGGTGATCACCCCGCCCAGTGAATCCTCGCGGTCGAAGCGGCCGATGGTTTCGCGCAACGACTGGGTGACACCCTTGATGTCCTTGGTGACCCCGTCGAGGGTGCGGAAGATCTCTGAGAAATCCTTCTCCTCGTAGACGATCTTGATGGTGCCCTCGTCCCCGAGCGGGTGGGCGGTGTCGCGGCCGGGGCTGAGATCGATGATCTTGTCTCCCAGCAGCGATTCCGACACCTTGGCCAGGGTGGCGTCGCGGTACAGCGGCACGTCGTCGCGGATGCGCAGGTTGAGCCGGGCCCGGCCGCCGACGAGATCGATGCTCTCGATGTAGCCGACGTCGATGCCGGCCATCACCACCCGGGAACGCTTGGCCACCCCCAGGACGTTATCCAGCAGGGCATGTACCCGGTAGGTGCCGCCTCCACCCAGCGCCCCCTGTTCCACGGTGCGCAGGGCCATCACCGTGGCGACGATCACCACCAGGGTTAGCAGTCCGACCTTCAGGGGGGTGAAAAATTTCTTCATCTCCTGGTGCCATCCTCCGGGTCACCATCCTACGATGCCTGGGACCGATCGGCAACTTTATGCCAGCCGCTGACCCGCCCCAGCCAGGCGGCCAGGTCATCGAACAGGCTGTAGACCACCGGCACCACCACCAGGGTCAGCAGGGTCGATACCAGCAGGCCGCCGATGACGGCCACCGCCATGGGTGCCCGCATCTCCGAGCCGGTACCGCGGCTCAGCGCGATGGGCAGCATGCCGAAGATCATGGCCGCGGTGGTCATGAGGATGGGCCGCAGCCTGGTGGGGCCGGCCCGGAGCAGCGCCGCGGTGCGTTCCAGCCCGTCACGCCGGCGCAGGGTGTTGGTGTAGTCCACCAGCAGAATGGCGTTCTTGGTGACCAGCCCCATGAGCATGATGATGCCGATCATGGCGATGATGGACAGGAACTCCCCGGCCAACAGCAACGCTCCCAGCGCACCCACCACCGACAGCGGCAACGAGATCATGATGGTCAAGGGGTGCAGGAAGGACTCGAACTGGGCCGCCAGGACCATGTAGATCATCATCACCGCCAACAGCAGTGAAAACAGCAGGTTGCTCATGCTCTCGCGGGCGATCTTGGCCCTGCCCTCGAAGCCGGTCTGCATGCCGGCGGGTACGATCCGCCGGGCCAGCTCGCTCACCCGCTCCATGGCCGGCCCCAGGGGTACTCCCTCCTTGAGGTTGGCCAGCACGGTGATCTGCCGCTGCCGGGACTGCCGGTCGATCTCCACCGGGCCCGAGGCCGGCCTGATGCGGGCCAGGTTGGCCAGGCTCACCGGCCGCCCTCCCCGGGGCGGACGCACCTGCAGGCGGCCGATCTGGTCGGCCCGCAGCCGGGCCCGGGGCTCCAGCCTCACCCTGATGGAATAGTCCTCTCCTCCCTGGCGGAACTTGGAGGCCTCCACGCCGCCCACCAGGGCATAGACCACCTGTCCCAGCAGCGCGGTGGGTACTCCCAGGGCAGCGGCCCGTTCGCGGTCGATCTCCACCTGCACCTCGGGCTTGCCCGTCTCCCAGGTGGTGTCCACATCGACGAAACCCGGCTCGCGCGCCAGCGCCCCGGCCAGGCGTGCGCTCACCCGCGCCAGTTCCGCCAGATCGTCGCCACGCACGTTGAACTGGAGCTGCGCCGAGCGCAGCCCGGACTCGCCTCCGAACATGGGCACTTCTTCCACCGACACCTGGGCCCCGGTGAAACCGGCCAACTCGTCGCGCAGCAGGTCCATGGCGGCCATCTGGCTGATGAGCCGCTGGTCCTTGGGATGCAGCTTCACGAAGATCTTGGCCAGGTTCTGCTTGTGCTGGGCGTCGGCGCCCACCTGGGTGATGGTACCGGCGACGAAGTCGCGGTGGCGGCGCACCCGTGCGGCCACCTCTTCGGCGAGCCGCTCGGTGTGTGCCAGGTTGGTGCCCAGCGGTGTTTTGACCACCACGTTGAGCCGGGAGCGGTCGAAGGCGGGCAGAAAGGAGGTGGGCAGCAGCCGCGCGGCGAACAACGCCGCCACGAAGGCCGCCAGGGCCACCAGCACGGTGGCCAGGCGGTGACGCAGCGACCAGCCGATGAGCCGGCGGTAGGCGGCGTCGACGGCCCCCAGCAACCTCTCCAGCGTCCGGTAGAAGCGGTTGTCCCCGGCCGGGCGCAGGAAGCGCGAAGACAGCATGGGGGTGAGGGTGAAGGACACGAACAGCGAGATCAGCACCGCCACCGCCACCGTGACCCCGAACTCGTAGAAGAAGCGGCCGATCATGCCCTTGGTGAAGGCCACGGGGATGAACACGGCCACGATGGACATGGTGGTGGCCATGACCGCCAGGCCGATCTCGGCGGTACCGCGGCCGGCGGCCTGGCGCGGCGCGGCTCCGCGCTCCTGGTGGCGGAAGATGTTTTCGATGACCACGATGGCGTCGTCGATCAGCAGCCCCACCGACAGCGACAGCGCCAGCATGGTCATGGTGTTGAAGGTGAACCCCAGCAGGTTGATGAACACGAAGGTGCCGATGATGGAGGTGGGGATGGCCAGGGCGGCGATCAGCGTCGAGCGCAGGTTGCGCAGGAACAGAAACACTATCACCACCGCCAGCAGGGCCCCGAACCACAGGTCGAACTGGACGTGCTCGATGGAGGCCTTGGTGAACACGCTCTCGTCTATGGCCACGAAGGTTCGCCAGCCCCGGGGGAAACCCTGCTGCAGCTCGGCCAGCCGGGCCTTGACGGCATCGGCCACGGCCACGGCGTTGGTGCCGGACTGCTTGCGCACCACCAGGATCACCGAGTTCTCCCCCGACAACCTGGCCGCAGAGCGCCTTTCCGCGAACCCGTCCTCCACCCGGGCCACGTCGCCGATGCGCACCGCCCGGCCGGCCATCTCCATTATCTTGAGCCCGCGGATCTCGGCCAGGTTCTCGAAGCGCCCCTTCACCTTGACCGCGAACTCGGTGGAGCCGGCATTCAGGCGACCACCGGGAAAGTCGATGTTGTTGCCGGCCAGGGCCCCGATCACCTCCTGCACCGTCAACCCCATCGCCTGCAGGCGACCGGGATCCACCCACACCTTGATCTCCCGCTCCTGCCCGCCGACGATGTCGATGTTGCCCACGCCCGGGACCGCCTGCAGCGGCTCCTTGACCCGGCGCCGGGCGAAGCGGGTCACCCGGCCGATGTCGCCCGGGCCGGCCACCGCGATCTGCAGGATGGGAATGGCGCCGAGGTCGAGTTTCTGCACCTTGGGAGTCTCCACGTCCCGGGGCAGTTGCCCCACCACCAGCGAAACCTTGTCACGGACGTCCTGCACCGCCCGATCCACCCTCACCTCCAGCTCGAACTCGACGATGATCTGGGAGACGTTCTCCACGTTGATGGAACGCAGGGTGCGCACCCCGCTGATGGTGGCCAGGGAATCCTCCAGCTTCTTGGAGACTTCTCTCTCCACCGTCTCCGGGTCGGCTCCCGGGTAGATGGTGAGCACGGTGACCAGGGGGAATTCCACGTTGGGCATGTCGTCCAGGCCGATGCGCCCGTAGGACACCAGCCCGAACACCACCAGGGCGGCGATGACCATGGTGGCGAACACCGGCCGGCGGATGGATACCTCGGAAAGAAACATTGCTGCCGCTCCCGTTCAATTCCGGCCGGCGGCGGCAACGGCCTGGCCCGGCCGCAAGCGGTCGAGCGCGCTGGTTATCACCCGGGCGCCGGGTTGCGGGCCCTCGAGCACCAGCACCCGGTCGCCGGAGGTCTCGCCCAGTTTCACCTCCACGCGCCGGGCCCGGCCGTCTTCCAGCAGGTAGAGGAAGTCTTTCCCGCCCTCGCGCAGCACCGCCCGCAGCGGCGCCAGCAAGGCCTGCTCCAGTTCGCGCCGCACCAGCCGCACCCGGCAGAAGGCCCCGGCCTTGATGCGCGCACCGGGATTGTCCAGTTCCAGGCGAACCTCGAAGGTCTGGCTGCCGGGTTCGAGCCGGGGCGAGACGAAGCTCACCCGGGCCGGGCCGGAGTAGTCGGCCGAATCGATGTGCACCTCGGCACTGCGCCCCACGGCGACGAAGGGGGACTCGCTCTCGGGCAGGAAGGTCTGCACCACGAGAGTGGAGGAATCGACGATCTTCATGAGCATGGTGGGCGGCATGGCCGGGGCGTATTCACCGATCTCTTTCAGGATCATGGTGATCTCTCCCTGGTAGGGGGCACGCAGCTCGCTGTCGCGCAGCGCCTTTTCGGCCTGCTTGAGCCCGGCCTCGGCCATGGCCAGCTGGGCGGCGGCGCCGTCGTACTGGGCCTTGATCTTGTCGTAGTTGGCCCGGGGCACGGCCTTGTTGGCGAGCAGGCGGTCGAAGCGCTTCATCTGCGTCTCCAGCGAGGCGAAGCCCACCCGCGCCGCCGCCACCGCCGCCCGGGCCTGCTCCACGCCCAGCCGGAAGCCGACCTGGTCCAGCCGCAACAGGACCTGTCCCTTGTTCACCCGCTGGCCGCGCTCGACGAGGATCTGCTTGATCATGCCCGGCACGGGCAGGCTGAGCATGCTCTCGCGAACCGGCAACGCCGTTCCGCTGGCCTCGATGGCAGAGGTGAAGTGTTCTCCCTGCAGCAGCACGGTTTCCACCTCGAGCCGGTCTTGCCGGCCCTCGCTGTCGCCGCCGGTCCCGGCCCGGGCCGGCGCCACCGGCTCCTGCCGGCAGGACCATCCCGCCGCCATCACCACCAGGATCCCCATCGTCATCAATGACCTGTTCATGTCTGGCTCCTTTGCCCCTATTCTTCCGCCTGACCGCTGGCGTGCCGGAGCGCCGCCCGGGCCAGCAGATGCTGATAACGCGCCGATTCCAGCCGCATCTTGGCCTGGGTGAGCCGGCTCTGGGCATCGAGCACGTCGGTGGAAGTACTCTGCTGCACCTCGTAGCGCTGTCGCTCGAGCCGCAGCTGCTCCGCGGCCGCCTCCAGGGCCGTCCGGGCCACGGCGATCTGCTCGCGGGTCTGCCGCAGCTTCAGCCAGGCCGCCCGCACCTCCAGTTCTATGCCGCGGCGCAGCTGGCCCAATGCCGTCCGGGCCTGCTGCAACCTCACCCGGGCCTGTTCCAGGGCGTAGTAGCTGGCGCCCCACTCCCAGACGTTGAAATCCACCATCACCCCCACCGTCCAGGCCGGCGGTATCATCAGCGAACCCTCGTTGTGCTGGTACTGGCCCAGCAGCGTCACCCCGGGAATGAACCCCTGCCAGGAGGCCTTGACCCCGTGTTCGGCCTGGCGGATGCGCAGCTGCAGTTCCCGCATCTCGGGACGGGCGGCCAGCGCCCGGCCGACCACCTGGGCCAGCGGTGGCTCGGGAGAGTCGTCCCCCGGCGGCTGCTGCAAATCGATCTCGGTATCCACGGGCAAGTCCAGCAGCATGGCCAGCCGGGCCCGGCTCAGGCGCAGGCCGTGCCGGGCCGCGATGAGCTGGCTCTGCAGCTCGGCCAGGCGGGCCCGGGCCTGGAGCAGATCGTTCTTGCCGATGAGACCCACCTCGACGAAGTGGCCGGCCCGCTCCACGTGGGCGGCGACGGTGGCCTGCGCCTCCTGCAGGGCCGCCACCCCGGCTCGCGCCGTGAGCAGTTGCAGGCAGGCCTGACGCACCTGGTAGCCGAGCCGGCTGCGGGCACGGAGGCCGGCCACCTTGGCGATGTCGACGTCGAGTTCGGCCAGCTGGTAGGCCTGGTAGATGGCCCATAGCTGGCTGAGCGGCTGGGCCAGGCGCACCGAGACGGTGACGTCGTAGTTTTCCGAGGCGAACATGTCCGGCAGCGCCAGCATGCTCTGGCCGAAGCCGAGCAGGGCTCCGCTGAGCGCCTGGTCGACGCTATCACCCTGGGCCCGGGCCAGGTCGTCTATCTGCTGCAGCTGGTCGATGAGCCCGCTGTCCATGCCCCCGGCATCGAAGCCGGGCGGCTCGTTGAAGTACATGGCGCGCATCTCGAACTGCAGCGTGGGGCCGAAGCGGGCCCGGGCCTGCTTGCGCCCGGCCTCGGCCGCCTCCACACCCAGCCCGGCCAGGCGCATGGAGGGATTCTTCGCCAGGGCCACCTGCACCGCCTGCTCGACGGTGAGAACCACCTTTCCGGGCTCCGGGCCGGCACGGGCGGACCCGGCCAGCAGCAGCGTCGTCAGCAACAGGGCAACCCTTTCCATGCTCCATCACCTCCCCGGCCCCGCCAGGCCGCGAGTTGGCATTAGTCAACTCCCCTCAGCGTCTCTTGATGCCGCGCACCAGAAAGCCACACATTCTCTCCAGGCCCTCGAGGTCGTCTTCGGGAAACTCGCCGTCGAGTACCGTCTCGAAAAGCCCGCGCAACCCGGCGGCGAACATGCGGGCGGCCAGGTCGGGTCGCTCCACCTCGAACACTCCCTGGCGCAGCCCCTCGACGAGTATGCCCTCGATGATCTCGACGATGGCCTGCTTGAAGCGTTGCGCCTCCTGTTCGATCTCGGCGAACATGCTCATCCGTTCACCGCGGCTCATGCCCGGAAGGCGGGAAAGCTTGCGCATCTTCTCGAACACGAGCCGGGACAGCTCGAGCAGCTTCTGCTCCGGCCCAGCCGCGGCGGCCACCCGCCGCTCGATGGCCCCGAGCATCTCCCGGTGCTCCGCGACCACCACTTCGCGCAGCAGCTCGGACTTGGAAGGGAAGTAGTAGTACAGCGAGGGCACGGCCATGCCGGCGGCCCGGGCGATGTCGTCCAGGGTAACCTTGTGGGGACCGTACCTGTCGAACATCTCCCGCGCGACCGCCAGCAGGGCCGATTTCTTCTCTTCCTTGCTCCTGCCCATGACCTGCTTCCTTTTCGATATTTCAAACCTTCTTCACGAATATTCGAATATTCTTTACGGCCGTCAATGTCAACCAATTTCCGCGGCAGCGCCCCATCTCCCAGGTAACTACTTGTTTATGCTGAACATATGTTGGGGACAGGCCCGCGTATTTCGGGGACAGGCCCGCCACATCAAGGACACTTCAAGGTGGCCTCCACCTTTCCATGGGACTTGACATGAACGAGAAAAGATGCAAGTTGACCATATGGCTTTTATGGTCAATGAGTCATGCCGTGTATACCGGTTGAGAAGCATCGGCTTCAGCCATCGCCGGAAGATGCCGGTGTCAGCTCGAGAGGTGGACCGGCCTGCTGGCTGGTGCACTTCGCCGCCGAGTTGAAGAGGGTGACCCATGGCGAAACCGGCAGACAAGAAGAAACGCATTCTCAAGGCCGCGCGCGACCTGTTCGCCCGCTACGGCCTGCGCAAGTGCTCGATAGCCGACATCGCCCGGGCGGCGCGGGTGGGCAAGGGAACCATCTACCTGTACTTCGCCAGCAAGGAGGAGATGTTCGCCGCCGTGGTGGAACGCGAGGCCAGGATCCTCTTCGATCACATCGAGAGGGAAATAGCCACCATCGACGATCCGGCCGACAAGCTGCACCGCTACGTTCTCTCACGTTTCGACCATCTGCAGGAGCTGGGTAACCTGTTGGAGATTTCCAGGGAAGTCATCAATGAACTGGAGCCGCTCGTTGAACAGGCTCGCGGGCGTTTCATCAGCAAGGAGACGAACCTCGTCGAGCGGATAATAGAACAAGGCCGGCGCTCCGGGGCGTTTTCCGTCACCGACAGCCGGGTGGTGGCCGCGGTGATCGTGCTGGGCATCAAGGGACTGGAGTTCCCCATGGTACTGCAGCAGTTTCCGGGATTCCTCGACCGCGGTGGGATTGAGAGCATGGTGGAGGTACTGTTGAATGGGCTCAGGAGCAGGTAGTTTTTTTTCCAATTGCTGACCAAAATACCATTACGGTCAGCCGGACACGGAGGTTTGAAATGATGAAGAGAAACATGACCCGCAACACCATCACGCTGACTACGTTCATGGTGCTGGCCCTGGCGGCACCATGGGCCGACGCCGCCGACCCGGCAGCCTTGCTCAAGCAGATCGACGACGTCGAGTTCGCCCAGAAGGACATGGTGAGCACGGCAACAATGAAGCTCACGGATTCAGACGGCAAGCAGAAGGTGCGCAAGGCAAAGATCTGGCAGCTCGGCGACTCCAAGCGAATGTTCAAGTTCCTCGAGCCCGCCGATGTCAAGAACGTGGGCTTTCTGGACCTTGGCGAGGACGTCATGTACCTGTACATGCCGGCCTTCAAGAAGATCAGGCGCATCGCCGGCCACATCAAGAACGACACCTTCATGGGCACCGATTTCACCTACGACGACATGGGCTCGACCCGCCTGGCCGAAGACTACCGGCCCGTCAAGGCCAGCCAGGACGGTGACCACGACGTCCTGGAACTGGTTCCCAGGGATCCCGACGACAAGGAATACGGCAAGGTGATGGTCCACGCCCGCCGCAGCGATCACCACATCGTCAAGATGGAGTTCTACGACAAGGCCGGCAAGCTGTGGAAGGTGATGACCCGGGGAGACTACCGGCCGGTCGGCAAGTACCAGATTTCACACTTCATGGAGATGAAGGATCTCAAGAAGAAGCACTCCACCAGCATGACCATGGACGAGGTCTCCTGTGACACCGGCCTGAAAAAATCGTTCTTCTCGCAACGCCAGCTCAAGCGCCGGCGCTGAGGTGAGACCTAGCGGCAGCGGCTGCCCGGGCCGCAGCGGGATCGTCACCCGCCGGAGCGGGGCCGGGCTGCCGGTACCGGCTCTCATGGCCACCCGGGAGGGATGCGACGATTTCTTGCCGGTGGCAACTTTCTGAAAGGGAGGTAGACCGTGAAGGGACTGACCAGTGTGCTGCTCTGTGCCTGCCTGCTACTCGCCGCGGCGCCGGCCGGGGCCGATTCCAAGCTCGACATCGGCGGCTCGGTGGAGTCGAACTTCTTCACCGGGCTGGTTTACGGGGATCTCTACGACTTCCGCAACACCAACGTGTTGTTTCTCAAGTTCTCCGCCGAGTTGTCCGAATCACTGGCCGCCTACGGCGAGCTGAAGCTGAGAAACACCAACATGCCGGCTGTGGGCCGCAGCGCCGATCTGGTGGAGCGGTCGTCGGTGGAGCCTGTGGATCTCTTCATGGGCGAGGCCTACGTGGACCTGTTCGGTTTCCTGCTCGACGATCTCGACGTGCGCGTCGGCAAGCAGCGGATAAGCTGGGGCACCGCCGACGGCATCAACCCCACCGACAACTTGAACCCCTACGACTTCACCAATCCGCTTGACTTCGACGAGAAGATTCCCACCACCGCCATCAAGCTCACCTACTACCTGGGTGACGGCGAGTTCAATGCCATCTGCCTGCCCTACTTCACCCCCACCCTCCTGCCGGCCAGCATCCAGCTTCCCTTCGCGGCCTTCGAACCGCCCGCCGGGATTCAGCTGGGTCATATCGGCGACCGCGTCCGGACACCCGACTTCCAGGTGAAAAACCTGGCCGCGGCCGCCAAGTTGAAATACCGCCTGCTCGACTTCGACTGGTCGCTGAGCTACTTCCGCGGCCGCGACACCCTGCCGCTGCCGGTGGCGGTGGATCTCACCCCGGGACAGGACGGAACCCTCGATGCCGAGGTCACCCTGGCCTATCCCGAGATACAGGTGATCGGCCTCGACACCGCCGGGCAGTTGCTGGGCATCGGCGTCTGGGCCGAGGTGGCGGTGTTCTTCTCCGACGAGGTGAAGCTGGCCCCCACCCTGGCCGGCCAGCCGCTTCCGGGCGTCGAGCCGGTGCCGGTGCTGGATGGCGACCCGTGGGTCAAGGTGGTGGTGGGTGGCGACTACACCTTCAAGGGCGGCTACTACGTAAACCTGCAGTACCTGCACGGCTTCATCTTCGAGCGCGGCATGGACAACCTGCAGGACTACGTCATCGCCGCCTTCAAGAAGAAGATCCACAACGACGAAATCGAGTTCGTCCTCCAGGGAGGCATCGAGATACAGGATGCCGACCACATCGGCGGCATGGGAGGGCTGGAGATCAACTACAGCCCCGTCGACAACGTCAAGATCACCCTGGGGGGGCTCACCCTCAAGGGGCAGGAAGGAACCATGTTCGACTCCCTGCACAACCTCGACCAGGTATACCTGCGCTTCAAGGCCAGCTTCTGAACGGACCGCGGGCACACCAGCAAGGAGCATACCGTGCACAAGTTAGCTGCATTTACCGTTCGTTTCCGTTGGCCGCTGATGGCTGCCGCGGCACTATTGACCGCCCTGTCGCTGCTGGGCATCAGGCACCTGCAAATAGAAGTGGACATGGTCAAGTACCTGCCGCCCGACGATCCCGTTGTGAAGCTGTTCGACCACGTGGGCGACAAGTTCAAGGGCAACGTGCTGGCCCTGGTGGCGGTGGAGGCCGACGATGTCTTCACCCCGCGCGTCCTCAAGCGTATCCGTCGCCTGACCCGGGCCTTCAAGCTGGTGGACGGGGTGGTATCGGTGAACAGCCTCACCGATATCCTCGACATCCGCCAGGGCGAGGGTGGCGGGCTGGAGGTTGGCAAGCTGATCGACGCCAGGAACCTGCCCGAGGAGCCCGAGGCACTGGAGCGCCTGAAGAAGTACACCCTGGGCAAGGAGATGTATCGTGGAGTGCTGGTGTCGGAAGACGCTTCCGTGTGCCTGATCATGGCGCGGCTGGCCAATGACGCCGACCGTCTGTCCGTGGCCCGTGAACTCAGAAACATCGCTCTCGAGGAAAAGGGAGAAGAGAAATATTACTTCGGGGGCATGCCCTTCCAGATGGACACCATCGCGGACATCATGATGCGCGACATGAAGCACCTGATCCCGGCGGTGTCGCTGCTGGTGCTGCTCACCCTGTTCCTGGGCTTCAGGAGCCTGCGCGGAGTGCTGCTGCCGCTGGCGGTGGTTATCATGGCCTGCACCTGGACGCTGGGGCTGATGGGCGCCATCGGCATCCCGCTGACCATGCTCTCCGACCTGATGCCGGTGCTGCTCATCGCCGTGGGAACCGCCTATGCCATTCACGTCATCAACCGCTACGGCGAGGAGTCGGCCGGCACCGGCGATTGCCTCCAGGCCGCGCGCCGCACGGTAAGCGGCGTGGGCCTCGCCGTGATGATGGCGGGGCTGACCACGGCGATAGGATTCATATCCTTCTTCTCCTCCAGCCTGTCGCTCGTCCGCCAGTTCGGCCTGTTCACCGCCGTGGGGGTGTTCATCGCCCTGGTTCTCTCGCTCACCTTCGTCCCGGCCGTGCTGTCGCTGCTGCGGCACCGGGTACCCCGCCACATGAAGGACGCCAGCGAGCACGGAACGGCCAGCCGCTTCACCGACGCTTTCTTCGGGCTGGTGGTGGGTCACCGCCGGGTGGTGCTGGTGCTGGCCGTGCTGGTGGTGGGCGCGGCCGTGGCGGGACTGCCGCGTATCAGCCGCGAGGTGAACATGCTCGAGTACTTCGACCCCCGCGAAGACATAAGGATCACCGAGACCATGATGGAGAACAAGTTCGGCGGTTCGGTCCCCATCCAGGTGCAGATTCGCGGTGACATCAAGGACCCGGCGGTCCTGCGGGAAATGCTGCGGCTCGAGAAGTTCCTGCGCACCCTGCCCGTCATCAGCAACCCGCAGTCGGCTGCGGACCTGGTCGTAGAGCTCAACGACGTCATGAACGACCGGCGCACCATTCCCGACACCCGCCAGGGGGTGGAGAACCTGTGGCTGTTCATAGAGGGCCAGGACATCCTCGACCAGCTGATCGACAGCGAGGGCAAGGAGGCCATCGTCCAGGCCAACGTGAACAAGGTGGACACCGGACACATCCGCGAGCTCACGGCCAAGCTGCAGCGGTACCTGGAGACGGAGATGAACCTCGATCTGGTGGCGGTGGACACCGGCGGGCCCCTGCCCGCCGGTTTGGGCAACATCGTCGATTCGGTTCGTGTCGAGAACATGGCCGAGGCCATCGAGCGTGACGTCGCCTTCCGCGCCCCCGGGCACGCCGTCGACGGCCGCCGGCTGCGCGAGCTGCTGTCGCAGGCGGTCGCCTCCCGGCAATGGCCACTCGCCGGAACGCCGGCCGGGGAAATCGCCGGGCCCATCATGGACTACCTCACCGGCCCGGATGCCGATGTCGAGATATCCGCCGACCGGGCACGGGCGCTGGCGGCGGCGGTGGGAGAAAAGGCCGCGGCCGGACCGCTCAACATCCCCAACCTGGAGAAAATGGTGCGCGCCCACCTGCCCGCCGGGGCGGAAGAGGACGACCCCGAGGCCGCGGGCTACGCCGCCGAGGCCATCGAGGCGCGTATCGACCAGCTCGCCCGGCAGGCCCGCCTGGACGACCTGCGGCGGCGGATCACGACCCTGATTCCGCGGTCCGCGCTCGAGAACCGCTACTTCATCAAGGAACTGCAGGCCGACCTGTGGGCGGTGAACGACGGCCGAGCCTTCATCCCCCTGCAGAAGCTTGCCGGGGCAGCCGATCTCGAGAAGCTGGCGGTCAAGCCCGTGCACATCGAGGCCCGGCAAACGGGCATGCCGGCCATCTTCAGCAAGATCGACCGCGAGCTGGTGCTGAGCCAGGTCGAGAGCCTGCTGTTTTCGCTGGGCCTGGTGTTTCTGCTCATCGTCCTGCAGTTCCGCTCGCTCAAGGCCGGCCTGCTGGGCGTCGTGCCCATCGTGGTGACGGTGGCCACCGAGCTGGGAGTGATGGCCTATGCCGGTATCGCCCTGGACGCCTTCCTGGTGATGATCGCCGCCGTGGCGGTGGGCATCGGCATCGACTACACCATCCACGTCATGTCCCGCTACCGGGCGGAGACCGGCGCCGGGGTCGATCCGGAGCAGGCCATCGCCAACACCCTGCGATCATCGGGCCGGGCCATAATACTCAACGCCGCCACGGTCACCTTCGGCTTCCTGGTGTTCCTGGGCGGGTCGCTGGTACCGCTGAGGAATTTCGGCCTGCTGGTGGCCATCACCATGGTAGTGAGCGCCCTGGCCGCACTGACCCTGTTACCCGCCTTGATGCTGCTGGTCAAACTGCGCCTGCGCCCCGGAACCGCACCTTCGGGTGCTGAATCTGCGAAAACCCCTGCAGGAAGAAACGCCGGGGGATCTGGATGACCCCGGGATGACCCCGCACCGATCCCGGGAAGCCCTGTTCACGGTGCCCGTTCACGGTGCCGGGTGACAGGCCAGGGTGTACACCCCGGCTATCACCCTCATGCCCACGGTCTTGGGCAGGGAAGAACCGCTGGACTCCACCACCGCAGTCACCACGTACTTGGATTTGGCCATTCCTATAGTCAGGAGGAGAAACGACTATCAACCAAATCCGCCAGGCACTCTCACTTGTTCAACGCTGGCTTCTTGATATAATCCCGCTGACATTTTTCCGAAAGCGAGGTTGACATGGCCCCAAAATACCGTCCCGACGGCGTGGTGCCGGCCGTGGGGCTGGTCCAGGCACTGGTGGCCGGCGGCGTTGTGGGCGTGGTTGTCGGCTACGTGCTGGGATTCATCGGCCACAAGTGGATGAGCCTGATCATCCTCTGGCCACTGGGCATGGGTGGAGCCGCCGGTGTGGTGGTATCGTTCATCGTCAAGAAAACGGCCATCCGTAACACCGTGGCGGCCTTCCTGCTGGGGGCGCTGTCGGCGGCAACGGCCTACGCGGCCAGCCACCACGTGGCCTACCTGCTGGTCCGCAGCGAGTTTCGTGACCAGGTACAGAGTGAAGGGCTAGTCACCGACAGCGGTATGATCAAGCTGTCGGAAAAAGACGCCGACGATCTGTTTGACATCTTCCTGCGCAAGGAAACCGGCTCCGGAGGATTCTGGGGATTCATCAGGATGGAGGCCAAGCAGGGCAGCACGCTTTCCAACCACGGTGGCAAGGGAATCAACCTGGGGCAGACGGGAACCTGGATCCTGTTTGCGGTGGAGTTGCTGCTGGCCATGGTTGTCGGCGGCCTGATCCCGCGCGGCCAGGCCGCAAGACCGTTTTGCTCCCACTGCGGCCGGTGGTACCGGCCCGGGAAGGTCGTACCCCTGGGAGGAACGGACAAGGCCGAGGTGAAGAGGCTGCTTCAGGCAGACGACACCTCCGGCCTGGTGGCGGCCGTGGGCCTGCCCGCAGGACGTGTCACCCACTTGGTGCTCGAGTTGCACGACTGCCCTTCCTGCGACATGGCCGACAGCGCGGTCGAGGTGGCTTCCATAAGCTTCCAGAAGAAGGGCAAGCACTACGTGCGCCAGAGAAAGGCGCTGGGCCTGTACCTCCTGCCCCGCGCCGAGGCCCAGCTCGTTGCCCGCCAGGCTGAAAAGCTGGCCGCCTCACTGCCGACGTCGGAAGCCACCCCCTCCCCTGCCCAGCCTCCGCCGGACCGGTGAAATGTTCCTGGCGGGTATAGCGGGCCGGTTCCCGCTCCAACGAACCTGTTTGCCAATCCCGGGGGCGTGCTCATGAAACGAAACCTGTTATCGATGTTGCTTGCCCTGCTGGCAAGCGGCGACACCGCGGCGGCCGGGCTCAACTACGGGCCCTGGTTGCAGCATGCGGGCAGCGGCACCATGACGGTGATGTGGGAAGCCGACCAGGCCACCGGCTCTTTTTCCATCGCCTACGGCCTCACTCCCGCCTGCGAACTCGGCTCCTTGACTCCGACCCTCGACGAGCCCAATGGCTACCCGGTCTACAGCGTGCATCTGGGCGGCCTCTCCCCCGACACCATCTACCATTACTGTCTGCGCGACGGTGCCAGCGACTTGTTCAGCGCCACCTTCAAGACGGCCCCGGCATCGGCCGACCGGGAGTTTCGCTTCTACGTCGCCGGAGACAACCGCTCCAACCCGGGTATCTGGGAAGCGGTGACCAGCCGCATCCTCGCCGACGTCCAGCAATACCCGCAACACAACCAGACCTTTCTGGTCAACAGCGGCGACATCGCCGCGGACGGCTCCAGCCACTCGGACTGGGACCAGTACTTCCCCCCGGCCCGCCAGCTGCTGGCCCGCCTGCCGGCCTACGTAAGCTACGGCAACCACGAGGATCGCACCACCTCGGCTTCCGACGCCTTCATCTACGGCTACTTCGACAACCCGGCCGCCGAGTCCGGCTCCAGCGACGAGAAGTGGTTTGCGCTCGACTATGCCGGGGTACACGTGTCTTTCCTGGCCCTCTACGCCGATGCCGGCTTCACCTCCGGCTCGCAGTACGACTGGTTCGCTGCCGACCTCGCCGCGGCCGCCATCGACCCCGGCCACCACTGGCTGCTGGCTGCCATGCACTTCCTGCCCTGGTCCCTGGGAGAACACGGCGAGTCGGGTGCCGCCAATCAACGCACCTACCTGCACCCGCTCATGCGCGATGCCGGAGTGGTGGCCGCCTTCGGGGGCCATAACCACATCTACTGCCGCTATCTGCCCATCGAGGGCGTGAGCTACATCACCTCCGGCGGGGCCGGTGCCGGGCTGCACACGGGCAGCTACTCGGCCTGGTCGGGAGGTACCCTGGCGGCGAGCGCCGCCGCTTATCACTACCTGGTGGTGGACGTCACCCCGACGGTGCTGGCCATCCGGGCCCTCGATCTGGACGGCAACCGCATCGACTGGGTCACCTTCGGAAAAGATCCCGCCAACCTGCCGCCGCTGGCGGACGCCGGGCCCGACCGGCAGGGTTCCCTGGGTCAGGAAAGCACCCTCGACGGCACCGCCAGTGTCGATCCCGAGGGTGCCCAGTTGCAGTTCCGCTGGACGCAACTGTCCGGCCCGCAGCTGGGCCTTACCGGCGCCGACACCGCCCGGCCATCCTTCACCCCCGAGCTGTCCGGCAACTACTTGTTCGAGCTGCGGGTCTCCGACGGCAGTGTCTGGTCGGCTCCCGACTTTTGCCTGGTACAGGTCACCGCCGGTTCCCTCGCCTTCGAGCCGGTGGCCGACACCTACGTCGATGAAAGCAATCCCGACAGCAACTTCGGCTCGGCCGACACCCTGCTGGTGGACAACGACCCGGCCACCTACAAGACCTACCTGCGTTTTGCAGTCTCCGGCATCGAGGGCGAGGTGCTCTCCGCCCGGCTGGAGCTGTACTGCACCGACCCGGGTGACCCCGGCCAAATCGTGACCAGCTCGGATACATCCTGGTCCGAAGACGGTCCCACCTGGAACAACCCGCTGGTTGAAGACGGCAGCACGGCCGGCAGCCTCGATGCTTCGACAACCGGTTGGGTATCAGCCGATGTCACCCCGGCGGTGACCGGCGACGGGCCGCTGACCCTGATCATCAGGCCCACGGGAGGAGGCGGTGCCGATTTCCACTCCCGGGAAAACAGCAACCCTCCCCGCCTGGTGGTCAGCTACTCGGGGCAGGTGGTCGAGCCCGATGGAGGCGGGGACGGTGGCGACGGCGGCCTGCCCGACGGTGCCGCCGGTGACGATGCCGTCGATGCCGGCACGGCAGACGATGCCGGCCCGGCAGGAGACGCAGCAGACGCCGGTGCCGATGGCCGGGCCGACGGAGGCAGCCCGACCGATGCTGCTGCGGGCAGCGACGACGACGGGCAGGACCTCCAGGGCTCCTGCGGCTGCTCTGCGGGCAGTGACGATTCCCGGCAGGCCTGGCCGCTGCTGCTGCTACTCGCGCTGGCCGGGCTCGGCCTCTTCCGCACCGGCACGCGAAAACGCTGCTGAGCACCTTTCCCCCGCGATCGATCCCGGCACCGCGCCCCGGCCTGGGTGGCGATCGAGGTAGTGCAGGCTTCGCTGCTCGAGCGGGCCCTGATGTAGCGACAGCCTGCCTGACTGGTTGGCAGTCCTGTCTGCTATTCTTGATATCCTCCAGTATGTCGAGTATTATTCGACATACTGGAGGTAATATGCTTGAGCGGAGGTTGCGCAACCTGGTGGCCGGCGAGGAACTGGACTACACGCTGTTGATGAGCGCACTGTCCGGATACAAGCGGCCGCGGGACAAGATCACCTCGCTTATTAGAAAGGGCGTGCTGGTCAGGATCAAGAAGGGCCTTTACGTCTTCGGCCCCGAGTTCGCCCACCGGCCCTACAGCCGGGGGATCCTGGCCAATCTGATCTTCGGTCCATCCTGCGTATCGCTGCAGTACGCGTTGGCCCGCCACGGCCTGATCCCGGAACAGGCCGCCTCGGTAACCTCGGTGACTCCCAAGCGAAACAAGTTCTTTGACACCCCGGCCGGCCGTTTCACCTATCGCTACCTCCGCCCGGACAGGTATGCAGTCGGCGTCGCCCGGGAGACGGTGGCCGAGGAAAGCTCATTTCTGATCGCCGCCCCGGAAAAAGCCCTGGCCGACCTGCTGCTTCTATCGGCTCCGGATCATCGGCCCGAAACCCCCGGTGAACTCCTGCGCTACCTGCTCGACGACTTACGCTGCGACGAGGAGTCGCTTGCCAATCTCAACAGCAACCATCTCGAGGAGATTGCCGAAGTGTACCGGAACCGCAAAACAGACCTGCTGGTCCGTGCCATGGAAGAGATCGGAGGCAAGCGATGAATCCGGCTCTGTCAGCGATGCTAGAACGTTACCGGTGCGAGAGCGTGGACGACTACGACCGTGCCCTGCGGGAGATCATTCAGGAGATAGCGCTGCTGGGCCTGTGGCGCTCCAAGTTTTACGAGCGTGCAGCCTTCTACGGCGGCAGCGCCCTGCGTATCCTGCACGGCCTGGAGCGCTTCTCGGAAGACCTCGATTTCTCCCTCCTGCGGCCCGATCCCGGCTTCTCCCCGAAGCGCTACCTGGCGGCCGCCCGAGATGAGTTGCTCGCCTTCGGATTCGAGGTGGACGTTGAGGAAAAAATCAAGCGCGCCGGCGGGCCCATCCGCTCCGTCTTCATCAAGGGCGGCACCAAGAAGCTGATGCTCGACATCCAGGTTCCATACTCGATAGTATCCCGGATCCCCACCAACCAGAGGGTGAAGGTGAAGCTGGAGCTTGATGTCGATCCTCCGCCAGGCTTCAAGACCGAGGCAAAGACTCTCTACCAGCCGATTCCGTTTAGCGTCCTGGCCTTCTCGCAGCCGGACCTGCTGGCGGGTAAGCTCCACGCCGTCTTGTGCCGTCGCTGGAAGAAGCGCGTAAAGGGCCGCGATTGGTACGACCTGGTCTGGTTCCTTGCCCGCCAGACTCCCGTCCGCCTGACCCACCTCGAGGCTCGCCTGATCCAGACCAACGACTGGCCCCCGAAAAAGCCACTGACAAAGAAGGCCCTGTCCAGCTTGCTCTTGAAGAGCATCGACTCAACCGACTTCGAGTCAGCCAGAAACGACGTCGCCCCCTTCCTGGATGACCCGCAGGTCACCGCCCTGTGGTCCCCGGCGTTCTTCCGGGATCTGATCCGCGATCGTTTGAAAACAACCTGATCGACGTGATGGGGAACCCCTGCCCCTCACCTTTGGGATCCAATCCGGCGTATCGAGGTACGAGCCGCTGAAGCCGGAGGCGGAGTTGCCCCCCAGACGTGGCTTTGCTATCTTTTCTCTCAGCAACGACAGGGGTTACGTTGGACAGAGACACGCTCATCATGAAGGCCGTTTCCGCACCCGCGGAAATCAGGGTCACCTTCGCCACTGCCGATGGCGGCCGACGCCGGCAGGTCTTCGACCGGGCTTTCCGGGTGGGACGCGAGGACAGCTGCCAGATCGTGCTCGCCGACGACGTGGTCAGCAAGCAACACCTGGAAATCTACCGCGACCAGGAAGGCTGGTGGGTGCGCGATCTCGGCAGCATGAACGGCACCTTCCTCAACGGTGAACGCGTGCAACACGCACAGATAACGCGTGATTCGGAGATCCAGATCGCCCCCGACGGGCCCGTCCTGAGCGTCGAACTCCTCAACAACGAAGACACCACTCTCGTGCAGGCCTCTGCGCCCCCTGCCGGTGGAGGGCAACCGCAAGAGCACCGGCCCGAGACGGTGCCGGATCTTTCCGCCGAGTCGCCAGCGGAGCAGGTTCCGCAATCGGTTACCCAGGTGCTCGAAAAATACACCAGTGACGAGCCCGATCATGACGTCGGGCCCCACACGCTCGTCATGCGCCAGGCCTTCAGCAGGGTCAGGAATGCGGCCCGGGCCCGCTACCGGGTCATTATCCTGGTGGCCGGTGGCTTGCTGGTCATCGCCGTTACCATAGCCGTCTTCCAGCACCTGAGGCTGGCCAAGCTAACCAGGATGGGCGTGGACATCTTCTACAACATGAAAGCCCTCGAAATCAGCATCGAGAAGTTGCTGGAGCAGGCGGCCCGCAGCGGCGATACCGCCCAGTTGGACAAGCTGGCCGAGCAACGCCGGCAGCTCGACGAGATGAGGCAGCGCTACCGCGCCTACGTCGAGGAGACCGGCATCCTGTCGCTCTACCCCGATCCCCAGGACCAGCTGATCTTCAAGGTGGCGCGCCTGTTCGGTGAATGCGAACTGAACATGCCGCACGAGTTCATGACGGCGGTGAAGGAATACATCCAGAAATGGAAATCGACCAGCAGGCTGCGGGAGGCCGTACGCCGGATCGAAGAACACGGCTACGCCGCCCGGGCATTCAGGATCATGGTCGATGCCAGCCTGCCGCCGCAATTTCTCTACCTGGCACTCCAGGAAAGCGATTTCAAGCCGCGGGCCATCGGCCCCAGGACGCGGTTCGGCATCGCCAAGGGGTTCTGGCAGATGATCCCCACCACCGCCGCCCAGTTCGGACTGCGTACCGGGCCACTGGTGGAACTACCTCGTTACGACCCGCGAGACGAGCGCTTCGACTTCGACAAGTCAACCATCGCCGCCACCAGGTATCTCAGGTACATCTACAACACCGAGGCCCAGGCCTCGGGCCTGCTGGTTATCGCCTCCTACAACTGGGGACACAACAACATCCGCCGCCTGCTGCGCAAGATGCCCGAAAACCCGCGCGTCCGGAACTTCTGGAACCTGCTGGCCCAAAACAAGATACCTCGCCAGACCTACGACTATGTCCTGTACATAGTGTCGGCCGCGGTCATCGGCGAGAATCCCGCCCTGTTCGGCTTCGACTTCGCCCCTCCCTTGGAGGGGCTGGAATAGTGGAGGATAGCCATGAAAACATCGTGCTTACGGATGCTCCCTGCCGGGTTGCTGTCGTTGCTGGTGGCCATCGGCCTGCAGGGAAGCTGCCAGGAGTACTCCGGAGACCAGGAGTGTGACCCGGCCCTGGGTGCCGAGTTCTACCAGTGTCCCGACGGCAGCCAGGTGCCCTGGTGCTCCTGCAGCGACGGCCAGTGGGATTGCCTCCAGCAACCGCAGCAGCAGTGCCCGCGTGATTCATCCTGCGACGACGGCAGCACTCTCACCTGCAACGACGGCGAGCCCGATTGTCCCGACTGGGAGATGCCCGCCATCATCGAAAGCTGCTGGCTGTGCGTGAATCCCGATACCTGCCGTCCCTGGTCGGAACCGGGTTGCCGGACCGACTCCCAGTGCCCGCCGGCCGAGCGCTGCGATGATTGCGCCCGCGGCTCCTGCCCGGACTGCGAGGACTGCGTGGCCGACTGCCTGCCCCACGGCTGTCCCACCGAGGACCAGGCCGACTGCAAGATGCCCCGTCCCGACTGTGACAACGGCCAGGTGGCCGTCGTCAGCGACGGCTGCTGGGTATGCGTGGACCTGGCAACCTGCCTGCCTTCCCGCGACACCTCCTGCGACGACGGCAGCGACGTTCTCTGCGACATGATTCCTCCTCGCTGCCGGGAAGGCGAGATCCTGGCCGCCCAGAATGCCTGCTGGGTGTGCGTGAACCCCGCGACCTGCCGGCCCTGGGGGGAAGCCGGCTGCAAGCAAGACACCGACTGTTCCCCCGAGGATTTCTGCGATCCCTGTGGCACCTCGTCTTGCCCGCTCTGCGGCGACTGCCTGCCGGCCTGCACACCACATGGTTGTCCCAGCGAGCAGGAGTTGCTGTGCAACTGCGCCCGTCCCGACTGCGGCAGCAAGGCGGTGGCGGTGATCAGCGACGGCTGCTGGATCTGCGTCGACCTCAGCACCTGCCAGCCCACCGGCGAGGGCTGCTGACCCCCCCAGTCAGGTGGCGGGCAATTCCGTTATCACTTCGAGCAGCCGTTCCAACTCCTCCGTGGTGTTGTAGGCGTGGGGGGCGATGCGCAGGTTGCCGCCGCGCACCGACAACACGATGCCGGCCTCGCTGAGACGAGCCTGCAAGACCTCGGCGTCGAGACCGGGACGCCCCACCAGCAATATACCCGACTTCTCGGCATCATGTTGCCGTGGCGAGAGGATCTCGAAGCCACGGGCAACCAGTTTCGCGGCGAGAAAATCGGTCAGCTCGATGATACGCGCGGCAACACGCCCCTGGCCGGCTTCCAGCAGCAGCTCCAGAGACCCCTTCATGCCCCGCAGTCCGGCTCCGTTATAGGCGCCTTCCTCGTAGCGGGCCGCCCAGGATTTCAACGGCTGCTGGAGATCGAAAAACTCGAAGGGCTTCTCCACCGCCAGCCAGCCCTCGAGTGCCGGCTCTATGCGCTCCAGAGCACGGTCGGAGACATATCCCAACCCGGCGCCTTCCGGCCCCAGCAACCACTTGTGAGCGTCGGCTGAGAGAAAATCTATTCCGTTCGCGGCGACATCGACAGGAAACGCCCCCAACCCCTGTATGGCATCGATGACGCAAAGGGCATCGACCCGCCGGCACAGCTCGGCCACCGCGGCCAGATCGATGCGAAAACCGGATAGAAACTGCACGAACGAGACACTTACCAGCCGGGTCTTTCCATCAACCGCCCCGGCCAGGTCATCGATGAGCACGCGCCCCTGCCGCTGCGGTACCAGGCGCACTTCCACCTCCCGGCGGCGCAGCGGCAACCAGGGCCGCAGGTTGGCGGGAAACTCGCGCTCCACCAGCACGATGTTGTCACCCTCTCCACAGGGCAGGCCGGTAGCGGCAATCCCCAGTCCCTGCGTGGTGGAGCGCACGAAAAAAACCTGCTCGGGCCGGGCCCCCAGCAAGCGGGCGCCGAGCTGGCGGGTCTCCGCCAGCATCTGCCAGACAAAGTCCGGGTAGTGCAACGCTCCGTGGCGGGCCAGCTCGTCCAGGTATTCCTCCATGTACTGCCGGCAGCGGCGCGGCAGCGGCGACACCGCGGCGTGGTTCAGGTAAACGAGATTTTCCGTAACCACGAACTCGTCACGAAGTTGCTGCCACCATTCCATTCCGGTTCCCTTTCCCATCCAGCGCCCGGCAGCTCCCCGGCAGCGATCACGCTCTGGCCGGAGACCCAATGTCAGTGACCCGTGATAGCATAGCGGCGAGGAGGAAGAAAGCAGATGAGAACGAAGACATCACAGACCAGCCCCATCGGTATCAACAAGATCACCCCGGAATACGGTCAGCGGGGCTGGATTGCCATCACCCTGGCCCCGGGCAAGAAAACCATGGGTGGCCGCAATTACTGGGACCGCGACCTGGCCGCCGATCTGGACCGGCTCGTGGAACTGGGCACAACGGTGTTGGTGTGCTTTCTCGAGGACGACGAGCTGGTCAGCCTGCGCATTCCCCATCTGGTCGAGCAGGCCACCGCCCGCGGCCTGGAGGTAAAGCGGTTTCCCTTCCACGACGGCAGGGTTCCCAGCGATATGGAACGCACCCTGCGCCTGGTGCGGGAAATCTGCCGCCTGTACCACGACGGCCAGCGCATCGTCATGCACTGCAACGGCGGCCTGGGCCGGGCCGGCACCATGGGTGCCTGCGTGCGCCTGGCCCTGGGGCTAGACCGCGCACCGGCGCAAGCCATCGTGTCCATCCGCCGGGCACGCGGGCGCCGGGCCATCGAGACCAAGGGGCAAGAGGCCTTCGTCAGCCGCTTCCTGCATGCCTGGC
>Ga0190359_1000647_pt1 | contig 23145 bp, 15 predicted proteins | sample 48721823_MG_FD_161269 | JGI IMG/M metagenome (GOLD analysis project Ga0190359, IMG submission 161269) | Hydrothermal vent microbial mat bacterial communities from Southern Trench, Guaymas Basin, Mexico - 4872-18-2-3_MG | ecosystem: Environmental > Aquatic > Marine > Hydrothermal vents >... | reverse complement strand
GCGAATCACGAAATCCCATTTCAGCGTCTTATGAATATATTTGAATGGGGTTGTACTGCAAAAACCGCATTGCTCAGAGATTCAGATTGCTTCTTATGAATAACTCGGCCAATATAATCATTTACTAATTTCCGAACATCTGTCAAAGATATTATTTTGTTCATACAAGTCTCCTTAACTGTTTATGTGAATTCTTGTAACTAATTGTAATATATGACAATGGGAGACTTGTTCCAATTTAAAAAATGAGGGGATAACTCAGCAACGAAGGAGTAGATTGAGAAGATATATATTTATCCTGAGGAGCGTAAATGTAAACGCCCTACATCTTCTATTATTTTTGAAAGGTTCGAACAAGTATCTCGATACGAATTAGTTTATAAAGATAATATTGTTGAGCAGTATCAAGACACTCTTAATAAACCGCAAAAGGATATTCCGGATGTCTTCGGAACGATTGAAAAGGAATACCGGGTGTAATTTCTATTGTAAAGCAATTTAATGTGTTTTTTCAGCATCTGAAATTAGCGGAATGTAAGATTAAAGGTCTTATTATCTTTAAATTCTTACCAATCAATCTCTTTATCCTATTACTCTCAATTCTTCCTTTGGAAATGAAGTCAACACCTCCGGCCCATTCTCAGTAATAAGAACATCATCTTCAATACGCACACCGCCATAACCAAGTATATAGATTCCCGGTTCCATGGTCATGACAATACCCGACTGCAGGGTAGAATCATTATCATTTCTCATAAAAGGAGACTCATGAATATCGAGGCCAAACGCATGACCAGCTATTCTCCCGGTTTCTGCGAATTCCGTTGTTTGAAAATAATCATTGATTGTATCCCATATTTCCCTGATACTGTAACCCGGCACCATGTTAGATATTCCTATTTTATTTGCAGATAGCGCTGTGTGATACTGTCGCTCCATTTTTTCATCAGTTCTTTTGATTGCAAAGGTTCGCGTGATATCGCATATATACTCGTTGCATCGGGCACCAAAATCGATAAGCAGAAAATCGCCCTCTTTTATCTTGGTATCACCGTTATGGTGGTGCTGGTTGAAAGAATTTTTCCCGGCGGCTGCAATAGTACTAAACGCTTTTTCCGCCCCCTTTTCCATCAGTAACATCTCAAGCCGTAAGGCAATCTCTTTTTCAGTCATACCTACTCTGACCTCATCGGCAAGCTGCTCAAGACTGGATTCAGCAAGAGATATGGCTTTTTTTATCTGTTCAATCTCACTGATATCTTTCAGTCTCCTGAGATATGATACCGGATCATCCTTGGGCACCAGAGTAACAGCGGTCAGCTCCTGCAATTTCGCATAAAGTGAATAGGTTATCCTGTTTGACGTAAACGCGAGCTCCTTTATAGAAAGCCGCTCCAGTTCTTCTTTGATATTAGCAAGATACACTCCGGTGGCCTGATGTACTTCCATATCATCCTGCAGTGCAGCTTTGGCACTCTCAAAGTAACGCTCATCCGCAAGCAGTACTGCGGTATCTTTTGTAATGAGTAAAACACCCTCACCGGTATATCCGGTCAGATAAAACAGACTGGTGTGATCTATCTCTTTGGGCATCAGACGTGCCAGGTCCACCACAATATATGCTTCACAGTTCACTTCTTCCAGTAATGCTTTCCTCCGTTGTGCAAACAGGGACATATTCGACTCCTTACAGTTTTCTGTTATTGGTATCAGAGGAATATATAAAATAATTTGAACTGGAACCAATTAAAAGATACGTGGTACGGGTATGCCTGCCATTGTCTTTTACTTACTCTTTGCAATGCACAACACTTTTTATTAACGTTTCATTGTTGTCAATGGTAGCTCTTACAAAATAGAGACCGGATTGAACCTCCCGGCCGATGTCCGACACCCCGTTCCAGGTAACTGCTCCCTGCGTGGAAGATACTGTCTGCGTATAGACACACTTTCCTGATGAAGAGTACACCGCTACCGTTATTTTTTTATTTCCGGCAGGTGTCTGTGGGAAAGAGATGGTGATACTCTTTGTAAACGGATTGGGAAATAAGAACATCGTATAGGCAAGGGTACCGGATTGCCTCGGAGAGTGCTTAACGGGTGTGTTAACAAAATCGTCCGGCGGATCGTTGATTCGGGCCTTTATCCATTTGCCGGATTCCTTTAAATTTGAATCGGACCAGTTGCCTGAATTGCAGGTCCCCTGCTCCCATACCGCGCCGGAACGGAAATCATCGGAATAATTCCAGTTACACCAGCTTATTTTATTCTCCGCAAGCAGGTCCAGCCAGGTCTGGGAGCTGACAAAGTCATTCGGCCCGTCACCGGAAGATTCCTGGGTACCAAATTCAGTTACAAACACAGGTAAATCGTGGCTGAGAGCCTCCTTAAGAACATTTCTGATGGTATCTTTGTGGTCGGCGGCATAAAAATGCAGCGTATACAGAATATTCTCATAGGACAGCTCATTACCAACCACAGACATCAGGTCTAACGCCCAGTGTGGTGTGCCGACTATTATCACCGATTGCGGATCATTCTCCCTGATTATCGGGATTATCTGATTCGCGTACTGTTTTACCACATCCCATGTGACTTCTTTACCGTTTGGCTCATTGCAGATATCATACAGCACATGGCCCTTCTGCCCATGCTTCTCAGACATATGCTCAAAAAAGTCCTTTGCATATTCAATATCCGTATTGGGATCCCCATTATGAAGATGATGCCAGTCCAGGAGACAATACAAGCCGTTTGCCAGAATATCATCAACATAGCCGTCAATGAGCTGTTTGTAATACTCCGGATCCGTGACATAGCCATCTTCACGAACATACATGGACAACCGGACAATATCGGCGCCCCAGGTATCGGCCAGTACGTTAATGGACTCCTCGGTGATACAGTCTCTGAACCACTGCAGGCCATGGGTACTCATGCCGCGAAGCTGGATTGGGTAATCCTGTGCATTGCAGAGGTGCTTGCCGATTACCTTAAGCCGCTTGTTTATTGAAAACGGGGTTTGCGATGAGATTTGTGTGTGAAGAGTGCCGATTAACAAAATTGCCGCTACTATGGTAACGGCATCACCATTTTTCTTCATGAATCAAACCCTTCGAGTATTGGAATTATTCGAAAAATGTCTGGAGGAAGGCACGAAAACAGCATATTTAATAACATACATTTCTCCCTCTCCCATACATTAAATATAGCATAAAGTTGAATTTTTGGCTTGTATTTTCTGTTTCGGAAAGGAAATGCTCCTGTAAAACATCAACAGAGACTGATTTTATTCCTATGGGAAACCTATCTGAATAGATGTATATTTGGCATATATACCTGACTGGAATGACAATCTGCCTATATGTAAAAAAAAGAGCTCACACGTTTTGGCCAACATTATCAGAAAAGTCTCAATACTGGGCGCAGGGAGTTTCGGCACAGCTATCGCTCAATATATCGCACGGCATGCTGACAAAAAAAAGATTGCGGTAACGCTCTATGGCCGTGATGAAAAATCAATCGGTGATATACGCAAAAAGCATGAAAACACAAAACGGCTACCGGGCATTCCTCTCTCAGACAGGCTGAACGCCACCGGTTCTCTTGAAACTACTTTAACTGACTGCGACCTCGCGATACTTGCTGTGCCGGCACAGCATCTCAGAACCTTTTTACGGGAAGTCACCCCGCATCTTCCGGAAAAAACCATACTGCTCAACCCTGCCAAAGGTATTGAAAAAACCACCCGAAAAAGGATGTCGGAGGTTATCTCAGAAACCGTGGGTAAAAAGCGAGCAGCACAATCGTTCGCTTCACTGGGCGGCCCCTCATTTGCTGCAGATATTGCTTCGGAAAAACCGGTGGGAGTTACCCTCTGTTCAAGAAACAGGGTAGTATTAAACAAACTGTATAGCTTTCTGAACTCCCCGACCTTTGATGTGAAAATTACTACCGATGAGGCGGGGCTTGAGTACGGTGGTGCATTGAAAAATATATTTGCCATTGCCGCCGGCATTTTCAGAGGATGTCACCTCGGTGGCAGTATACCGGGAGACTATTTCACCCGGTCAATGGTTGAAATGCGCGATGTGGGCATGTTCTGCGGAGGAAAATGGTCTACCTTTTCCGGTCGGTGCGGCCTCGGTGATCTGGCCGTCACCTGCACAGAATCAAGCAGGAATTTCCGTTTTGGAAGGATATATGCAGAAATGTTTAACAGCAAAAAAATCCCACAAAATGTTGCAGAACTGAAAAATATGCATAACACGGTTTTTCATGAAACAATAGAGCAACTGGGTACCCGGACTGTGGAAGGCTTTGATACTGTTGAACCCATATATGAACTGGTAGAGCGTCACAGGATATTTACCCCTATTATACGGAGCTGTTACCGTCTCTTGTATAAAAGAGACATCACACCGTCGGAGATGCTCCCGACGATACGCGCAATCGATATTAAAAGGAAAAATGAAGGCCTGAATGTACTGTCCATACTTATGCACGAGCTGTTTCCGCGGTTGTGGTATCGGAGGATGACAAGGAGAACAGGGTAATAAAATGAACCTTTTTGCTTTTCCCAGATGCTTCATAAAAATGAGATTACCTGTATTTGTTTCAAAATAAAACACCCCTGTTACAATATCAAACTCTCCTTCAACAACCCAACAACAAACCCTCTTTAAAATCAATACGTTACATTATCTGACAATCTGGCATACCCTTTGCGTCCTTAATAGCATAGAAGTGAAGTGGTAATAGTGTATCGAAAATAAGGAGGTTATCATGAGTAAAATTATCGGTATTGATTTAGGCACGACAAACTCGTGCGTTTCCGTCATGGAGGGAGGGAAACCGGTGGTTATCCCTAATGCCGACGGTGCGCGGACCACACCCTCAGTAGTTGGATTCAGCAAAGATGGTCAGCGTCTGGTGGGCGCAATCGGTAAACGGCAGGCGGTGACCAATCCTGAGAATACGGTGTTTTCAATAAAGCGTTTTATGGGACGCCGGGGAAGCGAAGTCGCTCATGAGGAAAAGCTGGTTCCATACACAGTAACCGGTGGACCTGACGAGCCGGTGAAAGTCTCCATTAAAGGAAATCAGTATTCACCACCTGAAATTTCCGCAATGATACTGCAGAATCTGAAAAAGGCGGCTGAGGATTATCTTGGCACGGAAGTTAAAGAGGCGGTTATCACGGTACCTGCCTATTTCAACGATGCACAGCGTCAGGCGACCAAGGATGCGGGACGGATTGCCGGTCTGGATGTCAAACGTATTATCAACGAGCCCACTGCGGCATCACTTGCGTACGGCCTTGACAAAAAAGGCAATGAAAAAATCGCGGTCTTTGACCTGGGCGGCGGTACCTTTGATATCTCAATCCTTGAAATAGGCGACGGGGTATTCGAAGTAAAATCCACTAACGGGGACACCCACCTCGGTGGCGATGATTTTGACCAGGTGCTTATCGACCATGTCGCTGACGAGTATAAAAAGGAGAACGGTATTGACCTGCGCCGGGACAGGATGGCTTTGCAGCGTCTGAAGGAAGCTGTTGAGAAGGCAAAATGCGAGCTGTCGTCAACCATGCAGACCAATATCAATCTCCCCTTTATCACGGCTGATGCAACCGGCCCGAAACATCTTGACATGACTCTGACCCGTGCAAAATTTGAGGCTCTGACCGAGCACTTGATCGATCGCACCATTGAGCCGTGTAAAAAAGCGCTCAGTGACGCCGGCCTGACGATAAAAGACATTGATGAGGTTATTCTGGTCGGCGGCTCGACCCGCATTCCGGCAGTGGTAAACCGGGTTGAAACATTCTTTGGTAAAACCGCCAATAAAGGAGTCAATCCCGATGAGGTGGTGGCACTTGGTGCTGCTATACAGGGAGCGGTACTCAGCGGCGATTCCTCGGTAAAAGACATGCTGCTGCTCGATGTTACCCCCTTGTCACTGGGGATTGAAACACTCGGCGGTGTCATGACAAAACTGATAGAGAAGAATACCACTATCCCGACCAAGAAAAGCCAGGTGTTCTCAACGGCCGAGGACAACCAGACTGCAGTGACAATCATGGTGTATCAGGGAGAGCGCGAGATGGCCGCCCATAACCGGCTGCTCGGCAAATTCGATCTCATGGGTATTCCACCGGCGCCGCGCGGTATCCCGCAGATTGAGGTCTCGTTCGATATTGACGCCAACGGTATCCTGAATGTGAGCGCCAAGGATCTCGGTACCGGCAAAGCGCAGCAGATACGAATCGAGTCTTCAAGCGGATTGTCGGAGAGTGAAATCCAGAAGATGGTGAAGGATGCTGAGGCTCATGCCGCCGCCGATAAAGAGGAAAAAGAGAAGGTGGAGACAAAAAACCAGGCTGAGCAGGTCATCTATCAGACTGAAAAAACACTCAAAGAGGCAGGGGATAAAATAGGCGCCTCGGAAAAAGCAGCCATTGAGTCCGCCCTGGGTGATTTAAAAGAAAAGGTAAAAAACGGAGACAGTGCAGCGATAAAAGCAAGTATGGATTCGCTCATGCAGCTGTCTCATAAAATGGCAGAAGCCATGTATAAGCAGACCGGCGCACAGGGACAGAGCAGTGCAGGTGCTCAGCAGAATCCGCAGCAGGAGTATCAGAGCTATCAGGCCCATAATGGAAACGGGCATACTGAAAACACTGCCGGCGGTAACGGCTCCGCTGTTGATGCTGATTTTGAAGTAGTTGATTAACACACCCGAATATAAACCCCAAAAAATACTGCAGCTGCTCCGTAAGGAGCAGCTGCAGTCCCTCCTTTTAAGACGGAGACCATTAAAACCGGATTCCCCCTTCAATTTCTTTATAGCAATGTCCAGACACAGGACTGTTGGCAATTACCAAAACAAATCAAAGAGGTATAAAAACACATCTAACCTGTTGCTTTTCATCAACTAATACACCAATATTTAAGAAAGTACTAGAAGGCATAGAAAACTTTTTACAGAGATTTGATAATAAATTAATGTAAAATTACACCATATGTGGTATAATTGTAAAAAGATAATCCGCTATAGCAGTAAAAAAACAATCATTCCTGTAATAAAGCTATGTTGTTTGACCTGATGCGAAACCAAATCATGGTAACGAGTATGCTGAAGCGCCCTTTTCTGATGGTACTATATCTTGGTATATTACTCCTTTTAACCTCAGGATGTAGTAGGATGAGGCCACTCATTAAAAGCGATTTCTTTAAATCTCCGGAAGATTCCACGGCGATAGCCAATTTCCTCAATCAACCGGTAAAAATATCCCTGCCGATAGTGGCTTCCGATACCGTAAAAGACTCCGAAAAGGCCAAAACAGACACGGAAGAACTCAAAGTCCGTACGACAACATCAGACACCCTGATACGTATCGATTCATTAATATTTGTTGCAGCAACCCTATGCAGACGAGAGCAGTATTCCAAAGCCCATGACCAACTCCTGGAAGCGGCGACACTGATTGAGAGGCTCAGGGAAAAGGAAAAGGTTGTTGTCTATCTTTTTAAAAATTATTTCAGTCAGATTGCTGAATTGTATACTGATGCGCTTCCCGACGCCTATCTGGACAGTGTCCCGGGAAATCTGAGGAGTGCCATATTTAAATTTCAGGTTTCCAAGGCTATAAACACGGCCTCGGTTTTCGAAGATGACAGCGCGATACAGTCCATGCTGGAGTGTGAGCAGGGTATTCCCTACAATGTGCCTATCGAGAATAATAACCGGGTGCATGCTGCTTTATACTCAATTCTCGCCAGGCGGCATAAAACCCTTGAAATGTTTCTCAACAGTGCCTATCATTATCTCCCGTTTATACAGAATCTTTTTACACAGAACAATCTCCCGACCGATCTCTGCTATCTGCCGATTCTTGAGAGCGGTTATAATCCCTATGCGTATTCCTATGCACATGCATCCGGGCTCTGGCAGTTTATCCCGTCAACGGGAAGAATCTTCGGACTGCGAATTAACTACTGGATCGATGAACGGCGCGATCCCTATAAAGCTACTCAGGCCGCAATAGCCTATTTGCAGAAACTGTATGGTGACTTTGGAGACTGGCATCTTGCTCTGGCCGCCTACAATTGCGGTGAACACAACGTGCTGCGGGCTATGCAAAAAACCGGCAGTAACAACTACTGGCATTTAACTCTGCCGCGACAGACAATGCATTATGTTCCGCAGTATATTGCATATCAGATCATCGCAAAAAATCCTCAGTGTTTCGGCTTTGAGAGCGCCACGGAAGATACTTTTGATCCGGACACGGTTCTTGTTTCCGAGGGGCTGGATCTGTATCTCATAGCCGACGGTATTGGTATACCCTATTCGTTTCTGAAAAATATCAATCCCCACCTGAAACACCACTGTACCCCGCCCCGGATGGATAATGTTACGCTGTATCTTCCGAACGGCTACCGGCAGCGGTTTAAAGAGTTCTATGCGACTCTTACCGCTGATGATAAAGTCGTGTTATTCAGATACAGAATTCGCGGCGGGGACAATCTGTCCACCATTTCACGGCGATTTAAAATACCCGTTGCGACGCTTAAATCTGTTAACAAGCTTAAAACCAACTACATCATTGCGGGAAGATATCTCTATATTCCGCTTACTCTCAGTAAACTCTCCGCAGGTACTCTTAAGGATGATTTAACGCAATCCAAAGGTTGACGATCTTTATATCCACCCTGTCTGATACCATTTATTTATTTTCATGCAGTATCAGTTCGATTATTCACTCCCTCTGACTAATCAGGCATCAATAACCAATAGCAGTAAGGACATAAAATCATTTAATACAGTATGCTGCCGGTAAAAGCGATGCAGGTGTATACAAAATACCGGAAGTGCGTATTTTTATTTTTGAAAATTTTTTTCTTGCATTCCCTTTTCCGGTAAGGTATAATATCTTAATGGATTTTTAATCGTCATATAGTGCCATTATCATTACTAGGTGGTATCCTGTGAATCACATCACAGCAATACTCTTTTTTGCCCTTATCCTGTATATACTATCATACCTTACCTAAGCAAGAGTATCGAGAGTTATCGACAGCAGTTTTTCTATTGACGTATTTTTTAAACAACCTGTATTTGTCGTCGTAATTCATAGTAATTTATATCCCACACGCATAATCATTTCCTAATCACCAAACATACTGCTTTCGGTTCAACGCCTGTTTCATGGAAGAGATGATGGGAGCTTTCAGTCTGCTGACAGCACAGGTAACCGGCGTCGGCCCTGCCGAGGATGTAATCGCACAAATAAAAGGAAGTATCAGAGCATCATTTGTCAACCCCTCGAAGAAGCGTATTATTATTCTGTAGAATAGGGAGGAATGTAAAAAACCTCGAGACGCTTTTGACTTTCCACATACTTACCAATTTTTTTTGATATATGACAAGGAGCACGATCCATGACAACCGCTACATTATATTGCTTGGTCCTGGTTATTCAATGCTCTGTTCCCTGTATAATGAAACACTATTTCGAAAACATTCAGAACATTTTCCAGCTATATCACTGTGCATAAACAAATTGCCTGGTTATACCTTTCCTGTTATTGCTGACAGCAAGCTGATACACACCGGGCGCAAGATTTGTCAGAGGGAGTAGGCATATGGATAAAGGCGCTTTATATGTAGACCCAAGCAGCATATGGCGTATTTTCATGAAAATTGCGAAAGTTTGCAGCCGTGAAGGGCAAAGATTTTCTAATTGTAACAATTACAATGTATTATAAATTCAAAGGTTATGCGGATTATATATTATTTTATACTGTGTGCTCTGAATCCAGGGTATCAGATTATGGCGCAGGTCTCCAAAATTCTACGCTACTGAATCATTACTAAACTCAAGATAAGAATTAAAGGAACCACATGGAAAATCATCTCTTCCTGCAAATAATTTTTCAGGTTATAGGCGGACTGGGCATATTTCTTCTGGGAATGAAAAATATGTCCGAAGGCCTTCAGACCATTGCCGGAAACAGGCTCCGTACACTTATTGGAGCGGTTACCAACAACCGTATTTTAGCAACCGGTATAGGCCTGCTTGTCACCTCCATTTTACAATCAAGCTCGGTGACGACCGTTATGGTGGTCGGATTTGTCAACAGCAGCCTGATGACCCTGCAGCAGGCCATTGGTGTTATCATGGGAGCGAATATCGGTACGACAATTACCGGCTGGATACTGGTTCTGGCTATCGGTAAATACGGCCTGCCGATACTGGGCATAGCCGCTCTTGTCTATCTGTTTTCAAAGGAAGAAAAAATTCAACACATCGCCATGGCGATCATGGGAATAGGCATGATCTTCTTCGGGCTGGAACTCATGAAAAACGGTTTCAAGCCAATTCGTTCCATGGAGGGATTTGAAACATGGTTCCTCGCTTTCTCAGCAGACAGCTATTTCGGGATTATGAAATGTACCTTGGCAGGCTGCATACTCACTATGATAGTACAATCATCCTCTGCGACGCTCGGTATCACCATGGGGCTTGCCTATACCGGCGCCATTCAATTTGAAACTGCCGCAGCATTGGTGCTTGGAGAGAATATTGGTACCACAATAACCGCACTCCTTGCCTCTCTGGGAACCGGAACCAATGCCCGCCGTACTGCTTACGCCCATGCGATTTTTAACATTATCGGTGTGTGCTGGATAATCCTGATTTTTCCATTCTATCTGGTAATTATACGAAAAATCATCGGGGTTGATCCCAATACCGTCACCATGGTTAATGGCGCACAGACACATCCCTATATTCAGGCAGGTATTGCTGCGGTGCATACCGGATTCAATGTTACAAATACAATCATATTTCTACCCTTTGTAGGGTTACTGGCAAAATTTCTTGAAAAAGTTATTTCCGACAAACCATTTAAGGAGCCGCCGCGGCTTACCCGACTTGATATCCGCATGCTCAGTACACCAATGATGGTTATTGAACAATCGCGTAATGAAATTCTCCATATGGGTAACAACGTAAATGAGATGCTCGAATACCTGAGAGATATTTTCGACAAGAAAGATATAGATGAGGAGGATCTCGTTAAAAAGATATTTCACCGGGAGGAGGTCCTCGATATTGTCCAGAAGGAGATATCGACTTTTCTCACTTATGTGCTGGCGAATAATGTATCACATAACGTCATCGAAGAGGGCCGCGAACAGCTTCGCATGGCGGACGAATATGAATCGGTGAGTGATGATATAACCGGTATTCTTAAATTGCATCTGCGGCTGAAAAATGCGGGCAAAAATTTTTCAAAAGAGGCGCATGCTGAAATACTACAGCTCCATGATATGGTAAGCGACTATTTCCACCTTGTTAACGATGCTAATCTGGAGCGTCACCCTGAGGTTATTACCAAGGCCCATCCTCAGGCACAGGCGATTACTCATCAGTTTCGGGAGTTCCGCAGTAACCATCTTAATAGAATATCGGAATCAAAAATGGATCCTCTTATCGGAATGATCTATACCGATATGATTAACACCTATAGACGTATGAAGGACCATATCCTTAATATTGCTGAAGCGCTGGCCGGAGAGAAATAATTACCGCTTCGATATGTGGTACGATTCAGGTTTCAGATAATTTTCAGCCGGTACAATGACTTATAATCAACTGAAAATATCGCCTTTCAGGACCTTCCGGATCCTCAATGCAACAACATTTATTTCTCAATAGGGGGTAGTGCAACCGCCGCCGATCCCCTGTATCGGTTTTACATTTACTTTCATGATTATGTATAGCGCTATGTATAATTGAATAAGAATACCTGATACTATTTTCATCCCAATCAGGCTGATATTATTTTTTATTGATACTAATTGACCGGTGGAGTGTGATAAAGCTGTGGGTGAAAAAAAAGATAAAAAAGTAACCGACCTTTTTTTGGTGAGATACCCCGACGAACCAATCCATGTACCGGACAAGGGAGAGGTTTCAATCGGCCGATCGGACAAAAATGATATTGTCCTGACCGAGCCGCGGGTAAGCCGTAAACATGCGGTAATCGAGTGGTTGGAGCCGCAGAACGTGTATGTCATCTCCGATCTGGGCAGCTCCAACGGCACCTATCTGAATGGATACAAGCTCCCGGTGCACCATCCGGGCTTTCTGAATGACTGGGATAAAATCCGTGTCGCTTCAACGGTATTTACTGTCCGCGTAGTTGATGATCCTTCCGAAATAACCAATGAATTTGCCGAACTAAGGAACCGCGTACTTTGCGAAGCGACCGAGGTGGTAACTCTGGCGGAGCTGAAGGCGGCACAGGAGCAGGCCGGTCTTGCAGGCAAACTGGATCATCTCTGTCCGGTCGAGCTTTTCCAGATGCTGGAAACGGGCGGTAAAACAGGGATACTTGAGATCAAGACGACAAGAGGTAAGGGAATATATAAAATCTACCGGGGACAGGTTATTGCGGCCCAGTTCGGAGAGTTCAGAGCGGAGAAAGCAGTGTATGAAATACTCAATTTCAGCAAGGGTATGTTTTCCTTCTCTCCCGAGGACATTACCGCCAAAAACCCTCAAATCAAGCGGAGCACCACCGGCCTGCTCATGGAGGGCTGCCGCCTTCTTGATGAAGCATCGGCCAATGGCAATAATTTAATTGATCCACGAATTATGGAGGAACTATAACTCCTTTTCCGCAATCTTTAATTTATTTTATAGGTCAATTACTCTTTCTGCCAATTTTCACTTAAGGATTATTCATGGCGGCTGTTACAGTAGGCATTCTTGGGGCCACAGCTTATACCGGACTGGAGCTGGCTAAAATCCTGGCACGACATCCGGAGGCTGCCATAGTATTTGTATCCTCCAGATCCTATGCGGGGCAGAAATTCAGCGATCAGTTCGGCGAGGTGTCCGGTATCTGCGATACCGAACTTATTACCCCTGAGGAGGCGGTTCGGAAGAAGGTTGATTGTGTTTTCTCCTGCCTTCCCCACGCGGTTTCCGCTGAGCTGTGTCTCCCCTTTATTGAGAAGGGTATTCGTGTTATTGATCTGAGTGCCGATTTCAGAATCAAGGATCCTGCGGTCTATAAAAAATGGTACGGTATCGATCACCCGAAACCATATCTGCTTGAAAAAGCTGTATTCGGCCTGCCTGAGCATTATCGTGAACAGATTAAAGGTGCACAAATTGTGGCTAATCCTGGATGCTACCCGACCAGTATTCTGCTCCCCTTACTGCCGCTTCTGAAATCATCCGCTATACCAATCAATACGATAATAGCCGATTCGAAATCGGGGGTGAGCGGTGCAGGTCGTGCACTGAAGCTCTCTTCTCACTTTGTGGAAGCGCATGAGAATTTCTCCGCCTATGCGCTCGGGCGGGTACATCGTCATATCGCAGAGATCGATCAGGAACTCTCTCTGGCTGCCGGAGAATCGGTCGAGATTACCTTTTCACCTCATCTGGCGCCGCTTAACCGCGGTATCCTTTCGACCATCTATTTTTTGACAGAAGCAAGCGCCGGGGAGTGTTATTCTGTTGTAAAGGATTACTACAACAGCGAGCCCTTTGTGAGAGTCAGGATTGCGGATAATCTTCCTGCGGTACGGTATGTCGCTTATACCAACTACTGTGATATTGCCTTTACCGGCGGCGGTGACGGCCGGCCGGTCATTGCCGTATCTGCCGTTGACAATCTCGTCAAAGGGGCATCCGGCCAGGCGGTGCAGAACATGAATATCATGTTCGGACTGAACGAAACCGCAGGATTGGTGTAACACAGTACTGTAACGACAACAAAACAGTATTTTAGAGCATTATACTTTGCAAAGGATATATACATGTCAATTGTCTGCATAAAAATCGGCGGTTCAACAATCGATACTCAAGGCCTGCTGCCGGAGCTGGGTGCAGGGTTACACAACCTCATCGAACAGAAACACCGTCCCATCATTATTCACGGCGGCGGAAAGAGTATTGCGCGGCATCTCAACAGACTGAACAAGGAATTAACTTTTGTTGAAGGGCATCGGGTGACTGATGAAGAAACCATGGAAACGGTTCAGATGGTGCTCTCCGGCGATGTCAACAAACGTATTGTCAATGCACTGCTTTCCACGGGTGTCGCTGCTTTTGGTATGAGCGGAGTTGACGGCGGACTCTTTACCGCTGAAAAACTTATTATTAACGATCAGGATATCGGCTGTGTCGGCGCCATTACCGGGGTTAACACCGCGATTATCGACCTGTTTCACGATGCCGGTATGGTACCGGTCATATCCCCGGTATCCCGCACCATCGCAGGGGAGATATACAATGTCAACGCAGATCTGGCCGCGAGCGAACTGGCGGTGGCACTGAAAGCGGATCACCTTATCTTTGTTTCCGATGTTAAAGGAGTTATTATTAACTCAGAGGTGAAAACCGAGATACGCGGCGCTGAAATCGAAGAGCTTATCACCGAAGAGTATATAACCGGCGGCATGGTACCCAAGATCCGCTCCGCGCGGGAAGCTGTGTACCGGGGTGTTTACAAAATACACATCTGCTGCTGGTACGGCCCGGAAACCCTGACCAATGAACTGGCTATTGAAAGTTCGCGGGGGACGGTTATTTATTAGAAACGGTTCCGGTTTCAGGACCGCATAATCTTAGATTTTGGATTTTATATTTCAGATTCAATAAAGAAGTGCTATGTTGGATGTTGGATACCAGTAAAAGGAATGCATCATGAAGAGCACCACCGACTACAGTAAATACTTTGTACCGACATATACAAAAAACGGCGCTCCCATGGTACGGGGCAGGGGAATGTATCTCTATGACAGCAACGGGAAAAAGTACCTTGATTTCGGGGCAGGGATTGCCGTTACCGCACTCGGACACAGCCACCCGGAAATTGTGGCAGTACTGAAAAAGCAGGGCAGCGCCCTGCTGCATGCCTCCAATCTCTATCATCTCCGGCCCCAGATAGATTTCGCCCGATTACTTGTAAAACACAGCTTCGGTGATCGGGTATTCCTCTGTAACTCCGGTACTGAAGCCAACGAAGCCGCTATAAAATTCGCCCGCAAGTGGGCCTGCAAAAAAGATAAAGCCAAATACCATATTCTCTCCTTTACCGACGGATTTCACGGCCGCACATACGGCGGGTTGAGCGCTACAGCCCAGCGTAAATTCCACGATGGATTCAAACCCATATTATCCGGTTTTCATTATGCACCATTTAATAATATCGAAAAGACAGAGCACATCCTGAATAAACACGCTTTTGCCGCTGTCATTGTCGAACCGGTTCAGGGTGAGAGTGGTATAAACCGCGCTGCAACGGAGTTTCTCAGGTTCCTGCGACGCTATACTACCAAGAACCATATCGCACTTGTGTTCGATGAAGTACAGTGCGGCGTGGGTCGGACCGGTACCTTGTGGCACTACGAGCAGGTTAAAGTTATCCCCGATATAATGACCACGGCAAAACCGATCGGCGGTGGTTTACCCCTTGGTGCGGTGGTGTGTAAGAACAAAATCGCAACAGTAATGAACCCCGGTGATCACGGATCGACCTTCGGAGGCAATCCACTCGCCTGCGCACTGGGCACCGTAGTGCTTAAAACCATTGCCAAAAAATCATTCCTTAATCAGGTACAGAAAAACGGCGCGTACCTTAAAGAAAAACTGCAGAAAATCACCGCAGGCAATCCGTCAGTTACTGAAGTTCTTGGAATCGGCCTGATGATTGGTGTCCGTTTCAAGGATGATCCGACACCAATTATTTCTGCCTGCAAAGAGAACGGTCTGCTGGTTATTAAGGCCGGATATAATACGGTGCGATTTATACCGCCGCTTGTTGTGACGAAAAGTGATATTGATAAGGCGGTGGGAATATTTAAGAAGGTACTAATAAAAAGTATGTAGAATATTTTTAATAATTTTTTTATTATAATCAGCCCGCGGTGACGTTTACCGCAAGCTGATTTTGCTCCGTAAATAGACCGATTTTATTCCAGCATCCATAACGCAGGCGTGTTCGGCGGTGTCCAAGTAGGAGAATAGGCGGTATGCGCCTGAATACATTTATATAGTTCTCCATCACAGGAAACCATGTCATCTACAGCATACGTCTCCCCGACAGCCCATTCTGCAATTCTTCCAAGATCGATAATGACATTGTCCATAGCAGAACAGGGACTTTCTTTGGTATCTTCAGTACATTCGGTAAAAGTACAGTTGCTGCCGTATACCTCCGCAAATGTCGGAGAATGTCCTGCACCTGCCGTACCGTATCCGTGTACACCAACTTCACAACGATCAAAAAACATACCGCTCATATCAACCTGTTTTTTATATAAACACCTCCTTTCAGCTTAAATTTTTGATTTTGAAAAACGAATATATATATATATTAGAAGAGTCAATGAAAATTTTACTTTTATACCTGCATAATAAATCAATGGGTTATGTATACAACAGAAGCGCCCTCATCATCAGTATTGCGGAGGTACACTATGCATATCCTCAAAGCGAACGCGCTGTTCTTTTTTCTGGTTACAGCCGTCTATCCCGTCGAATTTGTCAATTATACCAATAAAAATTATGTGCAGGATATAGCGATACATGAAGATACGGTCTGGATTGGGAGCGATGGAGGTGTTGTAAAGAGACTTGTTGACGGTACGCTTCTTGCGGAGTACAGTACGAAAGACGGTCTTCTGGACAACAATGTAGGCTTAGTATACATTGATCGCTCAGGCAACAAGTGGTTCGGGACCGGAGACGGGGTAAGTAAATTTGACGGTACCGACTGGACTGCCTACACCACTTCATCTACTGGAATATCGATAGGCGGCGTTGGCTCGATTGCGGAAGACAAACAGGGTACTTTATGGTTCGGTACGAGCCACGACATATATAAGATGGAATCGGGAGAAATGAAAAAAATGAATGTGACCGAATCAGCGATCATGACAATATGTATAGACAGTGTTGGAACCCTCTGGTTCGGCACTTTTCATTCGGGAGTGTACAGCTTTGACGGGACAACATGGAAACAGTATTATCCCACTTCGAACGAAATATTTGTCGATTGTATTATGAGCAGTGCCGTTGACAAAGACAGTTCCGTCTGGTTTACCGGCATGTACAGCGGCCAGACAACCGACTACCTCTGCCGGTTTGATGGTGCTGACTGGACTATTTTTGATTCAAGTGTAATACCTGATAACAGACTCTATAGTTATGATTTTGCTATAGACACTGAAGGGAATAAATGGCTTCTTGTAGCACAAGACGGGGTGTGTAAATATGACGGTAACGACTGGGAACTTTACGACACTGCGGACGGTCTGCTTTCAAACTTTGTCAAAGTAATAACAATTGATAAAAACAACACAAAGTGGTTCGGCTATTCTAAAAAGGGCATAACCCGTTTTAACGGGAACACCTGGGACCATTACAGTGTAAAAAGTGTAATTGAGGATAACTCCATATCCTCAATATGCGTTGATAAAAAAGGGAGGAAATGGTTTGGATATACTTCAAACAGAAGCATAACCGAATTTGACGGAATAACATGGAATACTGATTCGTTGTTTAATAATTCAATAACCCGGATACGGGTTGACAAGAACAATCACAAATGGGTCGCCAGCGACAACGGTCTCTATGAATTCAACGACACAAACTGGGTCAGGCATCCCAACAACTCGAGGTTTAAAGATGTTGCCATAGATCGTGAAGGGAATAAGTGGTGCTTTGCATGGCTAAGCGGAGCGTTAAAATTCGACGGCGCCAACTGGACAAAATACGATACGCTCGGCGGCATGCCCTCCATCAGGATATCAGCAGTTGCTGTTGACAGCAGCAACAACAAATGGTTCGGCATTCGCGATCCTTCAGTTTCTGGCGTCTGTAAATACGACGGCGCCAACTGGACCCACTACGACGAAACAAATGCATTACCCACAATAAGTTCTTGTCAAGAAATTTTCACGGAAATAAACGGAAATGTCTGGTTTGGTTTTCTTGATTACGGCGCGGTAAAATATGACGGAACCGACTGGACAAGCTATACTCCCGGGGACGGTCTGGTCAATAAGGCTGTTTTTGCAATTGAAATCGACAAACGGGGCGATATCTGGTTCGGCACCGACAGCGGTGTAAGCATGTTCGACGGAACTACGTTCACCAATTATACCAAAGAAGACGGGCTGGTTGACGAAAGCGTTACCGCAATAGCGGTAGATGAAAATAACAACAAATGGATTGGCACCAGAAGCGGCCTCTCATTGCTCGTTGATACGGTCGGGACCTGGGTTAATGACAAGGAAAAAACGGCAAACGTTATCAGGCCTTATATAACCATGCATACTTCAGGCAGGAATTTATTCATCAGATACGCTAAAAACACGTACACAACGGCTGATATTCTGTCATATGACTTTTCCGGAAGATGTATCAACCGGTTATCGGTGAGTAATATGCGTAGTGAAGGTGTTGTGCCTATTGACATTTCCAACACAGCCTCGGGAAATTATATCTGCGTTATAAGAAAAACAAAACGGGATTTGTTCAGGAAACGTTTCGTTATTATGAAATAATGTTTTGTAAATTACAATCTTTTTGGAAATTATGGAATTGGATGATTGGTTACAAACGCTTCTTTTAAATTATACAGCACAGAACAGTGTTTTTCTGATTGATTTCAATTATTCCAAGTAGAATTTAATCGCTTTAAAATTTTAAAGCTACTCTTATCCATACAGATTCATATCATTGACATGTTTTTCTTCAGGATTATTCTCAGTATTTTTCCATAATCCTGATAAAAAATCGGAAAAATCCCAGAGCAGAAACTATCTTAACATAATAAGGGTAAAAAAGAGAATAAAAAATAAAATTATATACCATATTTGAGGAGAGGATTATGGCTAAAAACCGTACTTTTTCCCGACTGGTTCTCCCAATAACAGCGCTTGTCATCGTATCTGTTGGTGCGGAACCGTTGTATAAAAATATCATGTTTAAAAAACCGGAGCGAAACAGGCCGGTATCAATTGACGTCCAAAGAACAGCCATATTTGAAAAAATACGGGATACACGGGATGATCCGACAGAACTTCTTACCCAGACATGGAATACAACCGCACAGGACTGGGAAAATTTCCTTAATGAGGTGTATGTTTATGACCAATCGTTTAACCCGACCAGTTACAAATTGCAGGTCTGGACATCGGATAACACCTGGCAGGATACGCTGGTAACCACTTACACCTATAACGCGGATGATCTGCCTACACAGATCAGTTCGAAGCTGTGGGTTGCCTCGCTCTCAGATTTTGACGATTATGATAATCTGACGCTTACGTATAACGAGGAATATCTAAAAGTCTATTATAAACAGGATAATTTCTTCTATCAGGGATGGACATCAATTTTTACGTCTCCAGAGTTAAAAGATTCCACACGGATAACGACGCAGTGGAATACCGACGGCACACCTTTTCAGGATAGTATTGAGATTGTTGACTCCTCCACTGCACCCTACAATCTGGTTAATAACACCAAAATCAGATACTCCTATAATCCCGATACCACCCTGGATGCCGCACTTATTGAAACCTGGGACGGTTCAGCCTGGGTACCTTCAATGAAAGTCACCCTGAAATATAACACGAACGGAACTGTTTCTGAAGAACTGTATCAGGAATATGACAACAATTCCTGGGTGAATTATTATCGGTATCTCTATACCTACGATGCCAACGACTCCGTTACCAAGGACCTGCTTCAGTTATGGGAAAATGACGCATGGAGGGACTTTGACCAGATGCTCTATACTTATACAAACGGCAACCTGACCAATGTGCTGTACCAGATGTACTACCTTACACAAAGCTGGGAAAACCAGTTTCAGTATACATATACCTATGATGCCAACAACAATCTCCTCACCATGGTATATCAGATATGGCTGTTGGGATCCTGGGTTAACAATCTCAAAGGTACCGCCACCTATAATGCGAACGGCGATATAAAAGAAGAAATCATGCAGTCCTGGTATGCCAATGCATGGGTGAACGCTGAAAAGTATACCTACTCTTACGGCACCGGCATTGTCAACCCATTCAACGGTGATGCTGAATCGGGGAAAGTAGCCCATGTGTCCTGGCACACCCATGCTACCGCAAACGCAGCCTTTCATGTTACACTTCTCCAACCTGCCACGATATCACTGGATATCTATGATGTGAAGGGTAACCTTGTCAGGTCCCTATGCCGTGAGAAAAAAATGGGAACCGGCAATAATCGGATACCGTGGAAAACAACCGGCGACAATGGCAGACCCGTCGCCTCAGGTATATACCTGTATAAGTTAACTGTTGATGATCTGGCTGTTGCCGGAAAGATTCATTTAGCCAGATAATAATTCCGTGGAGTATTTTAACGAAACAGGCCCTGCTGAAATCGGCAGCGCCTGTTTTGATCTGTTTCTAATACACCTGAATTGTAAAAATAAACCGGTCTTTATCAAGGTGAACAATATCACCGTTCTTCTTAATATCCAGTATCTCGTCATCAAGGTCGAGGCGTCTCGCCCAGGTAAAGGAGAATAAACCGTGCCACGAATCCAGAAACATGAACTGCAAATCAACCCGCAATCCGAAATCACGGAGGTACGATTCATCCCATTTTTTATCTTTAGTCATCGGTAGCAGATCCCAACCGTTAAAATTCTTCCAGTCACGGTTCCATAGATTGGCCATTTCAAAGAAAGGTGTGATATAGAGTCCGTTGACGGTAATGCCAGGCCCCGGAACAGTCAATCCCTGAAAAAGCTCCAGCGTATACTCAATATCATAATATATGATACCGTTGCCATCCAGGATATCATCATCAACAGCATCACCCTTTGACAAGTATGTGGCGGTGGTGACACTTCCTACCAGGAATTGATCATACTCATAGACGTCAACCATCGTTGCTCGGGTTACCGTATCAATGGGATTGAACGAGTAGGGATACGCCCTCAGGAAATGGCTGGCCCGGTATTTCAACGGGTAGTTAAAGGCATATTCGGATAATTGACGGTTCAGGCTCCCTAAAAAGATATTTGTTGTAACAAAATGGCGCATGCCAAGTCCCTTCGGGGGCCTGGTAAGAAGATTGTTGCCGGGAAGGGGGAAACGCTCCAGCCAGCCTATATTCAGCCCAAGATAATCCTTATTCTCCTTGATAGATGAGTAGAACGGAATCTGATTTCCATTCTGATCAAGATTTATGTAGATTTCTTTATCCTCACCAGTGGTATCCACCGTAATCAACGAATCTTTACCGGGAAAGGCATAATCGATGGTATATGTGCTGTTAAAAAAGAGCAGATTGATAAAAATATTGTCCACGCGCGAGGGAATTGAAAACGAGGGTTTCACATTCAGGAACTGATACTGCAGCGCCAGCATGTGATCCTTATAAAGTTCAAATCCATCATATAAATCTATTATGTCAAGCTTTCCTGGAAAGGTCGTATCATCAATTAAATTATTATCGGTAAACAGATTCACCAGACTGTCGAAGTCGTTATCGGAATTGATATCCACCGGTGTGTCAAAGATGGTATCATTTTTTATCTCCATTTTAAAAACCCGTTTCTGTAATCTGGTACCTCCGTCAAAGATGCTGCCGTTGATATAATCCCTGGATCGCAGAAATTGCAATCCAATTGTATGGTGTTCATTCAGTTCCATAAAACCGGAAATACCATAGTAGGTAAATTTACGATCGTAGCGGAAAGAACCGCTCGGATCATCCAGAAAGGCGCCTGCATATAACGAGTCACCGAATAAGGGTATTTCATAAAACTGTGTATATTGCCCGTTCAACATCATATCTGTTGTCCAGGCATACCCGACATTCGGCAGTTCGCCGGTAAAATCATCCATAGAGTAGTCCGCCAGGGTAATCTCGCTTCGGGTATTATGGTGCTCCCCGAACGCTTCAAAATAGGGCCGCAGTGTAATGTTCTCACCCTCAAGAGCAGGGACATTCACCCGCGTTGCCAGAAAACCGCCCCATGACGGCCCTGCCCTGTCTTTGAAATCCTTGGCAAGATACGCCGATCCCGCCATATTAAGGTTTCCCCGGAGCTCTCCGGTCAGCGCCCGAAATCCCAACCGGAAATTGGATATACCCACCGTATCGGTGATATAGGTCGGTTGAAACGAGATATACGGAACAAACTCCCAGAGATGGAATTTCGGTTTATATTCTCCAAGACGATACTGTCCGTTTTGGGGATCCGAACTGAAAACAAAAGGCGAGTCAAAGCGGGCGCTGAAATCCCGCTGTGCCGCACTGTCAAGCTCAACGCGCCGCGGTGTTTCGACAGCCATTTCGTAAATGCTGAAATTGGCTGCGGAAAAACCGGTATACAGCAGCCGCTTCCCGTCGGCATCGACTGACGGCGCAAAGGCGCCACCGAGAACGTTCGTTATCTGCTCCACCTTTTTGGTCTCAAGATCCATACGATAGATATTGAAAATACCGGTTCTGTCCGATGAGAAATAGAGATATCTTCCGTCAGGAGAGATAAAGGGATCCCGTTCATCCGCATCAGTGGCGATTAACAGCTTTAATCCCAGATCGTCCTGAAAATTCAATGAATCGGCAAAGAAAGTCGAGTCCGACACCTTTTTAAACCGGTCGAACGGTTCCGCATCGGCATTGACAATCGCAATATCACGATTCTCTTCAAACATTATTCCCATGATAATGTGCTTACCGTCTTTGGTCCAGCAGGGACTGTACATCTGGGTACCATTGTTGAAATTGGTGAGGAAACGGGTATTGCGCCCGTCAACATCAACCAGCGCGAGGTTCTGCACCCCGCCTGCATTGTGAATATATGCAAACGTCTTGCCGTCCGGTGACAGCGCCGGCTCAAGGGCGCGTGCCTGCCAAGTAATCTGCTTTTCTTTCTCCGCCTCAAGATCGTACGTGTATATATCCATCTTGCTGCCCGAACGATCCGTATACCGGGAATAATACAGCTTTTTACTGTCGGGAAACCATTGCACCCGGGATGACACGACCGGAGTTATTCCATAGGGTTCATCCGCCTGCTCGGTACCAAGGATTGAAAG